>OIZL01000267.1_pt1 | contig 43588 bp, 36 predicted proteins | sample 1588541 | NCBI WGS metagenome assembly OIZL01 (sample SAMN03283285) | human gut metagenome | biome: human-associated habitat; material: feces | host: Homo sapiens | place: Peru | collected 2012 | reverse complement strand
TTAAACATAAGGGGCTGCGGCCCCTTATCAACCCTGGGGTTTTTTGACAGACTGAAAGGGCGGCTGGTGAGCCGCCCTTTTTTATTAGCAGAGTTTCGTGCCGCAATTGCCGCAGAAGCGGGAGCCGTCTGTTACCGATGCGCCGCACATAGGGCATAAGGTGACTGAGCCGGAAACGGAGCGGGCAGCGTTTACGAATTCGCCGTACAGTTCCTTGGACTGGAGCTTGATCTGTGCCTTTGCCTCGGCTTCCTCGGCTGCTTCGTTTTCTGCCTCCCTTGCTGCGGCCTTTATGCTGTTTATCTCGGCCTTGTTGGCCTTTATCTCTGTATATGCCGCCTGGATCTTTTTACATATTTCCGTAGCGTCGCCGTCCAGTATTACCCCAGCGGCGTATTTGCCGTAAAAGTATTCGCCCAGCTGCTGCTTCAGCTCTTCAATGTCGTCCTCGCTGCTGCGTATCAGAGCGTTGAGCTTGCTCACCTCCAGCATGTTTCCGGTCCTGCCGGATACGTTGCGGGCGATGCTGCCTAATTTGTTGAGTATAGCCATATCTTGCCTCCCGGAGGATAAATAAAATACCAAGTCAATTATGCCACATAACGGCCGGATATGCAATCGGGAGGAATGTGACCTTTTTGTATGGAAAAGGCACATAAAATTGATTATTGGCGAAAAAGGATAAATACAATATAATATAATATGCTGGACTTTACTATCGGAGGAATCTATGCTTTCCAAAAGATTCAAAACTGCGCTGCTTGCAGCAATGGCCGTGCTGATGCTGCTGCCCGGCGCCGCTTTTGCACGGGACGAAATGCAGAATAATGACCCGAACAAGTATTATATAGTGCTGGATACCACCAACCAGGTGGTGACGGTATACCAGAAGGACGACGACGGCGAGTACACGAGGATCGTACGCCGCTTTGTCTGTACCACCGGCAAAACGCAGCCCAAGGGGGACGAGCCCGCATCGCCCACCCCCAGCGGCACGTGGAAGATAGGCGGAAGGGAGCGCTTCGGAAAGTTCGCGGCCTTCAATAATGAGTATGCCAGATACTGGACACAGATAGTAGGCGGCGTATATTTCCATTCCATAATGTTCTCATCGAGGGACACGTCTACGCTGAAAAAATTTGCCTTCAACAACCTTGGCACAAACGGCTCCCACGGCTGCGTGCGGCTTTACGTGGAAGACGCAAAGTGGTTATACTACAACGCACCTTTCGGGACTACGGTAAAGGTGACGGCAGGCAAGGCAAAGAGCGGCCTGGCTTCCTCGCTCAAGACGGATATGAAATTTGAGGAGTACAGGGATTTCCAGACTAATATATACGACAATGAGCCCCTCGAGGACCGCAAGGCATGGATAACTGTGGACGGGGCGCAGATGCGTACCGGCAACGGCACTAACGACAAGCTCATAAAGACACTCAGGAGGGATACCGAGCTTACCATATTGCAGGAGGGCGACCCATGGGTCAAGGTAACGGCGGACGGACGGGAGGGTTATGTGCGCCGCTGCTTTATAACCTACGAGAAGGGTGTGATGCAGTCCATACCAGATGGCTATTATGTCGCTGGCACACAGTATCTTTATGCCGAACCAAACGCCAAGGCCGATAAGATATACAAGGTAGCCCGCCACAGCACGATAGTATTGCTGGAGGAAGGGCTGGGCGAGGACGGCAAATGGGCCAAGGTCAGCTACTGGGGAACAGAGGGTTATATGCTGCGCAAGGGTATAAAGGAAGGCTGGGCCACCGTGTATGACAAGGACGGCATGGAGGGGACAGAAAAATGAAAAAGGGCACGTGGATAGCCATAATTTCCGTTGCGGCACTTTCGGTACTCATAGCTATAAGTCTCATGCAGATGAGTCCCAACCCCGCCATAAGCGATAAGATGAACCAGAGCATAGCCAAGATAAAGGTGCGCTACGCCATGGTAAACGCCAGCGAAGAGTTTCAGGAGATAGTTGAAGAAGCTGCAGGCGACGATTTTGAGCAGACCGAGATACCTGAGAAGACACCGGAGCCCACACCGGAACCAATAGGGGAAAATGTGCAGGTGACCAGCTCCAACGCTACCCCGGAGCCGGAGCTTACTCAAGAGCAGAAAAATATGGAGGCGGCAAAGGAAGGCGTATCGCTGGTATATATGCCTCAGCCCGGCGATGTACCGGAAATATCCGGCCCGGCGGTAATATTGACGGACAAGCCGCATATAATACCCGAAAATACCTCTGGCGTCACCTTCGACGGCGATGCTGTGGCAATGGCTTCATGGGAGGTGCTGTACAGCTATCCGTCACACTGCTTTCCGGTGCGCACACTGTCTCTGTTTGCGAGCGATAACGAAGCTGGATACAAAATACAGCAGGAGATGGTAGCCGAAGGAAAATTGCAGGATAAGGGCACGTATTTTTTCGGCACCGGCATGGGAACACCGGAAAAATGGACGGAAAGGGCGCTGGCGGAAATACCCGTAGGTCTTTTGGATACCATATACGCTGAGAACGCGGAGCTTGCCAAGGCGGCTTATGCGGCGCTCAAGGCGGCTAACCGCAACGACTCCGTGGAGGTGATATGCGCGGAGCTTACCGAGGAATTGGTATCCCTCATGATAGAGGATCACTGGCTAATGGGAGCCTGCGTGGGCGTGAACATGAACGAGGCTGCAGAGGATATGCTGAAGCTTGCGGAGCAGCTTACCACAACGGGCGCGGTTTCGGTGATAAACCTTGAGATCGGCGCCATATGCTCTGAAGATGTTATGGAGCTTTATCAGTCCGGCGTTACGGAGCCCGCGGAGATAATAAAGCAGCTATTGAACAGATAAAATACTCGTAAATAAAGAAAGGAACGCAACATGAATAAGATCGATGAGCTTTCTGTAAAAAGCATACGCTTTCTGGCGGCGGAGGCCGTTGAGAAGGCAAAGAGCGGCCACCCCGGCCTTGCCATCGACGCTGCGCCCATGGCGTACACACTGTGGAAGCAGATGAAGCATAACCCAAAGGATCCTGAGTGGCAGGGCAGGGACAGGTTTGTGCTCAGCGCTGGCCACGCTTCCGTGCTGGAGTATTCTCTGATGCATCTCTTTGGCTACGGACTGACTATCGAGGATTTAAAGAACTTCCGCCAGTGGGGCAGCCTTACCCCCGGTCACCCGGAGTACCGCCACACCAAGGGCGTTGAAACTACCAGCGGCCCTCTTGGGCAGGGCATCGCCATAGCGGTAGGCATGGCCATGGCAGAAAGCCGGCTTGCCGCCCACTTCAACCGCGACGGCTACAAGGTAGTTGACAATTACACCTACGCCCTTTGCGGCGACGGCTGCCTTCAGGAAGGCGTTGCTTCCGAGGCCGCTTCCATGGCAGGCACCATGGGCCTCGGCAAGCTGATACTGATCTACGACCGCAACCATATAACCATAGAGGGCCGCATAGAGTCCACCTTTGGCGAGAACGTGAAGGCGAGGTTTGAGGCTTACGGCTGGCAGGTACAGGAAGTAGCCTCCGGCGAGAATATGGACGCTATACAGGCCGCTCTCGACAATGCCAAGGCGGACACCGAACATCCCTCTCTCATAATCGTGAACACCGAGATAGGCTATGGCACAGCTAAGCAGGGCAAGGCCAGCGCCCATGGCGAGCCTCTGGGGGAGGAAGCCCTCAAGTCCATGCGGGAGTTTTATCAGTGGGATTATGCGCCCTTTGAGGTACCCGGCGAGGTGTATGCGCACTTTGAGGAGCTGGGCCGCGGCTATGCAAAGGCTGAGGAGGAGTACGACAGGATGTTCGAGGGCTACAAGGCCGCGTACCCCGAGCTTTATGCCGAATGGGTGAGGTGGCACGACAGTAAGCTGCCGGAGGAGTTCATAAACGATCCCAGGCTGACCGCCGCCGAAAAGCCCATGGCCACCCGCGCCACCAGCGGCGAGATACTCAACCTCGCGGCGGAATACATGCCCAACCTCTTTGGCGGCAGCGCCGATCTGGCCCCCTCGAACAAGAGCGAGCTAAAGGGCAAGCCCTATTATTCCAAGAACGACAGGGACGGTTCGAACGTACACTTCGGCATACGCGAATTTGCCATGGCGGCGGCCTGCAACGGAATAATGCTCTATGGCGGGCTGCGCCCCTACTGCGCCACCTTTATGGTATTCTCGGACTACCTCAAGCCCGCGATGCGCATGGCGGCCCTCATGAAGATGCCTGTGCTGTACATACTTACCCACGACAGCATAGGCGTAGGCGAGGACGGCCCTACCCATCAGCCCATCGAGCACCTCGCCTCCATAAGGGCTATACCCGATACCAACCTGTTCCGCCCCGCGGACAAGAAGGAAACCGCCGCGGCCTATATTGCCGCCCTGTCAGGCACACTGCCCACCGCGCTGGCGCTTACCCGCCAGAACCTGCCCCAGCTTGAGGAGACGGAAGTGAAGAAAGCCATGCTGGGCGGCTATGTGCTGCGCGGCAGCGAAAAGCCCGACGTGATACTCATGGCCAGCGGCTCCGAGGTGGAGCTTGCCATGAAGGCGGCGGACGCGCTTGAGGCCAAGGGCAAAAAAGTTCGCGTGGTATCAATGCCCTGCACTGATATATTCGACAGGCAGAGCGCGGAGTATAAGGAGAGCGTGCTGCCCGGCTCGGTAAGGGCGAGAGTGGCTATAGAAGCGGGCTGTGCCATGAGCTGGTACAAATATATCGGGCTGGACGGCGAGACCGTCACCATAGACCACTTTGGCGCCTCCGCGCCTGCGGGCATACTCTTTAAGGAGTTCGGCTTCACGGTAGAAAACGTAGTAGCCGCAGCCGAAAGGGCGATGAGCAAGTAAGACGTATATGATAGATACGCTGCTTATCGATCTGGACAACACCATACTGGATTTTAACAAGGCCGAGGGCCCTGCGCTTGCGGGCGCCCTCAGGACCATGGGCATTGAGCCTACGGAAGAGCTTCTCAGCCGCTACAGCGTGATAAACCTGGCCCACTGGAAGTGCCTTGAAAAGGGGCAGATCACTATGGCGGAGGTGAAGGTCAGCCGCTTCAGGCAGCTCTTTGACGAGTTCGGAATAACCGTATCCCCCGCGGAGACCGCCAAGGTATACGAGGGGCTGCTGGCGATAGGCCACTATTTCGTAGAGGGGGCCGAGGATATGCTCGAGGAGCTTTACGGTAAATACAGGCTGTATCTTGCCTCAAACGGCATAGCAAAGGTGCAGCACAGCCGCATAGACAGCGCCGGAATAGAAAAATACTTTGACGGCATGTTTATTTCCGAGGAAATAGGAGGCCGCAAGCCTGAGCCGGAGTACTTTGAAAAGTGCTTTGAAAGGATACCGGATTTTTGCAAAACGCATACCGCCATACTGGGCGACAGCCTTTCGGCCGATATGCAGGGCGGCAAAAACGCCGGAATAACCACCATATGGTTCAACCGCGACGATATGCCTGACGAGGAGGACGTGCGCCCGGACTACGAGATAAGGTCCTTATCCGAGCTTCCGGCCCTGCTGAAAAGAATATAGCTTGTGGACTTAAAAAGGATATGTGGCACAAAGCCACATATCCTTTTATATTTGTGCGCTTTTGAGGCTGCTGCTTACAGTGCCTCGATGGGGTCGAGGAACTCCCTGCGCCTCGCCTCGAATTCGGAGGCGTAGTAGGCGTCGTTGCCCTTGTGCAGCTCGTGCAGGTAGGCGTGATGGTTGCTCAGTATCTCCTCGTTGTGGCGGCCCAGCAGGAACACCGCTATGCTGGAGCACTGGTCGGCGGCGCGGCCCATATGGGTCAGCACCTCTATGAACACCAGGCCCGCGCCTATGGTGCAGGAGCCGTTCTTTAGCCGCTCGATATGCCTGTCCTTAAGCGTTGCCACCATCTCGTCGATGACCTCCTCAAGAGGCTCTATGCGCCTTGCTATGGACTCGTCGCCGTTGGCGAAGGCTTCCACGGTGAGGTCGATTATCTCGGTAAGCGCGGAGGAGAGTAGCTTCAGCTCCTTCTTTGCGGTCTCCGAGAAGGCATGTCCGTCCGCGACGAGGCGGGCGCTGAGGTCGTCTATGTTCGTCGCGTAATCGCCTATGCGCTCAAAGTCGGTAACGGCCTGAAGCAGCAGGTTCAGTTCGTTGTTGTCCTCCGTGCTGTCGATATGGTTGGAAAGCTTTATGAGGTAATTCTCAGCGGCGTCGGTAAAGCCATCCAGCCTGTCCTCCGCGGAGGATATTTTTGCGCTGCGCTCAGGGTCGTAGGAGACCAGCTGGTCTATGCTTCGGTTGAAGTTTTTGCGGGCGAGCCTGCCCATGCTGGCGGCGGCCACGTTGACCTGATGAAGAGCTACCGCAGGGGATATGAACAGCTTCTCGTCCAGGGTACGCATTTCGGGATAGGCCTCCTCGGCGTCGTCCGGGGAGTCCTTAACTATGACGGTGGTGAGCTTCACGAGCTGATTGGTGAAGGGGAGCAGCACGAGGGCGGTAACTACCTTGAAAAGCGTTGCGAAGTTGGCTATGCTGCCGCTGTTCATGGTCTTGTTCCATATACCGTCCAGCGCCCCGGCGTTATGCAGCAGGGTAATGGCTATCATAAACAGCACCGTTCCGATGCAGTTGAATATTATGTGCGCCATGCCGGTACGCTTGGCGTCCTTGCTTGTGCCTATGGAGCAGATTATGGCGGTGGTTATGCAGGTGCCGAGGTCTATGCCCATTATAAGCGGGTAAACGGTCTGAAAGGTGAAGGCGCCGGTAGAGGACAGTGCCTGCACTATACCTATCATGGCGGAGGAGCTTTGCACGATAAAGGTGGTTATAAGGCCGGTCAGTATGCCGAGAATAGGCACATCGGAAAACTTCTGCAAAACGTCGGTGAACACCTTGGAGCCGGACAGGGGCGCTACCGCCTCAGTCATGCCCATAAGGCCGGTGAACAGTATGCCGAAGCCCATGAGCATCATGCCGAGGCCCTTGGTTTTCTGCTTTTTTACGAACTTGAGGAATATTATGCCGCAAAGCACGGCGAGCGGAGCCAGCGTGGAGGGCTTGAATATCTCGAGGAATGCCGCGCCGCTTGAGTTTATATCCATAAGGCGGATTATCTGCGCCGTGACGGTGGTGCCGATGTTAGCGCCCATGACTATGCTTATGGATTGGCGAAGGTTGAGTATCCCGGCGCTCAAAAGGCCCACGGTAAGCACTATTGTGGCGGTGGAGCTTTGTATGACGCTGGTTACGAGGGTGCCCGTGAGCATACCCAGCACCGCGCTGTGGGTGACCTTTTCCAGCATGCTTTTAAGGGCTTTGCTGGAGCTGCTTTTGAGGCCGTCCCCCATAATGTCCATTCCATATAAGAATATGGAAAGTCCGCCCAGAAGTGAAATTACAGAGAAAATACCCACTTTATAAATATCCTCCCTAAAAAGGTTTATTAACGCGTAAAAACAGTGGCTTTCGGCCCGGAAAAAATTGCCGGAACATGCGGAAATATTTTCGTAAGTCAGCTATGCCGAACTGCCACCAAATACTACTCTACTGTTTTTTTCGCGAAAAGTAAAGCGAAATAATAAGGGCTGTGATATAATACTGCAAAAACAGCGGGTTTTACCAACCAACAAGGAGAAATGCCCATGGAATGCGGCAAAAAGGGGACGGAAGGGCTGAGCGGCCACCTTATAGCGCTTGCCACCATATGCGTATGGGGCAGCACCTTTATATTCAGTAAAACGCTGCTCAGCGTATTTACGCCCTTGCAGATAATGCTGATGCGCTTTTTAGTGGCATATGCCGTGCTGTGGTGTATGTATCCAAAGACGGAAAAAACTATGGCCGTGGATAACCTCGGTATGTTTTTCATGTCGCTTTTTGCGGATACGGCGTATTTCCTGTGCGAAAACAATGCCCTCAGGTATACCCTTGCATCAAACGTAAGCATACTCGTAGCCTCGGCGCCCATATGGACTGCCGTGCTGGCGCATTTCTTTACAAAAGGGAACAGGCTCAGGAGGAATACGGTGTACGGCTCGCTCATCGCCCTTGCGGGCGTGGCGCTGGTGGTGTTCAACGGGACAGTGGTGCTGAAATTCAATCCGCTGGGTGATATGCTGTCCATAGCCGCCGCCATATGCTGGGCGCTGTACTCCGTGATGATGACGCGCTATGTACACAGGTTTTCGAGCTTTTTCCTTATGCGCCGAATGACCTTTTTCGCAATACTGACCACGCTGCCGATCGCCCTCTTTACTGGGGAGCTGGATATGCCGCTTTATGAGCTCACGGACCCGCAAAAGCTCTTCTGCATAGCGTTCCTCGGCATACTCGGCAGCGGGATAAGCTACACCACATGGAACATGGCGACCCGCAGGCTCGGCATAGTGAAGGTGAACACCTATATTTATGTAAACCCGTTTGTAACGCTTATAACGGGCGCACTGTTCCTGCATGAGCCCATAACGCTCATGAGCGTAATAGGCGCGCTGCTCATAATATGCGGCGTCATAATAGGTGTGCGGGAGCGCAAGGGCGCTTGCCCGGAGCAGTGAAGGCTGATATAATTATTTTAGAAAAATGTTCAAAAAAGCGCAACCATTTCGCCTGCCTGTACGTCTTATAGGCATAAGAGAATCAGAACCGGCATAAAGCCCCACATAAGCTTACAATGGAGGTATTTATCATGATGAAAAGGTTAAGGATAACAGTATGTGCGCTGCTCGTGCTTGTGCTGCTCTCGGGCTGCGCCGGCTCGCCCTCATTTACGAATATGAAGCAGGCGAGCAGTGCGAATGACCATGCCTGGGAGGAAGAAGCTCCCATGCCCATGATGGCGGAGACGGAGGCGGCGTCGCCCATTGAAGCCCCCCAAACAGACTCAGATTACCAAGCTGCCGCAGGCGGCTATGACGCGGGCGCTTCCGACCCAAACTACGGCAATCACAAGATAATCACCACCTATACCTTTGAGATGCGGACCGACGAGTTCGATAACCACTTCAAGCAGCTTCAGGACAAGGCGGCGCAGCTCGGCGGCTATGTGCAGTCCTCCAGCGTGAGCGGCACAAAGCCCGAGACGTACTCCGACTATGGCCGCACCGCCAACCTGACGTTCCGCATTCCTACCGCCAAGGCCAAGGAATTCGTAGATTTTACCCAGGGCACCGGAGAGATAACCTACAGCAACTGCGATACCGAGGATATAACCCTCAACTACTTTGATACCGAGACCCGCCTGGGCGTGCTTCGGGATCAGCTTGACAGGCTCAAGGAAATAATGAAGACCACCGGCAATATGGAGGATCTGGTAGAGATTGAAAAGGCCATATCCGAGACGACGCTCGAGATAGAGCAGTATACTACTCAGCTCCGCCGCTATGACGACCTGGTGGACTATACCACGGTCTATGTGACTATCAACGAGAACCGCCTCACCAAAGGCCCTGCCGCAAAGGAAGGCATGGGCGAGCGTATGTCCGCGGGGCTTTCGGAGAGCTTCGTGGCGGTAGGCGTATTCCTCGAGAACGCACTGGTAGCCATAGTATGCGCAATACCCGCGATACTGGTGATCGCGGTGCTGGCCGCGATAGTTGTGCTCGTAGTGAAGCTCATAAAGAAGGGGAAAGCCAGGAATGCCGTAAAGCGCGAGGCAAAGGCGCAGGAGCGGCGGGAACGCATGGAAAAGCTCAGCGCCAATAAGAAAGAAAATACCGAGAAAAAAGAGTAACGGTAAAAGTGACAATGAAAATGAATAAGAAAGTAAGGATAGCGGCAATAGCGCTCTGCGTGGCGATAATGGCCCTTTCGGCCGCTGCTTGCAAGAGCCAGGACCAGATAGAGGAGCAAAAGAATATAGTGGCATCGACTCAGAATACCGACGGATATTATGATACCAGAAGCACCGTAAGGGTGACCGGCACCGGCACCGTAAGTATAAAGCCGGATATTGCCGAGGTGGGCTTTACCGTAAGGGCCCAGGAAAAGGACGTATCCGAGGCGCAGCAGAATAACGCGAAGCTGATGGAGGCGGTGCTTGAGGTGATAAAGGCCAGGGGCATAGCGGAGGAGGATATCGAGACCGGCTATCTCAATATAAACGAGGTCAGGGATTACAGCAAGAATACCTCCAAGGTGGTGGGCTATGAGGTATACCACACCGTGAACGTCAAGGTCAGGGATATGGATGTGCTTGGGAGCCTTATAAGCGAGGCTGTCGCCGCCGGCGCGAGCGACGTATCCGGCCCCGAATACTCCATAGAGGATGACTCCGAGGCATACCTTCAGGCCCTCGGCATGGCGGTGGAGTCGGCGGGCGCAAAGGCCAGGGCAATAGCGGCCGGTGCGGGAGTGCGCCTGACAAACCTGCCCATCTCCATAGATGAAAACGGCGGCGCAGACAGCGCGGTGGTATACGACGATACCAATAGGACCCTCAAGTCGCAGGCTACGGCGGCGCCCGCGGAGGACGCGTTGACCGAAGCGCAGACCGTAATGCCCACCATAAAGGTGACGGCCACGGTAGACGCCACATATCAGATAATGCGCTGACCGCGGCAAAAGAAAAAAGCAGGCCCCGATTTTTTTCGGGGCTTTTGTAATGGGCAAAATAAAAATTAAAGGTTGAAACTTATCGTGCCGGTAGAGTAATATGAGAATATGGAAAATATGAGCATTAAACAAGAAACACTCGAATTCAGGGAAGTGACCGTGGATATGCGGCGGGAGGTGGAGAGGTACACCAAAAGCGCCGGGCTCTTCAGCTCTGAATTTACCTTCACAAGCTACATGGTGTGGGGTGCAAGAGGAAAAATAACAATAGCCTTTGAGGACGGTGTGATGTACAGCCGCTGCAGCTTTCCCGGCGCGCCAATGTATATGATGGCGCCGGTATGCCTTGACCCGGCGGATTATGGCAGGGCCATAGTCAGGGCGGAGCAGTATATGGTGAATAATGGAGTAAAGCCCCTGTTCGTTGGCATAGCAGAGCAGTATGCGGAGCAGTTCCGAATGGCGGGCTTCGATCTTGAGGAGGACAGGGATAACTTCGATTACGTCTATGATATGGAGGATCTCAGAGACCTGCCCGGCAAGAAATACCACGCGAAGCGCAATTTCATAAACCGCTTAGAGCAGAGCGAAAGCTTTGAGTTTGTGACGCTGGGGCCGGAGAATATTGAAGAGTGCATAGACCTGTACGAGCAGTGGGCCTCCAATAAGGACGAGAACGATTCTCTATCCATAGAATGGGAACTGGATGCCATACGCACCGCCCTTTCCAACATGATGGAGCTGGACCTTCTCTGCGGCGGAATAAGGATAAACGGCGAAATAAAGGCCTTTTCCGTGGCGGATAAGCCATGGAAGGATATGGCGGTGACTTACTTTGAAAAGGCTGAGGCGGAAGTGCCGGGCCTGTATCCGTTGATAAACCAGCAGATGGCGGCCAATCTTCTGAACGACGTGAAGTACATAAACCGTGAGGAGGACATGGGCCTGGAGGGGCTGCGCAAAGCGAAGCTTTCCTACCACCCGTCGAAATTCATCAAAAAATACAGGGCGGCAAAGCGGCAGAATGAAATATAAAACCCCTGGGCAATTGTGACAATCTGCCTAATGGAGAATAAATACCTTGACGTAGGGAACCATTTTATATAAAATGGTTGGAGAGCAAAAATTGGCGGCCTTGCCGCAATAAAGATAAGGAAGGTAAATAATGGATACTCAGGTAGTAAGTGGCATTCAAGGCTTTATGAGCAACGGCGGTATGCTGATCATTCTCATGATTGCGCTTTTCGCAGTCATGATAATCCCCCAGCGCAAGAGGGAAAAGAAGATAAAGGACATGCTGGCTAATCTCAAGCCCGGCGACCGTGTGCGCACGATCGGCGGCATCTACGGCACAATCACTGCCATAAAGGACGACGTTGTGACTATCTCCGTTGGTCCCGACAAGGTACGTCTGGTATTCATTCGCGGCGCCATAGCCTCCGTAGAGGATTCTCCCGTAGAGAACACCATAGAGGATCAGGCAAACTAAAACAAGCTAAAAAGCTACAATATGCCCGGTTTTTTACCGGGCATATTTTTTTGTGCCTTCGCATATATATCTGTATACTTGATAGGGGGTATATGTGCATGCGAACGGCAAGGGCGACGCAAAAGCAGGCCAATATGGCGCTGGAGGTGGGAAAGAGCGCTTTGCTCGGCGTCATAATAAGCTTTGTGCTGGTGGTACTGTATGCCGTCGCACTCAAAGAGGAACTTTTGCAGGTATCCACAATGGGCCTTTTTACCACGGTCATAAAGGTGATATGCGCGGCGGCGGCAGGGCTTATAGCGGTCCGCCGGTGCAAAAAGCGGCTGTGGCTGTATGGGGCGCTGGCGGGTACACTTTACGCTGTACTGGCGTTCATAGTGTTTTCCGCCGTTGCGGGCACGCTGTACGTGAGCATAGCGCTGCTCTCTGATATAGCTATTGGGGCAGTAAGCGGTCTGCTCAGCGTAATGGTGCTGCAAATGCTGAAATAGCCGCCACAATTTCGAGGCATGCCGATTTCCTGCGCCTTGCCAAATACGCTGCGCGGGGTGTAAAATTACGGTATGCTGATTTATGAATTATCACAAATAAATAACGATATACCCAAGGCCGAGGGGATATCTCCGCGGCTTGCTTCGCTTTTGTACGCCCGCGGGGCGCGTGACAGGGAGGCTATGGAGCTTTTCTTGCACCCGGGGGAGGGGCAGTTTCTGGATCCTCTTCTCATGAAGGATATGGATAAGGCGCTGGAGCGCATAAAGCGGGCTGTAGCTGGCGAAAAGATATGCGTGTACGGCGACTACGACGCGGACGGCGTATGCGCCACCTCCATACTTTACGACTGCCTCAAGAGTATGGGTGCAGATGTGATATACGATATACCATCGCGGCACGACGAGGGCTACGGCCTTAACATTCCGGCCGTGGAGCGGCTGCACAAAATGGGCGTACAGCTCATAGTTACCGTGGATAACGGCGTAAAGGCATACGGCGAGATAGACAGATGCCGGGAGCTGGGAATGGACGTGGTGGTGACGGATCATCACCGCTGTGACGGCAGAATACCGGACTGCTGCGCCGTGGTGTGCCATACCCGGGAGGACGATAAATACCCTAACGGCGACATATGCGGCGCGGGCATAGCGTGGAAGCTTGCGGAGGGACTTATAGGCCGGGAAGCCGCCAAACGCTACCTCCCTCAGGCGGGCATAGCCACAATGGCTGACGTAGTGCCGCTGCTGGGCGAAAACCGGGCCATAGTTGCCGTGGCGCTGGATATGATAAATAAGGGCGATTGCTGCCAAGGCATAAAGGCGCTGGGCCGCGTAGTGAACGACAAGAGCGATGCATTCGTATCCCGGGACCTCTCCTTCGGCTTCGGGCCGCGGCTCAACGCCGCGGGCAGAATGAAGGACGCCGGTATATGCGTGGAACTGCTCTGCACCCATGATACCCAAAAGGCTCAGCAGGCAGCCGAGCTTCTGGACGAGCTGAACCGCCGCCGTCAGACGGAGGAGGGGGACATAATAGCTTCCGCAGCGGAGATGGTGGAACAGCTGGATCTTACAAAAGGCCGCTCCATAGTGCTCAAATCCCCGGACTGGAACCCCGGCGTCATAGGTATTGCCGCAGCAAGGATAGCCGAAAGGTATTACCGACCAACGCTGCTCTTTTCCGAAAAAGACGGAGTGCTGACGGGTTCCGCAAGGTCTGTGCCGGGAGTTGACCTGTATCAGGCCCTCAACGCCAACAACAGATTTTTCACCCGCTTTGGCGGCCACGCGTATGCAGCTGGCGTTACCATGCCGGAGAAGGATTTTGAAGAATTCCGTCAGGCACTGGACGGGACCTTCAGGAGCACCGTGGATCAGGAACTGTTTATACCCAGGAGAAGCTATGAGGCGGAAATAGAGCTTTCCGAGCTTACGCTTCCCATGGTGGAGGAGCTGGAGCTGCTGGCCCCGTTTGGGGAGGGCAATCCGGAGCCGTTATTCAGGACGGACGGCATGCTGCTGCGGGGACTCAGGCGCATAGGCAGCAGCGGCAATCATATAAAGGCTACCGCCGTAAAAGACGACAGGTACGTAGATCTTGTGGCCTTTTCAAAGGGACATCAGTTCCAGAAGCTGGCGGATATGGGCCGCTGCGACGCCATATACACGCCGATAATAAACAAGTGGAACGGCATGCGCTCGGTGCAGCTCCGCGTTTGTGATATGCGCCCAGCACCCATAGAGGATCCCGAAGCCTTTATGAAGGACAGGGGAGATAAATTTATTGATGCATTCTCCGAGAATATATTGTATAATACAGGTTGTGGCATTGATACGGGCGAAAAAAAGGCCCGCGGCCTTGAAAAGCTGCTGACAGACTCCATAGCGGGGACAATGATACTCTGCTTCACCGAAAAGGGCGCCGTTGACCTTATGAAGGAGCTGGCGGATAAAGGGCTTTTCAGAAGGCTGGATATGGTTTTCGGCCATAACAGAGCCTTCCCCTGTGGCTATCATACGGCTGTTTTCGGCCCGGTGATAGACTCATTGGAGCTGTCCCGCTTCAGCAGCGTTTTGATGTATGACAGCATTGACGCCGGCTTTGCCGAAAGGCTTGGAGCCCTTGCGCCGCATGCTGAGATAATACCGGGCAGGGCATACCCTATAGGCTGCTTTGCATCTCTTGCGCTGGAGAGACGGGATATAGCGGCATATTACAGGGTGCTGCGCTCATCGGAAAGACGGTTTTTCAACCGTGAGGAGCTTATAGATTACCTCGCCGCCGTAACAAAGACGCCTGTCCGAATGGCGAGGCTGGGCGAACGGGTTATGGAGGAGCTGGATTTCATCGATGCAAACGAAGGCATACGGCTCGTAAAGGATCCGCCCCAGCGGGATCTTATGGAAAGCCCGACATATGCCGCTGCCCAAAGACTCAGGTCTCGGGAACAATAACAAACAAAACATCTGCCATACGCAATGACTGGAGGAACAATAAACATGGATCTTAAGACTGCTGTGCGCTCTATCCCTGATTTTCCCAAGCCCGGCATACTTTTCCGGGATGTTACTACTCTGTTCCAGGACCCGGAGGCATTCAGGCAGCTCATAGATGAACTGGCAAAGAGCCTTGAGGGCAAACAGGTAGATCTGGTAGTAGGCCCGGAGGCAAGGGGCTTCGTAGTAGGTTCTGCACTGGCTTACGCCCTGAACGCCGGATTGGTGCTGGCAAGAAAGCCCGGTAAGCTCCCCTGCGAGTCACTGCGCTATGAGTACGCACTCGAGTACGGCACCGATTCACTTGAGATACATGTGGGCGCCATAAAGCCCGGGCAAAAGGTAGTAGTGGTGGACGATCTGCTGGCCACCGGCGGCACCTGCCTTGCCACCGCCAAGCTCGTCGAGGAAATGGGCGGAGAGGTGGTAGGCGCGCGCTTTGCGATAGAGCTTGCCTCCGAGTGCGGAGGCAGAGATAACCTGAAGGGTTACGATGTGTACTCCGCAATAGTATACTAATTTAACAGCACTTTATGAAATCAACGGTGCAGGCCGTTGATTTCTGTTATTATTTCAATCGTCAGGGCAGTGAGGCCGAAAGGAGGGGCAATATGGAAAAGCTCAGGGAAATCTGTTCAAAGACATTCACACCGGAGGAAATGCAGATGCTTGACCGGGCTATTGAGTTTACCAAGGGGGTCCATGCCCATCAGACACGCCATTCCGGAGAGCCCTATTATACCCATCCGGAAAGCGTAGCCATAATGCTGGCCAATATGGGTATGGACAGCCATACCATACTGGCCGGTCTCATGCATGACGTTATAGAGGACGGCAAGGATATAACCTACGAAAAGCTCGCGTCCATGTTTGGACAGGATATCGCCGGCATGGTGGACGGCGTAACAAAGCTTACCAAAACCGGGAAGAACGAGATGATAAGCCGCGAGGACATACAGGCGGAGAGCTTCCGCAAGATGTTCCTTGCCATCGCAAACGATATCCGCGTGGTCATAATAAAGCTCAATGACCGACTGCACAATATGCGTACCCTCCAGTATTGCAGCGAGGAAAAGCAGATACGCAAGGCCCGCGAGACGCTGGATATCTATGCTCCTCTTGCGCATCGCTTCGGCATGGGCGCCATGAAGTGCGAGCTGGAGGATCTCTGTATGAAGTACCTCTGGCCGGAGGAGTATAAGAAGCTGGAGCAGGCCATGATACCCTATCAGGAGGAGCGCATGCGCACCCTCAACAAGGCCATGGAGGAGATAGAAAGGGCGCTGAAGGAGGCGGGAATAGAGGCTACGCTTTCCGGCCGCCCCAAGCACTTTTACAGCATATACAAAAAGACCGTCCGCCAGCAGAAGACCATAGACGAGATATACGACCTCATAGCTATACGGGTGATAGTCAACACGGTAAACGACTGCTACGCCACGCTCGGCATAATCCATTCCCTCTGGAAGCCCATGCCGGGACGCTTTAAGGATTATATAGCGATGCCCAAGACCAACATGTACCGCTCGCTGCACACGACGCTGTTCTCAAACGACGGCATGGGTATGCCATTTGAGGTGCAGATAAGGACGCCGGAAATGCACAAGGCGGCTGAATACGGCATAGCGGCGCACTGGATGTATAAGGAAGGCAGAAGCAACCCTGACGATCTGGACAGCAAGCTTGCGTGGCTGAGAGAAGCCCTTTCCTTGGAGGCGGATTCCAACACCACGAGGGAATTTATAGAGAACATACGCAAGGATTTCTTTGGCGATTACGTCTATGTGCTTACCCCTCAGGGCAAGATAATAGACCTCGTTACGGGCTCTACGCCGATAGACTTCGCATACAGGATACACTCCAACGTTGGCAATCATGTTCAGCACGCGAAGGTAAACGGCGCGCTGGTGCGCCTTGACTATAAGCTGAAAAACAACGACGTGGTGGAGATAATAACCTCGCCGAACGCCGCGCCCAGCTACGACTGGCTGAAGATCGCCAAGACACAGCAGGCCAAGGCAAAAATACGCACGTGGTTTAAGAAAGCCAACCGGGAGGAGAACATACAGCGGGGCAAGGATATGCTCTCCGAGGCGCTGAAGCGCCAGGGCGCGCAGCTAAGCGACTTTACCGGCAAGAAGGAATACTTCGAGGACATATTAAAAAAGTTCAATATGTCCGATCTGGACGACGTATATGCCTCTATAGGCTACGGCGGCATAACCACGGGACAGGTGACAAACAAGCTTCTTGAGCAGGCAAAAAAAGAGGCAAAGGCGGCGGCTGCCGCAGAGCGCCTGGAGCGGCTTGAGGAGGAGCAGCAGAGCAGGCCCGAGAACCGCGGCAACGGCAAGGGCGTGATAGTGGAGGGCGACACCGGAATGGTGGTGCGCTTTGCCCGCTGCTGTACGCCGCTGCCCGGAGACGATATAATAGGCTATGTCACACGCGGCAGGGGCGTGTCCATTCACAGAAAGGACTGCCCGAATATAGGGGATCTGCTTATGGATCCCGAAAGGGTAGTAAGGGCGGAATGGGCAAACAACGCCAAGAGCAGCTATACCGCTACCATACAGGTAGTAGCTAATGAACGCACCGGCCTTCTCATGGACGTATCCCAGGTCCTTGCAGGCATGAATATAAGCATAACCGCCATGACCGCAAAGGTTGACAAGGCCAACCAAAGCATAATACAGATACAGCTTTCCTTCGACGTATCAAGCACGGAGCAGCTCAACAACATAATCAAGAGCATGCGTAAGGTGCGCTCCGTCAAGGAGGTATACCGGGTAAACCAGTAATATTTTTTGAGGAGAAAACATATGCGGGCAGTAGTGCAGAGAGTATCCGAGGCGTCGGTAAGCATAGAAGGGAATGTTAAGGGCAGCATAGGCAGGGGCTTTATGGTGCTGCTCGGGGTCGAAGATATCGACGAGCAGGCCGATCTCGACTACATATGCGAAAAGCTCACCGGCCTTCGGGTGTTTGAGGACAGCGAGGGCAAGATGAACCTGAGCATAACGGACATAGGCGGAGAGATACTGCTCATATCCCAGTTCACCCTTTTCGGCGATGCCCGCAAGGGCAGGCGCCCCAGCTTCATAAAGGCGGCGAGGCCGGAAAAGGCCATACCCATGTATGAGGCGGCAATAGCCAAGCTGAGGGAAACCGTGCCTGTACAGTGCGGCGAGTTCGGAGCGGATATGCAGGTGAGCCTCATAAACGACGGCCCGGTGACTATACTTCTGGACAGCAGAAGGACATTTTAAGCGAGGAAAACAGCATGAACAGAGATATAACAGTCAGCAGCATAGAAACCGGCCCGTACTGCGTAAACACTTACTTTGTGCGGCTTAATAACAGCGACGAGTGCGTTATAATCGATCCGGCGGACGCGGGAAAGGTAAATACATACCTTGAGAAAAACGGCCTTGGGTGTAACGCCATACTGCTCACCCACTGCCATTTTGACCATATGCTGGGCGTGCCAGAGCTGCAAAAGCAGGGCATGAAGGTGTACATAGGCGAGCTGGACGAAGCGGGACTCAGGGATAAGGACATAAACCTCACCTTCAGGAAGATCGAGCCTTTTTATGCCGACGTAAAGCTCAAGGACGGCGATACGGTAAGGGAAGCGGGCCTTGAGTTCAATGTGCTGTTTACCCCCGGCCACACCGTGGGCGGCGTCAGCTATGTGCTGGAGGAAAAGAAGTGCGTGTTCGTAGGGGACACCCTTTTCCGCCGGAGCATAGGCAGGACGGACTTCAGCTACGGAAGCTATGAGGATATAGTAAGCTCCATAAAGAATAAGCTCTTTGCCTTGGAGGGCGAATATATAGCCTATCCGGGCCACGGCCCCGCCACCACGCTGGATGAGGAGCGGGCCGCAAACCCGTATGTAAGATAGATCAGGAGAGAAAATGGTAAGGGTATATACTGACCACCCGGAGCTTTTGAACGATCTGGGCGAGGTAATAAGGCTTTATCTGCCCATGGAGGAGGTGGTCCCCGCCGAGAACGGCGAGACTGCCCCCTTTATTTCGGCTGTGCTGGAGGAAAGCGGCGATACGTGGCGCGCTGTCTGCACTGCCGATATGGCCGGGGCGAGGGCAGAGTACGCTTATCTTCACCCCGCTGTAGGCGGCGGCGAGCTGAACAGGAAGCGTTACCGCAAGCGCTGCATGAAGATAGCCGTATTCCGCGCGCTGGGCAAGGTATATAAGGACGCGAGGCTCCCATGGGGCAGCCTTACGGGAATACGCCCCACGCGGCTGCTCCGCGAGCTTATAGCCGAAAAAGGCGAAAAAGAGGCCCTGCGCTTTATGGCGGAGGAGTTCGACGTGACCCCGGAAAAGCTCGCCCTGGCAAAGGAGATAGTGGATATACAGCGGCCGTTCATGGACGTTGCCGACAGGGACGTGGACGTGTATATAGGCATACCCTTCTGCCGGACGCGGTGCCTTTATTGCTCCTTCGCCTCCGGCGTCCGCACCGACAAGACGGACATGGCGGCTTACATAGCCGCGCTGAAGGAGGATATACGCCTCGGCGCGGAAATAGCCCGAGACTGCGGATTTAAGATAAGAAGCATGTATATGGGCGGCGGCACTCCTACGGTGCTTACAGAGAGCGAGCTTGAGGATGTGCTGAGCTATGCGCTCGGGCAGTACGGCGGCTATGGCCGGGAATTAACCGTGGAGGCGGGCAGGCCGGATACGATAACCAGAGAAAAGCTTGAGATAATAAAATCCATGGGAGCGGGAAGGATATCCATAAATCCCCAGACCATGTGCCAGAGGACGCTGGAGCTGGTGGGAAGGAGCCACACCCCAAAGGATATAGCGGACTGTTTGGATATGGCCCGCGCAGTGGGCTTTAACAGCATAAATATGGACGTTATAGCGGGCCTGCCCGGGGAGGGCCTGCCAGATATGGAGCATACCCTGTCCGAGATAAGCGGGCTGGCCCCGGATAACCTCACCGTGCATACGCTGGCCATAAAGCGCTCGTCGCGATTGAAGCAGAGCCTTGGCAGCTATGAGCTGCCGGATGGGGATACCGTGGAAAAGATGGTGCAGCTTGGCATGGAGTACGCCCGGAGCATGGGCATGGCGCCATATTATATGTACCGCCAGAAGTACATGAGCGGCAATCTGGAGAACGTGGGCTATGCAAAGCCTGATAAGGTGTGCATGTACAACATCGACATGATGGAGGAGACGACCTCCATAATGGCGCATGGCGCGGGGGCCATGACCAAGCGCATATTCGATGGGGAATGCCGGGTGGAGCGCATACCCAATCCCAAGGACGTGAACACTTACATAGCAAAGGTACATACCGTTGACGGCGAAAAGCGGGAGCTGTATTCAAAGTAGCATACTTTCTTGACATTTTTAGCCTGCGATTATATAATTAGCAGGAATATTGGCACTGACCGGAAGAGCGGCGAAATTAAGCCTTCTTTAGAGAGCGTGGGCCTTGGCTGAAAGCCCCGCAGAGACTATCGCCGGAGACGCCCGTGAGCCGGCGGGTAAAAAGCCCGCCCGTATGGCCTGCGTTAATGGCCTTGAGCCGGGGCTTTTATTAGCCCAATTAGGGTGGTACCGCGGGTCTCCCGTCCCTTTGCCGGGCGGGAGACCTTTTTATTATTAAAATAGAATGCGAGGAGAGATCATGGCAATTCAGGCGCCGAAGGGCACTAAGGACGTTACGCCGAGAGAAAGCTATAAGTGGCAGTATATTGAAAAGATCGCAAGGGAGACCTGCGACAACTTCGGGTTCAGCGAGATACGCACCCCCGTCATTGAGCATACCGAGCTGTTCCTTCGGGGAGTGGGCGATACCACGGATATAGTGCAGAAGGAAATGTACACCTTTGATGACAAGGGCGGCAGGTCCATAACCCTCAAGCCCGAGGGTACTGCCGGCGCGGCCCGCATGTTCATAGAAAACAACCTTTTCAACGACCCCCAGCCTACCAAGATGTATTATCTCTACTGTCCTGTGTTTCGCTATGATAAGCCTCAGGCGGGAAGATTGCGCGAGCATCATCAGTTTGGCGTGGAGGTCTACGGCGCACCCCGGGCAAGCATAGATGCCGAATGCATCGAGCTTGCCATGACCGTTCTCGATAAAATAGGTGTGAAGGGCCTTTCCGTAAACATAAACAGCATAGGCTGCCCTAATTGCAGGCCAAAATACAACGAGCTGCTAAAGGAATACCTGAGGAGCAATTACGACGGCCTCTGCGAAACCTGCAAAAGCCGCTTTGAGAAGAACCCTCTTCGCATATTGGACTGCAAGGAAGAAAAGTGCAAGAGGATATGCGAGGGCGCACCTACTATTCTGGACTGTCTCTGCGACGAGTGCAGGGCGCACTTTGAAGAGCTGAAGGGCTGCCTCGACAGCGTAGGCATACAGTACAGGGTGGATCCCTTCATAGTGCGCGGGCTGGACTATTATACAAAGACCGTGTTCGAGATAATCGCAAACAGCGAGGGATATTCAGGAACGGTATGCGGCGGAGGCCGCTATGACGGGCTTCTGGAGCAGCTCGGCGGCCCAAAGCTTCCCGGCATAGGCTTCGGCATGGGCATGGAAAGGCTGCTGCTCATAGCGGAGCTTTCGGGAGCGCAAATACCACAGCCACGCAACGTTGAGGTATATGTGGCGGCGATGGGCGAGGAGGCCCGCAAGGTGGGCTTCACACTTACCGCAAAGCTCCGCGGCAGCGGCATAAAGACCGAATTCGACCATGTAGGCAAGAGCTTCAAGGCACAGTTCAAGTACGCCAACAAGATAGGCGCCAGATTCGTGGCTATCTTAGGCGACGAGGAGCTTGAACGGGGCGAGGTAAAGCTCAAGGATATGGAAACAGGGGACGAGGGCTATGTTCCAATAGCCGCCCTTGGGAATAGAGTACAGCAAATTTTAAGATAAGAGAGGAAAAGTACAATGGCAGAACTGCTTCAGGGTTGGAAACGCACACACTACTGCGCAGAGCCTACTGTGGACGAGGTAGGCAAGGAAATGGTGCTCATGGGCTGGGCCGGAACATGGCGGAACCTGGGCTCCCTCATATTCATAGGCCTCCGCGACCGCACCGGCACCATGCAGGTGACCTTTAACGAGAGCGAGCTTCCTAAGGAAGTGTTTGAAAAGGCTGAAACCATTCGCAGCGAGTATGTCATCGCCGTAAAGGGCGTACTGGCAAGGCGCGATGAGAAGATGGTAAACAGAAACATGAAGACCGGCGAGCTGGAGCTTATTGCCAAGGAGTTGAAGATATTGGGCGTATCCGAGACTCCTCCCTTCTACATCGACGATAACGTGAACGCCGCCGAGCAGCTCCGCCTTAAGTATCGCTATCTGGATCTGCGCCGCCCCTGCATGCAGGCAAACATGCTCATGCGCAGCAAGATAACCAAGGTAGCTCACGAGTACTTCGCAGAGCAGGGTTTCATAGAGATAGAGACTCCTACCCTCTGCAAGAGCACCCCCGAGGGCGCCCGCGACTATCTGGTACCCAGCCGCGTTCAGCCCGGCAAGTTCTACGCCCTGCCCCAGAGCCCCCAGATATTCAAGCAGCTGCTCATGCTTTCCGGCTTTGACCGCTATATGCAGATAGCCCGCTGCTACCGCGACGAGGATCTGCGCGCAGACCGTCAGCCCGAGTTCACGCAGATCGACCTTGAGATGTCCTTCGTGGAGCAGGACGACGTAATGAACGTTCAGGAGGGCTTCATCAAGCGACTGATGAAGGAAACTCTGGATGTAGACGTTCAGCTTCCGCTGCCTCGCATAACCTGGCAGGAAGCCATGGACCGTTACGGCTCGGATAAGCCCGATACACGCTTTGGCCTTGAGTTCGTAAACATAAGCGATATAGTTAATGACTGCGGCTTCGGCGCATTTGCGGACGCAGTCAAGGGCGGCGGCTCCGTGCGCTGCATCAACGTAGAGGGCGGCGTGGAGCATTTTACCCGCAAGCAGATAGACGCGTTTGGCGATCTTGTAAAGACCTACCGGGCAAAGGGCCTCGCGTGGCTGAGTATGAAGCCCGAGGGAATTCAGTGCTCCTTCGCAAAGTTCCTCACCGAGGACCAGATAAAGGCCATACTGGAGCGCGCCAACGCCAAGACCGGCGACATACTGTTCTTCGTTGCCGACGCAAAGGATACGGTAGTATATCAGGCTCTGGGCGCTCTGCGCCTTGAGCTGGGCCGCAGGCTAGGCCTCATGGACGATACCAAGTTCAACTTCCTGTGGGTAATAGAATTCCCCCAGTTCGAATGGAGCGAGGAAGACGGAAGGTACTACGCCATGCATCACCCCTTCACCTCACCTATGGATGAAGATCTGGACCTGCTGGATACCGATCAGGGCAAGGTTCGCGCCAAAGCATACGATATCGTGCTTAACGGCAACGAGATTGGCGGCGGCTCCATACGTATCCACTCCCCCGAGGTACAGGAGAAGATGTTTGAGAAGCTGGGCTTTACCAAGGAAGAGGCCTGGGAGCGCTTCGGCTTCCTGATGGGCGCCTTCAAGTACGGCACTCCTCCTCACGGCGGCCTTGCATACGGTCTGGACAGGCTGGCTATGCTCATCACCAGGGCTTCCAGCATACGCGACGTCATAGCCTTCCCGAAGGTACAGACCGCGTCCTGCCTCATGTCCGGCTGCCCCGACGTAGTGGATAAGGAGCAGCTTGAGGAGCTGCATATAGAGACCGTTCCCGATAAGGAGTAAGCCATGGCGGGAGAAGAACTTCGCCAGACAGGCAGGGTGGTCGAGCTTAAGGGCAAGCTTGCTGTGGTACGCTTCCAGCGCAGCGACGCCTGCGGCCACTGCAACGCCTGCTTTCATTTCGGCTCAAATGAGGCGGATATAGAGATAGACAACTCCTGCGACGCCGGGGTAGGCGATATAGTGGCTATAGAGCTGCACAGCGGCAGCATGCTCAAGGCCAGCGCCATAGCTTACGGCATACCGCTCATAGGGCTTATGCTGGGCGTATTTATAGGAAGCAGGATAAGCAATATGTTCGCGGTAATCGGCGGCGTACTGCTCTGCTGCGGCACCTACTTTATACTCAAGGGCCTTGACCCCGCGTTTTCAAAAATGCGTGAGTTCAAACCCCGCATGATCGAGATAGTGGGTCACGAAGACGAGCAGCAGTAATTTAAAAAACCATATTAAAATAAAGCGCGGCGATTGCAATATGACCGCGCTTTATTTATAATCAATTAGTATGCACAAATTGGAACCTTCAGGGGGTGAAGCCATGATACAGCTTGACATTATAAGAGAGGCCGCGCCCGACGTTGCAGAAGCGATGCTGAATGAACTTTTGCGGCAGAGGAGAAATATAGAGCTTATAGCCTCGGAAAATTTCGTGTCGCCTGCGGTGATGGCAGCCATGGGCAGCCATCTTACGAATAAATATGCCGAAGGGTATCCAGATAAGCGTTACTACGGCGGCTGCGAATATGTGGACGTAGTGGAGAATATCGCGCGGGACCGCGCCTGCCAGCTTTTCGGCGCGGAGCACGCCAACGTACAGCCCAACGGCGGCTCCAGCGCCAACTTCGCGGTATACTTCGCGCTGCTTCAGCCCGGTGATAAGGTGCTGGGCATGGATCTTTCCCACGGCGGCCACCTTACTCACGGAAGCCCCGTCAATATGTCCGGTCAATACTATACCTTCTATTCCTACGGCCTCGATCCCGAGACGGAGTGCATAGATTACGACGAGGTGCGCAAAAAGGCGCTCGATATAAGGCCGAAGCTGATCATTGCGGGCGCGTCGGCGTACCCGCGTAAGATAGACTATAAGAAATTCCGCGAAATAGCCGATGAGGCGGGCGCCCTCCTCATGGTGGATATGGCGCATATCGCGGGCCTTGCGGCGGCGGGGCTGCACATGAATCCCGTGCCGTATGCCGACGTTGTGACGACGACTACCCATAAGACGCTGCGCGGGCCAAGGGGCGGCATGATACTGTGCAAAAAAGAATTTGCCAATGCCATAGACAAGGCCATATTCCCCGGTACACAGGGCGGCCCGCTGATGCACGTTATCGCGGCGAAAGCGGTATGCTTTGAGGAAGCGCAAAAGCCCGAGTTCAGGGCATATCAGCAGCGGGTGATAAACAACGCAAAGGCGCTGGAGAGAAGCCTGAAGGCGGAGGGCGTAAGGCTGGTATCAGGCGGTACGGATAACCATCTGCTTCTGCTGGATCTGGGATCGGACGGGCTTACGGGCAAGGAAGTCGAGCAGCTTCTGGACAGGGCCAACATAACCGTAAACAAGAACAGCGTACCAAACGAGACACGCAAGCCTGCTGTCACCAGCGGCATAAGGGTGGGGACGCCCGCGGCGACCACAAGGGGACTTGATGAGGACGATTTTGTCATTGTGGGCAGGTTGATAGCTGACATAATAAAAAACGGAGAGGAAGCAGTGGAACGCGTCGCCGCAAAGGTGAGGGAAATAACGGATAAATATCCGCTGTATCCCGGCGAATAGCATTTGCGCCATGAACAGGCTCTGGACAAAGAATTACACCATAATAACCATAGGCAGCGTCGTATCCATGCTGGGCAACAGCATGGCCGGCTTTGCCATGAGCCTTTTCGTGCTGGACTATACCCAGTCCCCGCTGTATTACGCCATATATATGTTCCTGTATACCCTGCCCCAGATAGCGGCGCCGGTGCTTGCCGGGCCGTTGATGGACAGGTTTTCCCGGCGCAGGACCATATATATGCTTGATTTCGCCTCAACTGCCATATATGCCCTGCTGGCGGGGCTGATGCACTTCGGGCTTTTCAGCTTCTGGGCATTTGCATCCATAACGTTCATAATCGGAACAATACACAGCGCCTACACCGTGGCCTTTGAAAGCTTTTACCCTATGCTGGTATCCGAGGGCAACTATATAAAGGCTTATTCGGTGCTGAGCACGCTCGAAACGCTGGTGCTGGTGATGATACCCGTATCCACCTTTTTATATAAGACGGTGGGAATGGTATGGCTGATGCTGATAAATTCCGCCTGCTTTTGCACTGCAGCCATATTCGAGACGCAGATAAGCGACGTGGAGGGTAAGAATGGGCAGAGCGGCTCAAAGTACACCTTCGGCGGCTATATGGAGGATATGAAGGAGGGTATGCGCTACCTCTGGACGGAAAAGGGCCTTTTGTATATAACCCTGTATTTCATATTCTGCTTTATGGCCACGGGCGCATCTAACGTTATAACGCTGCCTTACTTTAAAGCGGGGTACGCTGACGGCGAGTATATCTATATGTCGGTATGGGGCTTTATGGTGCTGGGACGGGTGCTGGGCGGAATGATGCATTACAGGCTGCATCTGCCGGAGAAGCATAAGTTCAAAATAGCGGTGTTCGTATACGTTGTCATATCGGCCTTGGAGGGAACATATCTTTATCTGCCCCTCGCGCTAATGCGGCTCTTCTGCTTCCTGCAGGGGGTGCTGGGGGTGACCTCCTACAATATCCGCATATCCTCTACCCAGTCGTATGTGCCGGATAACCGCAAGGGCAGATTCAACGGTACCTTCCTGATGCTCACCACAGTGGGCTCCCTGCTGGGGCAGCTATTGGCCGGTATGCTCACAGAAATAATGCCGATGCGCGGGGTGCTGAGCCTGTTCATGGGCATAAGCGGCGCATCGGCAGTTATCATCATGGGAAAGGGAAGAAACGCGGTAAAGCCAATATACAATAAAAAACAGTAAGCTTGCGCTAAGACCGGCTGTTTTCCTCCTTTGAAGCATCGGTGTTCTCGAGAGGGTGCTCGGCGTCGACTATAAGCTGGCGCTCACACTCGGGACAATGGCGTGGTACGCCTCCGCGGACCTTCATTAGCCGCGCTCCGCAGAAGGGGCAGCGGTAGAATATCAGCGCCTGACCGTAGCCGCCGACTATGCACACTATTGCGATTATATATGCGGCGATAAGGTTCCTGTTCATGACGTAAAGCGCTATAAGTATGCCCAGCAGCGGCACTATTTTGAATATGTTATAGCTGAGCATGAGCCTGCGCTTGAGCTTATCCATATCCATCAGGCAAGACCTACCTTTCTGTATACCTTGCGGAGGGTCTTTCGTGCCTGAGCGGAAGCCTTCTCTGCGCCATCCGCCATTATTTTCTCAAGGTATGCTTTATCCGAAAGTATCTTCTTATATTCGCTTTGAACGGGTTCGAGTCCGGCTATTACGGCTTCGGCTACTTCGGTCTTGAGGCTGCCGTAGCCGAGCCCGTCGAAATGCTTTGCCGCTTCGTCCATGGTAAGCCCCGTGAAGGAGGTGTATATGGAGAGCAGGTTGGATACGCCGGGCTTGTTTTCCGGGTCGAACGCGATGAAGGTATCGCTGTCGGTGACCGCGCGCTTGAACTTTTTCATTATGACGGAAGGATCGTCCATTATGGCCACGAAGCCGTTGGGGTTAGGATCGGACTTACTCATCTTCATGGAAGGATCCTGAAGGCTCATGACCCGGGCGCCGAATTTGGGTATGAAGCCCTCCGGGACCTTAAAGGTCTCCCCATAGGCGTTGTTGAAGCGTATGGCTATATCCCGCGCGATCTCGATGTGCTGCTTCTGGTCCGCGCCGACAGGCACAAGGTCGCTCTGATAAAGCAGTATGTCGCCTGCCATCAGCACCGGGTAGGTGAAAAGGCCGGCGTTTATATTGTCCGCGTGCTTTGCGGATTTATCCTTGAACTGCGTCATTCTGGAAAGCTCGCCCATATAGGTGTTGCAGCACAGCACCCAGTTAAGCTCGGCGTGCTCGTGAACGTGGGACTGCACAAACAATACGGATTTTTCGGGATCTATGCCGCAGGCCAGCAGCAGCGCCACAGTCTCGCCGGCGCGCCTTCTCAGGTCGGTGGGGTCCTGACGAACGGTCAGGGCGTGAAGATTGGCGACGCAGTAATAGCAGAGCCTGTCATCGGTCTGCAGGAGCTTCCAATTTTTGAGCGCACCAACATAATTGCCCAGAGTTGGTGAACCTGAGGGCTGTATGCCGCTGAGTACTGTCTTCTTTTCCTGTTCTGCCATTTTATTTATATAACCTCCATGATTTCACCTGTTCATATTGAAATATTATACTTTATTTGACTCGGGATAGCAACATTCCCTTGTTTGACCTTTTGCGCGATGCTACAATATAAAATACAAATAATCAAACTGGAGGCAAGCATGAGCCACCGCGCCCTTTACAGGCAATACCGGCCCGCCACATTCTCCGAGATGATAGGGCAGGAGCATATAACCACAATACTGAAAAACCAGGTGAAGTCCGGCACAACTGCCCATGCCTACCTTTTCGCGGGCACTAGGGGAACCGGCAAGACCAGCGCCGCGCGCATACTCGCAAGGGCGGTGAACTGCGAGGAGCCCATGGACGGGGAGCCCTGCGGCTGCTGCCGCTCCTGCAAAATAAGCGCCGGGGAATGTGCGGATATAATCGAGCTGGACGCTGCCAGCAACACCGGCGTGGACGATATGCGCGACATAATCGAAAAGGCGCGGTTCATGCCTCTTGAGCTGAAGCACAAGGTATACATAATCGACGAGGCGCACGCGCTTTCCGCCAACGCCTTCAACGCCTTGCTGAAAACGCTGGAGGAGCCGCCTCCCCACGTAACGTTCATACTGGCCACCACCGAACCCCACAAGATACCCGCGACGATAATCTCCCGCTGCCAGAGAATGGATTTTCACCGGCTCGGCGTATCCGACATGGTCAAGCGCACCGAGGAGGTGCTTCAGCGCGAAAACGCCCATATAGAGCGCGACGGCCTGCTGGCCATAGCCCGAGCTGCCGAGGGCGGCATGCGTGACTGTCTCTCCCTGGCGGACCAGTGCCTGTCATTTTGCGGCAATAAAGTCAGCACACAGGACGTTTACAGCGTGCTGGGCAGCATGGAGGATGGATTCCTGTTTGACATGGCGGAGGCTGTACTTTCCAGCGACCCGGCAAGGGCGCTGGAGCTGCTGGATCAGGTAGTTCGGGATGGCCGTGATTTGAAGGTGTTTTTACATGACCTGACGCAGCACATGCGTTCGCTGCTTTTGACGAAGCTTTGCGGCCATTGCAGCGATATACTGGACTGCACCGAGGACTCTATGAAGCGGTACGAGGAGCAGGCAAAGGAAGCAGGCGAAACGCGGCTTTTAAGATGCAGCGAGCTGCTGTTGCAGGCCGAGGGCAGGCTTCGGACAGTTACAATGCCGAGGGCGCTTATAGAAAGCACGCTTGTGCGTATATCCCGGCCCGAGGAAAAGCGCACCATGGACGACCTTATGGAGCGCATCGAGGTTCTCGAGCGGCAGGTACGGGAGGGGGCGCCCCGGCGCACAGCAATTGCCGAGGCGATACCTATCGGGGAAAAGCCTGACGCCGATGAGTATCCCTGCGACTACGGCTTTGAGGAGCCGCCGGAACCCGAAGATGTGCCGCCCTTTGATATTGACGAGCCAATAAGGACTGCGCCTGCGTCAAAGCCGGAGAAGCCAAGCCCCGCACATCCGGCAAAACCGGCAGAGACGGCGGGCAGCATGTCCCCGCAGAAGCTGTGGAAGGCTATACTGGATAAGCTTGGAGAGACGGAGCGCACCATGGCGGTTTCCGGAATGTACGGCAAGGGAAGCGCCATAAACGGCAATGTGCTGGAGGTGGCTTTTGAGAGCGAAATAATATATCGCATGATGAGCGCGCCGGGAGCGCTGGAGAAGGTCAACGGAGCGGCAGATAAGGTGGCGCCCGGGTATACGGTGCGCATGACGCACAGCTCCGGCGGGGACGATATAGAGAGCACCGGCAGGGCGTTGTTTGGCAGCAACTTCAGGATAGAGAACTGATAAGCAACAAAAAATCAGCCATTTGCGATGCGAATATTAAAAAAACGTGTCGCAAATGTGGAAAATAGCTTTTAAATTACCTATTATGCGGCGCTGCGTTGAACAGGGCCGCAAATTATGTTATACTGTTATACAAGTAAAATCCCGGAGGTATGTTGATGGCAAAGGGCGGTTTCCCCGGAATGGGCGGGGCGAATATGCAGCAGCTGATGAAGCAGGCGCAGAAGATGCAGCAGGATATGCAGCGCATGCAGCAGGAACTCCAGACCCGCGAGTTTACGGCTACCGTAGGCGGCGGCGCGGTCAGGGCTACGGCATACGGCAGCAAGGTGATAAAGTCTATCGAGATAGACCCTGCCTGCGTGGATCCGGATGATGTTGAGATGCTTCAGGACCTGGTGCTGTCCGCCGTCAACGAGGCCATGCGCATGGCGGAGGAGGCCACAAATTCCGAGGTCAGCAAGCTTACTGGCGGAATGGGATTGGGCTTCTAAAAACATATGGCAGACCCAATAAGCAATCTGGTCTCCCAGCTTTGCAGATTGCCCGGCGTAGGTACCAAGAGCGCACAGCGCCTCGCCTACTTTATACTGGACATGCCCGAGAGCGAAGCACGCGAGATAGCAAAGGCCATAAACGACGCAAGGGACAAGATACACCACTGTCCCGTTTGTGGCAACTACACCGATACGGATCCCTGTGCCATATGCCGCGATGCCAGCCGCAAGACCGGTGTAATATGCGTGGTCAGGGACGCAAGGGATGTGGTAGCCATGGAAAAGATGCGGGAATTCCGCGGCACATACCATGTGCTGGGCGGGACGATATCCCCAATGGATGGCATTGGCCCGGACGATATACGCATAAAGGAACTTTTGCAGCGTATAGATGAAGGCGGGGTAAGCGAAGTGATACTGGCTACCAATCCGGACGTAGAGGGGGAAGCCACTGCGGTGTATATATCCAAGCTGCTCAAGCAGCGTGGGGTGAAAGCCACGAGGATAGCCCACGGTATACCCATCGGCGGAAATCTTGAATACGTGGACGAAATGACATTGCTGAAGGCAATGGAAGGCAGAAGGGAAATGTAAAGAATTTTTTAAAAAAATTTGCAACCTTTTGGACGCCTGAAGCGTCTTATACTATAGAGCGAAGAAAACACCCATATCACCCGAAAGGAGAGGTAAAGATGAAGCGCATAACCGCACTGTCCACCATTGCTGTTGCCGTGATAGCACTTATTATAGGCCGCACATTCTCGGCAAGCGTAATGAGCAACGACCGCGTCATGGCGGACGTGCGTCAGAGTTATCGTAGCGCCTCATTGGTGGTGTCGGGTGAATGCATACAAAAGATAAATTCCGGCGACAATGCCCAGAGCCGTATTCTCATAGATGAGGTAATAGCCGGAAACGCCCGGGAAGGCTCCGAAATACTGGTAAAGGGCAGTTATACCATAGGCGAAAAGTATCTGCTCTATCTTACGGAGGGCAACGATGTGCAGTATGCCGAGGACGAGGCAGACTATTGCTCCACCTCCGCGGATAACTTTGTGATCAGGGACGGAAATGTGGAATACGGCGGCTCGCGGATAAAGATCAGCGAGTTCAAAAAGGAAATGGACGCAATCTCAAGGGTCATCACTGCGCCTTCAAAGAACTACTACTACAATGATATCAGATCGCTTGTAAACGCCTCGGAGAATATATTCATAGGCCGTGTAAACAGCGCGTCTCATATGCGCAGCACCAAATTCCGCACCCAGGACGGCGGAAGCACAGTCGAAAAGAAGGCGCCATCCGCAAATCTTACCATCAGTGTATACGGAAACATAAAGGGCGATATAGGCTACGGTCAGGAAATAAATCTGGTATATGTTCCTTCAGCCAGCGAAAACATGACGGATGCCGGCACCCTCCAGCCCAAGCCGGTGAGCGCCGACAAAGCGGTAAAGCTTTCCGAGGGCGATACCTACCTGTTCTTCCTTGCAAAGGATCCTGACCCCAAGCAGGATCACTGCTTCCCGGTAAATTCCATACAGGGTTGGATAAAGGTGGAAAATGATAAGCTGACCGTGTCCGATGAGAACGGCGTGGCGAGGGAATATACCGACCTTTCCCAGTTGGTAGCCGATATAAACAAAGTAAAATAAAGAAAGATCAATAATAACGATCCCCGCTCAGGCGGGGATCGTTATTATTATACCTGCATAACGGCAATGCCATTTTTTGCGTTCAGCTCAATTTCGCTTTGAATTTTCTTTGCTGCTAAGAAAACTGTCCCCTACGAGGCACAGTACGATTATGCTTGCGCCTATAAGACCAATGCCGGTGAGCCGCTCGCCAAGTATTATAATCGCTATTACGGCGGTCATGATGGGCTGGGTGCATTGCAGCATGGAAACAGCCGAGGCGGAAAGGTGGCGCACCGCGGTGTTCTGAAGAAGGTATGCGGCGATGGTGCATATCATGGCGTGGTATGCGGCGATAAGGTACGCGGCAGGCTGTATGCCGGACAAGACGGATATATCGTCGAATATCAATGCGCCTGCGACGCTTACTACCATGGTGGTTATCACCTGTAATGAGGTAATGGACAGCACGTCCATCTCCTGCATTGCCTTTTCGCCGAATACCAGCTGGCCGGCAAGGCACAGCGCATCGAGAAGGGCCAGCGCTTCCCCCGCGCCGAAGGCAAATGCGCCGCCGTTACAGCAGAGCAGGAACAGTCCCGCTATGATTATCAGCTGCAACGGCAGATGGCTGAGCTTATAGCGCGATTTTGTGATTACAGCAGAAAGTGCCGGTGCGAACAACACCGGCAGCGACATTATGAACCCCACGTTGGTGGCGGAGGTCATGCTGAGGGATATATTGCAGGAGATATAAGCTCCTGCGCAGCACAGGGCGGAAGGCAGCCAGAGCCTTATGCCAGCCTTTTTTGCGGCGGAAAATGTGCGCTTGCCGTAAAAAAGCGACAGAACGACTGACGCCATGGTGAAGCGTATCGCCAGCAGCCATAACGGAGTGATACTCTGATAGGCGATCTTGGTTATGGGATTGCCTATGCCGTAAACAAGGCTCTGTATCAGTATGAATATAACGTATATGACCTTTTTGTCCTTCATACAGCTCCTTCTTACTCGCCGTATTCCTCACGGAGCTGGTCCAGCGCCTGCTGGGCCTGCTCCCACTGGGAATAGAGGGCATCGATCTCGGCCTGCTTGTCGTCTGCCTTTTTTGCAAGTTCTGCGGATTTTACATAGTCCGATGCTATCACTGGCGAAGCGAGTTTTTGATTTATGTCTTCAAGCTCCTGCTCAGCGGCCGCTATGCGCTCCTCTGCTCGGCGGACAGCGCCCGCCGCCCGGTTCAGTATACTCTGGCGCTCCTTTTGAGCCTTGTAGCTGTTGGGCTTTTCCGCCTTGGGGGAGGCAGCTTCAGCTGAGGGCTGAGGCCTTCGCGCAATTGCTTCAAGGTAATCGTCATAGCCGCCTATGTATTCAGTAAGTCCGTCTTCCTCCATGTAGAGTATGCGGTCCGCCATGCGGTTGACCAGGTATCTGTCGTGGGTGATTATGAGCATGGTACCCTCGTAATCCTCCAAAGCGGCCTCAAGAGCCTCCCGGGAGGATATGTCAAGATGGTTGGTAGGCTCATCGAGCAGCAGCAGGTTGGCCCCTGAAAGCATAAGCTTGAGAAGCTGTATGCGTGCCTTCTCGCCGCCGGAAAGGGCGCCTATCTCGTTGAATACCTCGTCGCCGCGAATGAGGAACGCCGCCAGGGCGGAACGGACTTGGGTAAGGTCCATTCTTGGGTAGGCGTTATGTATTTCCTCAAGTGCGGTGCTGTTGGGATCAAGGGAGGTCATGGTCTGCTCGTAGTAGCCGGGCTGCACCTTGGCGCCCAGACGCACAGTGCCGGAATCCTGCCTTTCAAGGCCCATTATTATCTTCATGAGGGTGGTCTTGCCGCAGCCGTTCGGCCCCAGCAGGAATACACGTTCTCCCTTGCGGATATGCATGGAGGCGTTTTTGAACACTGGCTTATCATAGGACTTGCTCAGCTCTTCGCACATAAGCACATCGTTGCCGCCTACTTCCCTCGCGGTGAACTTGAAATGTATGGAGGAGGTGTCCTTTTCGGGAGCTACCAGCTCCGCCTTCAGCCGTTCTATCTGCTTGAGCTTCGCCTCGGCGGTAATGAAATTGTGAGCCTGGCCCCAGCGGCGCTGCTGCTCTACAACGCCTTCGAGGCGGTGTATCTCTTTCTTCTGATTGGCATAGTGCCTGCGCAGTATTTCGTTGCGGGTGCTCATCAGTTCCACGTGGCGGGAATAGTTGCCGTTGGTGGTGGTGAGCTTGCTGTTTTTTATTTCAAGGGTGCGGTTGGTTACCCTATCCAGAAAGTACCTGTCGTGGGATATGACTATAAACGCCCCTGCGTAGCTCTTGAGAAAATCCTCAAGCCAGGTGACGCTTTGTATGTCAAGGTGATTGGTAGGCTCGTCAAGCAGCAGCAGTTCCGCGCCGGAGAGCAGCAGCTTTGCCAGCTGGGCCTTGTTGCGCTCTCCGCCGCTCATGTCGCTGAGAGGCTTGGCGAATTCGCTTTCGGTAAAGCCGAGACCCAGGAGAGTGCTGCGTACCCTGCTCCTGAAGGTCAGGCCGCCCTCCCGCTCGTACCGTTCGTTGAGGGATTGCTGATGGGAAATAAGAGAGGATACGTCGCTGCCGCCATTGGATATTTCCTCGGAAATACGCTCAAGCTCCTGCTCTATACGTATGAGGTGGTCAAATGCCGCTACTGTGGATTGGTACAGTGTATCCGAGGTGTTCTCCACGTTTTGACGCATGAATCCCATGCGGGCGCCCTTATGTTTCATCACGGAGCCGGTGTCAGGTGCTTCCTCGCCTGTGAGTATGCGAAAAAGGGTAGTTTTGCCGCACCCGTTTACCCCTACCAGGCCCACCTTGTCCCGGGGGGCTATCTCGAAGCTTACCCCGTCGAAGAGAAGACGGGCGGAATAGCTCTTGCTTATGCCGCTTGCGGCTAATAGTGCCATGGTAAAATACAGTTCCTTTGCCGAAATATTGGATCGAATTATATTTTACACTAATATTACTGCTATTGCCATACGGTTTTTACGCCTGAAGGGACAGTGAAGCATATTGTTCATTGGACAAAATATGTCAGTATGCGCTATAATTATCAAGTATGGAAGCTACTAATGATTTGCGGAAAAACCAAAGGAAAAACAGACAGGATAGGCGCCCCATGATGAAGCGGCTCAGAATACCGCTCCTTACTGCGGGAGGCGTTGTGCTGTGCGCTTTTGTGCTGATACCCATGGCCTTTGATACCCTCGACATAGGACCGGAGATAGTGGAAGTATCCAAGTCCATGCTTCATATGCCAAGCCCCACCCCGACGGCGGAGGTGGCGGAGAACTTTGCCATTACGGCAGCTGCGCCTAAGGCTGCAGCGGAGGCTCCCTCAAAGTACCGGCTGCTGAAGCTCGGCGATACAGACCCTGTGGTGGCGGACATACATGAGAGGCTGGCGGAGCTGCAGTATATGGACGGCGATGAACCCTCGGAGTATTTTGGAGAGCCTATTGAGGCGGCGCTGAAGCGTTTTCAGCGCATACACCACATGAAAGAGACGGGCGAGGCGGACGAGCTGACCCAGGAGATGCTCTTCTCGGATAAGGCCGCCATGTATAAGCTTCAGCAGGGCGACGAGGGAGAGGACGTGGAGTCCCTTCAGGAGCGCTTGCAGGATTTGGGCTACGAGGTGGAAAAAACCAACGGCTACTTTGGCGTGGCCACGGTAAAGGCGCTCTCCTCCTTCCAGAAAAAGAACAAGCTTGACGCCACCGGCGTTATGGATACCGACACGGCGGATATACTTTACTCAAACAATGCAAGGCCCAAGGTGGATCCAACCCCTTCGCCTACGCCTAAGCCCAAGTCCACGCCTACGGCAAAGCCGGCGAAAACGCCTAAGATCAGCGCCACGCCCAGGGTCGGGAATGAAAGCATAGGTACTACCAAGACGGCCGACCCCGGCGCGCAGATCGAAAACACCCCCAAGACGGGCGGAGGCGGCAATGTTTCCGCTGCTACCGGCAGTGTGGACGGATTTATTGCCACGGCTATGGCCCAACAGGGAAAACCCTATATCACGGCGGATGAGGGCCCGGACAGCTTCGATTGCAGCGGCCTCGTATATTACTGCCTCGTCAACAACGGCGTAAAGGTGGGCCGGATGAGCGCAAAGAGCTATGCCGTGATTGACAGCTGGGAAACCGTCTATTCCACCGGCGATCTGCGCCCCGGCGATTTGCTGTTCTTCTGGAACAGCGGCAGAACGCGCATTTATCATACCGGAATATGGCTGGGAGGCGGAAAATACATACATGCCTCCTCCTCTGCGGGGCAGGTAGTGGTCAGCGGCTGGAGCGACTGGGCTAAAAACAGCTTCAGCCACGGCAAGAGGGTATACTAAATTAAAAATATCAAGGAGGAGAATGGCTATGAACAGAGAAGAGGCATACGAGCTTTTGCACAGGTACATGAAGGGCGAGAACTACATTCAGCATTCCATGGCAGTTGAAGCCATAATGCGGGGCCTGGCCAAGCGCCTTGCGCCTGAGGACGTAGAGTATTGGGGCATCGCCGGCCTTTTGCACGACCTTGATGAGGAGCAGTGCGACTGGCGCAACCACCCGGAGGTACACGGCCCCACCAGCGTGAATATACTGCATGAGAACGGCGTGAACGACCCTGTGCTTGAGGGGGCGATAATGGCTCACAACCCTCTTTGCGGAAAAAAGGCGGGTACCACAATAGAATACGCTCTGCTGGCGGCAGACCCAATGAGCGGCTTCTGCAAGTCTGTGGCGCAGATATACCCGGATAAAAAGATTGCCAGCGTAAAGCACAAGAGCGTTGTAAAACGCTTCAAGGAGGTGCGCTTTGCCGCGGGAGCGAACCGGGAATACATGAACGCCATAGTTAATACGGGCCTTACACTGGACGAACTAATAGATGTTGCGCTGGAGGAGATGACCGCCATAGCGGATAAGCTCGGGCTGTAAGATATAACGGATAAAGCAAGCCCCCGGCCGTAGCCGGGGGCAATTTTTTTGTTCCAAAATACATAACTTGCAGATTTTGCGCATTTTTGGTAATGACAAACAAGTTAGGCTATGGTAAAATATAACTAAATATACAAGGCGGAATATGCTTCCGCTTAATTTTCCACAAAAGGGTTGACATTGCCATGAGTACGCAGTCTATAATTTTGGCAGGCAGGCAGGCAGGCAGGCAGGCAGGCAGGCAGGCAGGCAGGCAGGCAGGATAAGTCCGGCCTTTTTGGGGCTGCTCAAAATAACATAGGCATACATTGGATACCGTTACGGCGTAAAGCGCCGGGGCGGTATTTTTGTATATAAAAAACGAAAGGGGAAGAAACAATGAAAAAAACACTTGCATTGATAATTGCGTTCATAATGGCGCTGGGGCTGGCGCCGACCGTGGCCTTTGCAGTGGAACTGAATATCCAAAAGGTTGAGATCGTTGACACCATAAAGAAGGACGGGCGCCTTAGCCTGAAAGTGACAGGCGGTGCTGATAATGACATAACGAGCCAGTTACCCGGATCTGGCTATACGATAACGTGGAAAAGGGACGGAAGTGAAGTCAAGCGCGTAAAGGTAACCGGAGACGAGTATAACATGGCGGATAATGGGGCGTGGGTCAACGTTGCGTATGACCAGGGCGCACAGAAAACCTATACCGTCACTGTGAGCAAGGATGGAACCGAAATAAAGTCCGCTTCTATGAAGGTCGATTGGAATGACAAGTTGCAGAACGGCAGCTTTGAAGAGCCTGCTGTTGCAACCGTCAGCGATGGTTCACACGTCACGGTGTGGCCGGCAGTAAACGCAAATCCGGCAATACAGTTTATAAAGCAGGAAAAAGTTCCCGGCTGGGAAACCACCGTAGAGACGGATTGTATATTATATGAGCCCAGTACGGGGGAATCGACCAGCTACGGTAAGGCTCATTGGATCGAGATCGGAAATGTTGAAAATCAGTATAACAACCTAAACCCATATAAATGCGATAAAGCTAAGCACGGTGATCAGGTGGCGGAGCTTAACGCTATTTCTTACGGCGCGCTTTATCAGGATATTTTGACCGTTCCTACCTCTACGATGAGGTGGCAGGTCAGCCACAGGGGACGTAATGGTGAGGATACCATGGCGTTGGTCATCGCACCCCTTTCGGAAGTTGAAGCCTTGACGGAACAAACCGCGCTCAGAGAGTATATTGATGCTAAGCTTAACGGCGCTGACGAATATAATGAAAATGGTGTTTTCATAAAGACATTCAAAGACGGCAACACAGCGTGGGGCACTTATACCGGTTCATATGTAGTTCCCGCCGGTCAGTTCGCTACCCGCTACTTCTTTGTGGCGATGGAAACCCACGAAGGTGATCTAAGTCACGGCAATCTGCTTGACGATTTGAATTTTGTGACTACTACCCCCCTGCCCAACGATGGTGAGGGTCGGCTGATAATAGAGAAGAAGATAGTTGGGCTAAGCAAGGAAGATGCCGTGACGCTGATTGCTAAAGAATTTATAACCTATCAGGTTGGAAATGCAGCGTCGCAGCCAGCTAAGCTTAGCAGTTTGACCGCCAATCAAAACGGCTTTACCGCCACGTTCACGACTGGCATAACAGTTCCTGCAAACGGCGAGGTTACTGTTACAGTAGCGGAAGATGAACAAAAAGCGGCGGTCGATGACCATAATCTTACTGTTAGCGGTACAACACAGACCGTGACCATCAAGGAAAGAGAAACGCAGGTCGTCAGCTTCACCAACACCTATGAATCAACTCAGCCGCCACTCGACACCGGCACCCTCACCGTCAAAAAGACCGTAACAGGACTGCCGACTGAAATACTGCCCGCCAGTTTTGTCTTTGAAATTAGGAAGGTCGGAAATGTAGAAGAGGTAGTAGAGAGTGTAACGGTAGAAAGGGAAGAGAACGGCAATACATACAAGCCGAAAACGGTTAAGTTGCCGCACGGCGAGTATTCTGTTGCTGAAAAAGAAGTTGATATTCAGGGTTACAGTTTGAGAATAACGAGCGACATTTCTGCCAGAATTGTTACGGTATCCGATACTCCTGCAACTATTACCTTCTACAACACCTATGAGCAGCTGCCGCCCAACACCGGCACCCTCACCGTCAAAAAGACCGTTTCGGGCGGCGGTGCGGATTACAACAAGGCGTTTACCTTTACCGTAAAGCTGAAAGAAAGCGGCGATACGTATAACGGCGAAGTCACATACGGCGGCGTAACCTTCATCAACGGAGTAGCGACCTTTACGTTAAAGCACAATCAGGAAAAGAAGATAACCGAAATTCCGGCAGGCATGACCTACACCGTGACCGAGAGCGACAACGCCGGATATACCGTGACTATGAGCGGCAATACCGGCACCATTAAGGCCGAAGAGACCTCAACCGCAGCCTTTAATAACTACAAGGCGGGCGGCGGCGGGTACTACTACCCCACCACCACCCCCGTCCCCGTGATAGTCATACCCCCCAAGACCGGCGATATGACGGTTTGGCAGAGCATACTGCACTTCTTAGGGATAAGGTAAGCAAATAGCGGAATGAATAAGCCCCCGGCTGCGGCCGGGGGCGATTTTTTGTATCGGGCTTATATCAGGAGCATCCTGTCGTTATTCAGCGCCTTGCCGGATATTTCCTTGAAGCGCAGCAGCAGGTCGGCAACCTCTAACACCTCGCGCTCCGCGCCGGATACGTCCATTACCACGCGGCCCGCGTCCATCATTATGGTGCGGCTGCCCAGCTCCAGGGCGGACTGCATGTTGTGCGTCACCATAAGGCAGGTCAGGCCGTTTTCCTCTACTATGGAGGTGGTCAGCGACAGTATCTTTTCCGCCGCGCCGGGGTCCAGCGCCGCGGTATGCTCATCCAGCAGCAGCAGCATGGGCGGGTTTATGGTGGCCATCATAAGCGTAAGCGCCTGCCGCTGCCCGCCTGAGAGCAGCCCCACCGGCTGCTGCATCCTGTCCTCAAGGCCCATGTTCAGCATGGCCACCCTGTCGCGAAGCGCCGCCCTGTCGGCCCTGGAAAGGCGGCTGAGCCAACCGCCCTTGCCGGAGGCCAGAGCCAGGTTTTCCTCTATGGTCATGCCGGGGGCGGTGCCGCGCATGGGATCCTGAAACAACCTGCCTATGTGCTTTGCCCTGATGTGCTCAGGCATGAGGGTGATGTCACAGCCTGCCATGGTTATGGTGCCGCTATCGGCTATGAAGCTGCCGGCAATGGCGTTGAGCAGGGTGGATTTGCCCGCGCCGTTGGCGCCTATTATAGTAATGAAATCGCCCTTCTCCACATTGAGGGAGAGGTCGTTGAGCACCAGCTTCTCGTTTGGCGTGCCGGGGTTGAAGGACTTTGAAATGTGGGAAATGTTAAGCATCAGGCAGCCCTCCTTCCGTTGCGCTGGGCAAGCTTGCGCTTATACAGCGGAAGCTGCTCCTTGAGGTAGGGTATGGATATTGCCGCCACGACTATAACCGAGGATACGAATTTCAGCATGAAGGCGGGCATATTGAAGCGCAGCGCGACGGTGTAAACCAGCCGGAACACGAACGCGCCTATAACCATACCGAATATGCGCAGCGGCATCTTACGCCTGCCCATGAAAACATTGCCTATGAGCAGTGAAGCGAGGGCTATAGTTACCATGCCGGAGCCTATGTCGATGTTTACCGACTTCTGGGACTGAGCCAGCAGGCAGCCGGAAAGCGCCGTAAAGCTGTTTGCCACGCAGAGGCCGACTATGGTGGTAAAGGCGGGGTTGATGGAGGATGAGCGCACCATGTCCGGGTTGTTGCCTGTGGCTCGTATGGCGAGGCCAAGGCGGGTGCGCAGGAACAGGCCGAGAATAACGGCTATTGCAAGCACCGCGATGACTATAACGAACAGCTTGTACTGGCTGCCCAGAATTCCGCCGCTCAGCATATCCTTAGCTCTTGTGAACACCGTCTCCGTCTTGTTCATGTTCAGTATGGAGGAGCCGCCCATAACACCTATATTGACGGAATACAGCGCGGTGTTTACGATTATGCCAGAAAGAAGGCTGTTCACGCCCATTTTGGTCTGTAAAATGGCCGTAATAAAGCCGGACGCCACGCCGGAGAGCATGGCGGCGGGAATGGAAAGGTAGGGATGTCCGGATATGGCGACAGCCGCGCCTACCACTGCGCCCAGCGTGAAGCAGCCGTCCGTGGAAAGGTCGCATACGTTGAGCATGGAGTAGCTGAGGAACAGCGCCAGTACCGTAAGTGAGGATATGAGCCCCAGTTCAAGGGCGGTCTGTACAAGGCCAAGGGCCGAACTCAGTGACATTGCAATAAGCCTTTCTTACTATTCTATACATATTATCAGTTGAGCTCGTCGAAGCTTTCGGCGGTAACTATGCTCTGAACCTTGGTGCAGAAGGGAGCGAAGGCCTTTTCAATATCGTCGAACTTGTAGCCAAGCTTTTCGCAGGTCTCTGTATTTACGGTAGCGCAGCCGTTGTCAAAGGTGCGAACAGGAAGCTCGGCGGGGTTTTTGCCCTCCAGAGCTACTTCGGCTACCATATTGGCGGTTTCAACGCCGAGGTTTGCGTAGTCCACGCCGTAGCCGAGGAATGCGCCGTTGAGGGCGAAGGAGTCCGCGCCGGTGTAGTGGGGTATTCCGGCGTCGGAGAGCAGCTCGCAGATGCTGAGCTCGGCCTTCATTATGGTGTTGTCGGTAGGGGTAAATACCGCGTCAACGCCGTCGGCTATCAGGGATTGTACAGCCAGCACAACCTCATCGACAGTGGTGCCGGTGTAATCGGCGTATGCTACTCCGCGGGCGTCCAGATCGGCCTTGGCGGCGGCGATGGGGGTTGCGGAGGAATCCTGACCTATGTCGTACAGCAGACCTACCTTAGCGGTATCCGGCTTTGCAGCGAACATCAGGTTTATTACAGCGGCGGTGTCAAGGTAGTCGGAGGTGCCGGTGACGTTGCTGCCGGGAGCCTCGAGAGATTCCACGATGCCGGTAGATACGGGGTCGGATACGGCGGCGAATACTACGGGTATCCCGTTATCCTCGGTGGCGGCCTGCATGGCCATGGCAACCGGGGTGGCAACGCCTACCATTATATCAACGCCGTCGGCGATGAAGTTGGATATTATCTGGTTCATAAGGTTGGCGTCAGCGTTGCAGTTGTCGTAGGATACGTTGAAGGTGACGCCATTTTCTTCGCCTATCTCCTTGAGGCGGGACTGTATGTTGTCCACGATCTGGTTAAGAGAAGCGTCGTCAACGTAGTTGCAGATACCGACCTTTATTTCCTTGCCGGCTTCTGTCCCGGAGGGAGCCTTGCTGCAGGCGGTGAGGCAGCTGAGTGCGATAAGTACGGTGAGTGCCAGTGCGATGATCTTCTTCATTTTGTTTTCCTTCCTTTCATAAGCTTGAAGCTTTAAAATTTTTAAAATAAAAACTCCTGTCACAGCAATTAAACACTGCTGGGACAGGAGTGATATTCCTGCGGTGCCACCCGGCTTGACGCGAACTGCGCCCACTTTGCGCGTACTATATAATACGCTGGCCTTTGTTTACGGAGAGCCTTGCTCCGTCTCACATACTCCAGGGCTTATGCCCTGTTTCCGGTCGCCCTCAGAAGTCCATTCGATCCTGTCTTATTCTGCCGCGATCGCACCACCCGCGGCTCTCTGAAGGAACAGCTTCAGAATCTACTTACTCTTCTTCAACGGTTTTTTGCATTGTAGCACCAGGAAAGGCGGCTGTCAAGAATTTTATCAAAATTTGTTTTCAAAACAGCCATAGAATATACGGCGCAATAATGGTATGATATAGCATATGAAATATATGAGAGGGCGGTTACGCATATGCGCTTTATAGGCAATGCATTATGGTTTATATTTGCAGGGCTCTGGCTTGGTCTGGGCTGGGCGCTGGCAGGGCTGCTCTGGTGCATAACCATAATAGGCATACCCTGGGGCGTACAGTGCTTCAAGTTTGCCAAGCTTCTGTTCTGCCCCTTTGGCAAGGACGTGCGGTTTGGGGGCGGCCTCGGTTCGCTTATACTCAATATAATATGGCTCTGCGTAAGCGGCCTGCCCCTCTGCGTTGAGGCGGTGCTCATAGGCTGCATACTATGCATCACCATAGTTGGCATACCTTTCGGCAAGCAGTGCTTCAAGTACGCCAAGCTGGCCTTAATGCCATTTGGTGCGGATATAGTAAAGACCTGATACGGTATTCAAGGATAATTGTTGATCATGGACAATACAGACAACATGCTTTTGCTGATCCTCAACCCCGAGGCGGGGCTGAGGTACGCAAGAAAGTTCCTTCCCGAGATAATAGCGCTGTTTACCGATTACGGCTATCAGTGCCTTGTATTCGTTACCGAAAAGCGGGGGGACGCGACCGAATTCGTTAAAAAATACGGCGAAAGGGTCAAATGCATAGTGAGCATAGGCGGAGACGGCACCTTCAACGAGACCGTCACCGGCGTCATGCAGGCGGGCCTCAATATACCGG
>OIZL01000266.1_pt1 | contig 43607 bp, 41 predicted proteins | sample 1588541 | NCBI WGS metagenome assembly OIZL01 (sample SAMN03283285) | human gut metagenome | biome: human-associated habitat; material: feces | host: Homo sapiens | place: Peru | collected 2012 | reverse complement strand
TAAAAATCACCACCTTTCTAAATATTATACAACAGTAGACCCTCTCTAAAAAGTGTCTAAATATATGATAAGTTTTCCACACTCCCAGTTGACACGGGGGGGGGGTTGTTATATAATAAAAGAAGAAAATAGGTGGTAGAGTGATAAAAAAATATAAGAAACGAATGCTAGTTTTAACGATACTTTTAGGAGTGGTTTTGCTTATAGCGGGTACAACATATGCAATATTTAAAGCATCAGCATCACAAGCAACTCAAAACGATATAACAACCTTAAATTGCTTTGAAATAGAATATTCGGATGTAACAGACGCTATAGCACTAACAAATGATTTTCCAATATCCGATGCAGAAGGATTAAAAAGAACGCCTTACACTTTTAAAATAAAAAATAAATGTAGCCAGCTTCTAAATGTCCAAATAGGAGTAGAAACGTTAACTACATCACAAATTCAGCCAACTCTAATCAAAGGAGTAATAACGAGCAAAGGAGAAACACCTACAAGTGCTAAACTCTTATCAGCTGGTATTCCTGGAACTCCAGTAAATGGTGGAACAAATTATATTTTATTAGAAGATACTATTTATGGAAGTCAAGAAAAGGAATATGATTTAAGATTATGGTTTACTGAAAGTATGACTAAAGAACAAGGCTCAGGAAAAACCTACCAAGGTAAAGTAACTATAATAAGTAGTCCTAAAACTGACAAAACAGTGTATGGCAAACTACTAGCAGATTATTCAAGTAATAAAGGTGTAAAAAAAACAACAGATGAGAATGGAAAAGATATATATTATTATGCAGGTAATATAACAAACAATAATTTAGTATTAAATAATTATTGTTGGAAGATGGTAAGAACAACCGAAACAAATGGAGTTAAGCTTATTTATAATGGATTATATAAAGAAGATACAAAATGCAATAATACAGGAACAGATGTATATATAGATTCAAATGGGACACAATTTAATACAAACAGCAATTCCTTAGCGTATGTAGGATATATGTATGGAACTGTGTATGGAACATCCGATAGATCAACATCATCGTCCGAAACATATTATTATGGAAGTGATGCGATGTGGGATGGAACGTCATATACATTAAGCAATACTGAAAGTGGAACATTAACAGATATGTATAGTAAACTAAATAATAAGCATTACACGTGTTTAAATTCAAATTCTAGTTGTTCAACAGTGTATTATATATATAATATGAATAGTCCAACAACTTTCGTATCTTATATAACCTTAACCAATGGCAAAAAAATAGAAGATGCATTAGATGAAATGTTAAATTATAATATAACAAATAGTAATATAAAAACAGTAATAGATAATTGGTATAGTACAAATATGACAAATGTAACTAAATATTTAGAAAATGCAATATATTGCAATAATAGGCATATAACAGAATTAGGAGGATGGAATCCAGCAGGCGGTAGTTTGACCACAGCACTACAATTTAATGATTATGATTCAAGTAATTTTAAACTAATATGTCAAGATAAAGAAGATCAGTTTACTTTGAAAGAAGATTCAGGAGGCACATCAGGCTACGGAAACAACGCCCTAGATTATCCGGTTGGTTTATTATCAAATAAAGAAGCAGATCTTGTTGGTAGCGGGTTTTCTTATGATTATTTATATATAGAAGCTAAATTTTGGTTAATGTCACCATTTGCTTTCGACGAGTCCGGTGCTCGTGTCAATGCATTGTATTATGGAAATCATTCCAACGCTGTTTTGTTTGGGGCTAATCTAGGAGTCAGGCCAGCCATCTCTCTTAAGCAAAATATCCTAATAACAGGAGGAACTGGTGAAATTGAAGATCCATACACAGTTGCGCTTCCTAATTAATAACTAAATTTCAATTCAATTAAACCCATACAAAGTTGTATCATAACCCGTTGACAACAACATCTTTTTTAAGTAAAATAGAACTATAAATTTGTTTGAAGAACCTGAGTTTATAGCACATATATTTAAAAGAGATGGCTAACTGGTGAAAATGCCAAAATATATTATAAACTTGGAACAGTCTTCATAAAGACAAACGTTTATCTCGTTACGATAACAAAAGAGTACACTAAGTAAAGTAAGGTGGCACCGCGGGTTATAACTCGTCCTTACATCTACCTAGTGTTTTTTATTTAGAAAGAAGGAATAAATATGATTACTAAACAAAAAGGAACATACGACATCTATGGAGTAGATGCTAAAAAAAGAGAGTACGTTAATGACATCTTACGTTCAGTATGTGAAAAATATAATTACGGTTACATTGAAACTCCAGTATTTGAAGCAACTGAACTATTTCACAGAAGCGTAGGGGAAACCACTGACATGGTATCAAAAGAAACCTATGATTTTACTGATCGTGGTGGCCGTAACATCACTCTAAGACCCGAAGGTACTGCTGCCATTTGTAGATTTTTTATTGAAAATAAACTATATGGTAACATGACTGAACCATTTAAAGCATTCTATAACTGCAAAATGTATCGTTATGAAAGACCACAAGCCGGAAGAAACCGTGAATTTACTCAGTTCGGTATTGAGTGTATCGGCTCAGACGATGTATTATCAGATGTAGAAGTAATTTCAATGGTATATCAAACATATAATTTACTCGGATTAGAAGATGTTACTATTAAAATAAATACTCTAGGTGATACTGAGTCTCGTGATAATTATCGTACGGCCTTATTAAATTACCTTAAACCACATGTAGATGAACTTTGTGAAGACTGCAAAAAGCGAATTGATAAAAACCCATTAAGAGTTTTAGATTGTAAAATAGATGGCGAAAATGAAATTTTAAAAAATGCACCTATTACTAAAGATTACCTAAACGAAGCAAGCTTAGAAAGATATAATAAAATTAAAGAATATCTAGATTTATTAGAAATAAACTATGAAGAAGATCCAAAACTAGTAAGAGGTTTAGATTACTACAATCACATCGTATTTGAAGTTTATGCAAACGTGCCTGAAATAGGCAACCTAGCTTTAGGAGGTGGTGGTAGATACAACGGCCTTATTGAAACCCTAGGAGGACCAAGTACTCCCGCTGTTGGCTTTGCAATGGGCTATGACCGCACTCTTATGGCAATTGAAAAAAGTAACATTAACATTCCAATAAATGATAGCATAGATGCTTATTTACTTTATGTAAGTGAAAACGAAAAAGAAACTGCAGCTTACCTAATGCAAAACTTAAGATTAAATGGCTTTATCGCTGAAACTGATTATCTAGGAAGAAATTTAAAATCACAATTCAAAGCCGCAGATAGACTAAAAAGTAAATTCTTAATCATTCTAAACGATGAAGACCTAGCCAAAAATAATGTTAGTGTCAAAGACAATCGTACAAAAGAAGAAACTAAAATTAATATAAATGAATTAGTAGAGCATTTAGATATGAATATATAGAAAGAAGGAATATATTATGGATTTAAAAGATTTATTAAAAGAAATTAGTAAATATGAAGGACAAACTCTTACCCTAGAAGGCTGGGTTAAAAACCATCGTAAACAAAAAGAGTTTGGTTTTATTGATTTATATGATGGAACTTGTTTTGAAAGCCTTCAAGTAGTTTATGATAACAAACTAGCAAACTTTGATGAAATAACCAAAATACATATTGGCTCAGCTGTTAAAATTACTGGTGAAATTATTAAATCAGAAGGTGGCAAACAAAATCACGAATTAAAACTATCTGAAATTGAAGTTCTAGGCGACTGCCCTGAGGACTATCCACTACAAACAAAAAATCGTCCAACTAGAGAATACTTAAGAGAAATAGCTTATTTAAGACCACGTACTAACTTATTTGGTAGTGCTTTTAGAGTAAGAAGCGTAGCAGCTTATGCTATTCATAAATACTTTCAAGAAAATGGTTATGTTTACTTCCATGCACCACTAATAACAGCAAGCGACTGTGAAGGCGCTGGTGAAATGTTTAATGTTACTACTCTTGATTTAGAAAAGGTAGCAAAAACTGGTAAATTAGATTACAAAGATGACTTCTTTGGCAAAAAAACAGCCCTAACTGTAAGTGGCCAATTACAAGCCGAAACCTTTGCTCTAGCATACAAAAAAACTTACACATTTGGGCCAACTTTTAGAGCCGAAAACTCAAATACTAAAACTCATGCAAACGAATTTTGGATGATCGAGCCGGAAATTGCTTTTGCCGACTTAGAAAAAGATATGGACATCATGGAAGACATGCTAAAATTCGTAGTTAAATACGTTCTAGATAACTGCCCTAGTGAAATGAAATTTTTTGATACATTTGTTGAAAAAGGTTTAATTGAAAAATTAGAAAAATTAATTAACTCACACTTTGTTAGAATTGATCATCATGACGTTATCAAAATCTTAAAAGAAGCAGACGTCAAATGGGAATTTACTCCTGAATATGGAGAAGACATTGCCAAAGAACATGAAAAATATATTACTGAACACTTTAATGGTCCTGTATTTATTAAAAACTGGCCAAAAGATATTAAAGCTTTCTATATGAAACAAAATGATGACGGTAAAACTGTTGCCGCAGTAGACTTAGAAGTTCCAGGAGCAGGCGAATTAATGGGTGGCTCTCAAAGAGAAGAAAACTATGACAAACTAGTAGCTCGTATGGAAGAACTAGACATGGATAAAGAAAGCATGGAGTGGTACTTAAACTTACGTAAATTTGGTGGTTGCTATCATTCAGGCTTCGGAATGGGCTTTGAAAGACTTCTAATTTACTTAACAGGTATTGAAAACATTAGAGATGTAATTCCATTCCCACGTACTCCAGGAAACTGTGAATTTTAGAAAGGAACTGCATGAAAGAATTTACAATTGAAGAAATAATAGACTATGCAGATAAGTTACTTATTGGTTTAAGTAAAGAAGAAGCATCTAGTATCAAAGAAGAATTTTCTTGCATAGATAAAAATATTGATAAAATAAATAACATTCCAAACTTACAAAACGTAACACCTTCAGCTTTTCCTTTTAATTTATATACAGCTAGTTTAAGAGAAGATGTCGCTGAGCCTAGCGTTCCCGTAGAGCTTCTTTTAGCAAACGACAAGGACGTTGAAGGTAGAGAAGTAAAAGTTCCGAAGGTGGTGAATTAAATGATAGAAGAGTTAAAAAATCAAAAAGGCACTATTGAAAAAGCCCTTAAACTTGCTCACGAAACAAACGATGAAATTAATTCTTTTGTTACAATTATCGATAATCCTAAAATAAGCGAAATTCAAGATTTACCCCTAGCAAACATTCCTTATGCTGCTAAAGATTTATTTAGTACAGCTGGCATACTAACTACCGGTTCATCAAATATCTTAAAAGATTATGTTCCTTTTTACGATGCAACTGTAATTAAAAGATTAAATGAAGCAGGGGCTGTTCTTATCGGTAAAACCGTTTGTGATGAATTTGGTTTAGGTGGTACTGGTACTACGGGACACACTGGGGTTGTCAGAAACCCATGGAATCCGGAGTTTGTAGCGGGCGGCTCATCTAGTGGTTCTGCTACATCTGTTGCTCTAGGTATTGTTCCTTTTGCATTAGGAACTGACACTGGTGACTCGGTTCGTAAACCTGCATCATTATGCGGCGTAGTAGGGTATAAACCTACTTATGGTCTTATTTCAAGATATGGAGTCTTACCATTTGCTTCATCACTTGATCACGTTGGGGTATTTACAAGATGCGTTAAAGATGCAGCTACTGTTGTAGATATAATAAAAGGCCCTGACGGTAAGGATATGACAGCTCTAAAGGAAATAGAAAATCTAGCACCACAGTTAGACAAAAAAGTAACAGGTAAAAAATTATTCTATGTTAAGGAACTATGCGAGCTATTATCTTATGAAAATCCTGATGAAAGCATGGTAAACACGCTAAATACTTTTAATAAATCCCTAGAACTTGCTAAATCACTAGGTATGAGTGTTGAAGCCGTAAGCATAGATAAAAACATATTAGAAGCACTAGGCCCAGCATATACGATCATCTCATGCGCTGAAGCAACCAGTAACTTATCAATGTATACTGGTATAAACTACGGTCCTCGTGGGAAAAGTACAAACATCTATGAAATGATGAAAGATGCTCGCACTAAAGGATTTAGTCCGCTAATTAAAAGAAGACTAGTAATTGGTTCTTATGTTCTTCAAGAAGAAAATCAAGAAAGATACTTTTTAAATGCTCAAAGGGTAAGAACCTTAATCAATGAAGAAATGCATAAATTATTTACAAAATATGATGCCATGATTGCTCCAGCAAGCACTGAGGCAACACCTATTTCTAAAGCAAGTGATGTCATAAGTGATTCTAGTGCAAATGTAAGCACGCTACTACTTACTGGCAACTTTGGCGGTTTTCCATCAATTACAATTCCAAATGGTTTTAGCACTGGCTTACCAATTGGTTTAAATATCACTGGTAACATTCAAAGAGATGCTGATGTATTAAACATTGCTGCCGCCCTAGAAGAAAAACTAGGATACGCTGGCATAATTGCAGGAGGTAAACATGAATAAATATCAAACAGTAATTGGTTTAGAACTACACTGTGAACTAAAAACAAACTCAAAAGTATTTAGTCCTAGTGCTAACTTTTATTCTACCGTACCAAATAGTAACGTAAATGAAATAGATATGTCATTTCCTGGTATTATGCCATCTTTAAATAAAGAAGCTGTAAGAAAGGCACTAAAAATGAGTATGGTTCTAAACTGCACTCAGCCTGATGAACTTTTATTTGACCGTAAAAACTATTACTATCCAGACTTACCAAAAGGCTTTCAAATTACTCAGGTAACAAAACCAGTTGGTATCAACGGTAAAGTTGAGCTTATCTCTAACGGCAAACCATTTTATGCTCTAATCCATGATATTCATTTAGAAGAAGATACTGCCTCACAAGATCACTATGATACATATTCATTAATTGATTATAACCGTGCTGGCGTCCCTCTAATAGAAATTGTAACAGAGCCATGCTTTAACGATGCTCCATCAGCCGTAGAGTTCTTAGAATATCTAGCAAACAGTTTAAAATACTGTGATATTTCAGAAGCCGACATCAAAAAAGGCCAAATTAGATGCGACTGCAACGTTAACCTAAAAGATGAAAATGGTAACTACATTACACCAAAAGTAGAAATTAAAAACGTAAACTCATTTGCAAACGTAGAAAATGCTATAAATGCTGAAGTAAAAAGACAAATAGAATGTTTAGAAAGTGGTAAAAAAGATGAGTTATGCCAAGAAACAAGAAGATACGATGAACAAACAAATACCACAATTAGCATGCGTAAAAAAGTAAAAAGTATTGACTATAAATATTTTATTGAGCCAAACATTCCACGCATCAAAATAACTAATGACTTTCTAGAAGAAATTCGCAGCGAAATTCCTAAGCTACCAAACGCTAGAATTAAAACTTACATGGAAGAATATAATTTATCTGAAAACGATAGTAAAATTCTAGCCCGTAACAAAGATGTTGCTGATTACTTTGATGAAAGTATTAAGCTTGGACTTGACTCAAAAACAGTTGCTAACTGGGTTATTTCCCTTATCTTAGGAATCCTTAGCAAAGAAAATATTAGCATCCTAGAGTTTTACTTATCACCAAGACTACTTAGTCAAATTCTAACTCCATTAAAAAACGGTGAAATATCATCTAAGCAAGCCAAAGAACTATTTGCAAAGGCCTTAGAAGAAAAATCTGAGCCACAAAGTTTAATAGAAAAATATGGCATGAAACAAATGGATAACGAAGAAGAACTAAGCTCTATAATTAAAACTATATTAGATAATAGTCCTAAACAAATAGAACTATACCATAACGGTAAAACTAATATGTTTGATTTCTTTGTTGGTATGACTATGAAAGAAACAAAAGGTAAAGCAAATCCTTTAAAAGTAAAAGAGATTTTAACTAAAGAACTAGAAGCAAGAAAATAAAATTTAGTTTACAGAAAACAGCCTAATTTGGTTGTTTTTTTTCATATATAAAAGTATAATGTGCTTAAGAGGTGGGAAAATGATCAAACTAAAAGATGTCTCAAAGTATTACTATCAAAAAGGAATAATCACATCAGGTATTACCAAAATTAACGCTGAATTTAATATCGGCGAATTCGTTGTAATCACTGGTGAAAGTGGTAGTGGTAAATCTACTTTACTAAACGTTATATCAGGCCTTGATACTTACGAAGAAGGCGAGCTTTATATAAATGGTAAGGAAACTAGTCATTATGGCGAAGAAGAATTTGAAAACTATCGTAAAAAATATATCAGTAATATCTTCCAAAACTTTAATCTAGTTGCTAGTTACACAGTCTATCAAAATATTGAATTAGTCCTATTAATTAACGGTCACAAAAAGGAAGAAGTAAAAGAAAGAGTCCTTGAACTTATCAAACAAGTAGACTTAACAAGATATAAAAATACTCGTGTTTCTAAATTATCAGGTGGCCAAAAACAAAGAGTAGCAATAGCGCGTGCTCTAGCTAAAAATACCCCAATTATTATTGCTGATGAGCCAACCGGTTCGCTAGATCGTAAAAGTGCTGTCAGTGTAATTAAAACCCTAAAAGAAGTATCTAAAGATAAACTAGTAATAATCGTAACACACAACTATGAAGACTTTAAAGAGTATGCAACTAGAAAAATTACCATGTTTGATGGCAAAATCATCGAAGACAAAAAAATCAAAGAAACTGAAACTAGCACAAAATTAGAAGAAAGCCACAATCAAAAAATTAGACTTATATCATCAATCAGATTAGGTATCAGAAACACCTTTAACATCGTACCTAAATTCTTACTATTACTAATTGTATTCCTATTTATGTTTCTAGCTCTAACCTTAGAAACCGCTTCATTTAAATCCAGCAAATATGAAGAAACCTCAAGAGGTTATAACTCATTTTTAGCAAACACTGACACCAAAAGAATTATCCTTGTTAAAAAGGACAAATCTAAAATCACCGATGAAGACTTTAACAAACTAACTAATATTGAAAACATTGATTATCTAGTTAAAGATGATATTTCTCTTGATGCCGTAATGTCCTTATATAAAGATTATTATTACTTTAGAGGTCAAGTCAAAGAAATTAGTAAAGATGCTAAAGTTGACTTAGGCACTGTCCCAACCAAAGATAATGAAGTTATGTTAGAACTATCTAAAGATAACTACAATCTATATGATAGAGAAAAGTTAATTAATAAATCATTTAATTATGGCTTTGACTACGGTATGGACATAGATACCAAAAAAGCAGTTCTTACCGGTATCAAATATAACGAAAATATTGGTGACAAAATCATCATCAACGTCTCATCAAAAATGCTATATGAAAGTATTTTAAACTATAAATTAGGTAAATCAACTTTAAATATGATTTCAGAAGATCCTAACTTTAACTGTGTACTTAGACACAACAATCTAATTCCTGAAGGCAGCATCTACTTAAACGAATCCCTAAGTGATGAAATTAAAGAAGTGACACTAAAGCTTAATAACAACTACGTATCAACAAGTAAAACCCTAAAAGCAAATAGAATTCTAAATAAATCAAATTACAAAAAATATACAGGGTCATCTTATAATGACTATTATACATTCTGCTATATTAACGATAAAACCATTGAAGATATGCTTACTAGTGACATCTATCAAAGTAGTATCTTTGTAAAAGATGAACAAAAAATAGATGATACTATCAAAGCACTAGAAAATGCTGGATTTAATGCTTATGCCGTAACTAAAATGTTAAATAATGAATCAAGTAGCACAGTATATATTCTAAACATCGTAAACCTAGTAGTAACCGTTATTATGCTAATAGTTATGTTCATCATATCTTACCTAATAATTAAACTAATCTTAAAATCTAGAAAATCATATTACACAATTTTAAGAATTTTAGGTTCAAACAAAAAGATCTGCAAGAAAATCTTAAGAATAGAACTATTTACAGTACTAAACATTGCTGCAATTCTTACTTTAACATTCATCTTATTAGGTACTCACAAAATTATAGATATCCCGCTAGCATCTACCTTAAAATACTTAAGTCTAAAAAATTACATAACAATCTATGTATTAATAGTATTACTAGCATACATCATCAGCGTTCGCTTTTCAAAATACATCTTTAAACAAAGCGCAATGAAAACTTATAACGAGGAGGAAGAATAATGATTACATTAGAAAAAGTAAATAAATACTTTAATAAAGGCAAAAAAAATCAAATTCATGTCATTAATGACACTTCTCTAAAATTACCAGATCAAGGTCTAGTTGCGCTTCTAGGTGAATCAGGATGTGGTAAAACAACACTATTAAACGTAATTGGTGGTTTAGATAAAGTAAAAAGTGGTAATATCTACATCAATGGTCAAAAAATAACCCGTAAAAACACTTACCAAATAGATAAAATTAGAAACTTAAATATTGGCTATATCTTTCAAGATTATAAGTTAATAGATAACTTAAGTGTTTATGACAATGTCGCACTAGCCCTAAAACAAATTGGTATTAAAGATAAAAATGAAATTCAAAAAAGAGTAAATTACTGTTTAGAAACTCTAGGAATTTATCGTTTCCGTGCAAGACCAGCAAGTATGCTTTCAGGTGGTGAAAGACAAAGAGTAGGTATTGCTAGAGCTATCGTTAAAAATCCTGAAGTAATTTTAGCAGATGAACCAACAGGTAACTTAGACTCTAAAAACTCCCTAGAAATAATGAAAATCATTAAATCAATATCAAAAACAAAGCTAGTTATCCTAGTAACTCATGAAGTAAATTTAGCTCATTTCTATGCCGATAGAATAATCGAATTAGAAGACGGCAAAATACTAAAAGATTACAAAAACACCGAAGTTAAAAACCTAGACTATCGCATTGAAAACAATATCTATTTAAAAGACCTAAATAAAAATGAATTAACAAGCAAAAATCAAAAAATAGATATCTATGAACCAAACGAAAACAAGCTAGATATTACCTTAGTAGTACAAAATGGCAACATTTATATTCAAAATCATGGTCCATTAAAAGTTGAAGTAATAGATGAAAACTCAAATATTAAATTACTTGATGAGCACTATAAACCAGTTGATAAAGAAGAACTAAACAAATACGAATTTAATTTTCAAAACATTATCAACGAAAACTATAATAAAAAATATAGTAGTATTTTTACGCCAATTACATTTTTAACAAATGGCTTTAAAAAGATTATGAATTACTCAGTACTTAAAAAAATATTACTTTTAGGCTATATGGCTGCTAGTATGTTTATCTTATTTAGTGTTACAAGAATCTTTGCAACCCTTAATATTAAAGATAGCGACTTTGTTAATACTCATCCATCATACATTAATGCAACCTTTTCAAAAATGGATTTAAACAAATACAAAGAATTAGAGCAAATAAATGATATTAACTATATTATTCCAGGAAACTCCCGTGCAACATTTGAAATTTCTTATAACACATTCTTTCAAAGCTCAGGAGTTTCTGAAACAATAAATGCTTCTTTAGTAAGTACAAAACTAATCAAAGAACAAGACTTAATTGCCGGTACTCTACCACAAGACAAATATGAAGTAGTAGTCGATCAAATGGTTCTAAAGACTATATTAAGCTCAATGGGTATAGCGCCTGAAGCTGGCATAAATAGTCCGGAAAAACTAATAGGTGAATATATTTCTATTCCAAACATGAAAAAATTCAAAATAGTAGGTATCATTTCTTCAGAAAGCCCAGCAATTTATGCTGATGAAAGCTTATTTACCGATATTTTATATAACAATATCGGTAACGATGGTAAAACCGTAACTTTGCTAGACTATCAAGAAACAACTTACACCCTAAAAGAAGGTAAAAATCCCGAAAACGACTACGAAGTAATCGTTCCATACAGTCAAAGATATGCTTATAAAATTGGTGATAAAACTAGTGAAGTAGTAGGCGGTAAAGACTTAAAAGTAGTTGGCTATTACACATCAGAAAATAATCTAACATACTACATAACCAATAAAAACACAATCAAATATGAACTAATTTTAAGCTGTAAAAGTATCACGGTATCAGCAAACGAAAAAACTAAAATAATCGAAGAACTAAATAATAAGGAAATTAATGCAAGAGACAGTTACGAGGTCGCCAAAAAAGAATACTTAGACGAAACCGAAGGAACAACAAATTCAATTCTTATCTTCTCAGCTGTAATCATCGCTATATCAATTATTGAAGTATTTCTAATGATTCGTTCATCATTCTTATCAAGAATTAAAGAAGTAGGAACATATAGAGCTATCGGCGTTAAAAAAAGTGATATTTATAAAATGTTTGCTGGCGAAATCCTTGCAATTTCTCTAACAGCATCCCTAACTGGCATCGCCTTTATGACATATATTTTATACAATATAACTAAAATAAGATACTTAACTAACTTCTGCTTGCTTACGCCACTAACAATTGGTATTTCAATCATATTATGCTTTGCAGTAAATCTCTTATTTGGTTTACTACCAGTAGCAAATACTATTAGAAAAAGACCAGCAGAAATCTTATCAAGAAAAGATATTTAAAAAGTTTGCTTTTGTGAGAAAGCAACTTTTTTTGTTATAAGCCCAAAATAATATTTCTTGAAGAATGATCTTTATTATGATAAGATTAATAAAGAAAGCAAGTGATACTGTGAAAGCAAATGTAACAAAATTAAATTCATATACTGACGACATTATCGCTGGCTTCATCAACATTTGTAATGATTGCTTACCACTTCCAGTAGAAGAAGAATATATTAAACTTACTAATTTATTATCTACATACTTTGAAAAAAGGACAGCCCTAATTAACTTGCAAAATGGAGTAGAAAGTACAAACCAAATTATCGAATCATCAAAAGTCAAACAACGCCTCCAAAAAACAAAATGTGAGATTATTATGGAGCAAATAAAAGCCCTAACTAATAATGAAGATCACTTAGACCCAAATACATATAGTAAAATTCTATCTTTAGCAAAAGAAGGTTATATTGCTTCTCAAAACTATTATTCAAGAAACAATATCTATCAAAATAACCAAAGAATAGCTAATAATAGGCTCAATCAAATAGACGAACTAACAAGAGAAATCGCCACTATTATAGATAGCATCAAAAATACATTAAAAAATATTTTAGCACTTGATATCAATGAAAAGCGAAGACTAGATAATATCACCGTATCGCAAAGACACTTTGACAAAATTAAAGCACTATTTCCTAAATATTCAACATACTATACTAGTTCAGTAGAAGACTTATTAAAATCACACACAGCATCAAGAATAGCTTCGTTTAATATAATAGAAATCTTAGCAAGTAAAATTATTGACCTTTACAATAGAGGTATCATTACCGAAGGAATAGATGAAAAAGAAATAGATTTATTTAAACTAGTTATTAATGCCTTAACCGCATCAGACTTTTCATACTTCACATCTGCTAGAGAAATCTTAGATATCGAGAAAAATAATAATCAAACCGTTCCAATCTTAAATATAGCCGCAAACTATTTAAGAAGTGGAAATATTAACCCTGAACAAATTGAAAACTACTCAAGTACAGTTCTTGACTTTAACTTTAGAATGTTAATAAACTCACTTAATACAATCATCAAAAATTATTATAAAATCGGATAATTTAGTTTAGTGCCCTAGATTATCTTTTTTTTATGTGATATACTTTTATTATAGTAAAGAGGTTGGTTAACATGTTCGGAAAAATAAAATATATTAGTGATAACACTGCCATAGTTGAAATTAATAAAGAAGGAAATGTCATAAGTAACTTAATGAACCTTCACGTAATATTTGAATCAAATGGCGACAAGTTATTAGGTGAAGTTAAAAACGTTGATGAAAACACTGTAAAAATCGAACTTCTTGGTGAATTCGTAGGTACTAGATTCATCGCTGGTACTATCAAAAAACCTACATTAACAAGTACCTTAAGAGTTATTAATGATGAAGAACTGGATATCATCATGGGCAAAAACGACGAAGAATCAATTTATATTGGTAAAAGTCCAATCTACAAAGATAGAAACATCTATGCAAATATCAACGATTTATTTTCAAATCATTTAGCTATATTTGGTAACTCTGGTTCAGGTAAATCATGCTCAGTATCTAGAATTGTTCAAAATATTTTCTTAAATCAAAACTTTAAAGCCGCTAATGCCAATTTATTTATATTTGATGCCTACGGTGAATATAAAAATGCTTTTAAAGACATTAACCAAATAAGTGATGTTTATCAGTACAAATTTTTAACAACCAACCCAACAGATGAAACTGATGTTTTATTTAGATTACCGATATTCTTATTTACAAACGATGACATCGCACTTTTATTAAATGCTGAAAACCACTCTCAGCTTACAATTATTGAAAGAATGATGAAACTGGCAAAGCTATTTAGTAAAAATGATGCTGATACCGAAAAACTAAAAAATCACTTAATTGCTAAAGCTATTCAATCAGTTCTATTTAGTAATCAAAACGCCAGTGGTAAGAAAAATGACATCTTCACCATTATCTCATCATGTTCAACCCCAGCATTTAGTATGAACACCGAAATCCAAGGAATTGGTTATACAAGAAGATTTAGTGAATGCTTTAAAATAGACAATAAAGGTGAATTCGGTGAAAGTGTTTTAATTAATGAATATATCGCTAAAAACCTAAACGAAGAACTAGAAAGTACTATTGAAGTTCCAACAAATGCCTTCTTCACACTAAAGGACTTAGAAAAAGCCCTAGAATTTACTTTAATTGGTGAAGGCTTTTTAACAAACAGACAAATGCAAGACTCAGCAATTATCTTAAAAGTTAGGCTTCATTCAATCATTAATAGTCGTAATGCTTTATTCTTTGACATAAATCAGTACATAACTCTAGAACAATATATCTCAAGTTTAATAGTATTAAATCATAAAAGAAGTCAAATTATTAATATCAATCTAGAAGATATCGATGACAACCTAGCAAAAGTAATTGTAAAAATAGTTAGCAAAATGGTCTTTGACTTCTCAAAATCACGTAAAGTAAGAGCATCAATTCCATTTCATCTAATCATTGAAGAAGCCCACAGATATGTAGTAGCAGATAACGATAAATTCTTACTAGGTTATAACATCTTTGAACGTATTGCCAAAGAAGGTCGTAAATATGGCGTTCTAATCGACTTAATATCTCAAAGACCAGTAGATATTTCTGAAACAGTTGTAGCACAAATGAGCAACTTCTTAGTACTAAAAATGACTCACCCAAAAGACTTAGAATACATTGAAAAAATGCTTCCAAATGTATCAAGTGACATCATCGAAAAACTAAACTCCCTACAATCAGGAACCCTTGTATCATTCGGTAACGCTTTCAAAATACCACTATTAATTAAAATGGATTTACCAAACCCATTACCATACTCAAGTAACTGTAACGTGTACGCTAGATGGAAAGGAACAAACTAATACATGAACGAAAAAGATATAAAAGAACTGATATTAGTAGCACAAAGTCTTATTGAAAATTATAATGACTTTTTCAAAAATAAAAATAAAAAAATACCTGAAAACATCAAAAATACTTATCTAAATCTTGCCTCAAGCTTTTTAAAAGACAATGAATCAGTTAAATCTGATGAATTACAAAAACTTTGCAAGACCATCCAAGAAAATTTAAACGAAGCTGAAAACAGAATAAGTACCCATAACCAAAACATCGCAAATAATGATAATCGAAATGAAATAATATACACTAATAAATTTTCAAACAAAATCGAAATTATCAAAAATAAAGTTACTGAGCTATTAGAAAAAAATATAAAAAAGCAAGATATTTTAATCATACCATATACAAATAAAACTGTTAAACTACTCAACAGCGAAATTAATAATGAAAACGAAATAAATATAAACACCATAAATAATCTTGTACTAGAAATAATAAATAAAAGTAGTAACGAAAATCTAAAAATAGAAAATACCAATATCGAAAATTTAATTAAAGAAAAATTAAACAAATTACTAGAAGATGATACATATCTTGCAAACTTATGCAAATACTTAATTCATTATCATTTTAGAAGAAAAAATGAACTAGAATTTACTGATAACGAAGAACTAAATAAGTATTATAAACAAAATGAAAGACTTACCCTAAAAGGTGAATTAGTAAATAATTTTGACGAAGTTGATATTGCAAACTTTCTATATGAAAACCAAATAGAATACACATATCAAGATAATATTTTTAATTTAATTAACAGTGGTATTGTAATAAAATACTCTAAAGAAGATAACCAAAACACAGAAACTAACACAATTATATGCTATGCTAAAGAAAAACTAGAAGGAAAACTATTAACAAATTTATATAATCATCTTCAAACTCACAACGTACAATTTAATCCAATGCCAGCAAAAGATTTATGGACAAATCTAAAAAAACAAAATCAAAATATTTTAGAGGCCATTGGGGAATTATTTCAAACCATCATTATGCAGTTAACAACATCAAACCAAAATTTAGAAAACTTTAATACAAGCTTGCAAAACAAAAAATTAATCGAGTTAGTATCTCCAATTTACAATGATTATTTATCAAGTATAAAAGAAAATGATATTAATAATTTAATAAAAAAAGCCACAGACTTAATAAAAACAAAAGAGTACAATCAAAACTACAAATATATTATAGTCGAAGATGCAATGAATTTAACTACTAATAATTATAATTTTATCAATGAACTAATAAACAATACTAAAGCATCATGTATATTACTAGGTAGAGTAGAAGAATGTATTTATGAAATAAATGGCTCTAATCCTAAATATTTAATAAACGAGAGTTTTAAGAAAACGCATCTAGAAACAAATGCCAATATTAACCAAAAAATCATTAATTTACTAGACAAATTTATAGATACCAAGTCCCATATAAATGGAACACTAAACGACCCAAATGCTTTAGACCTAATTTATAATTTAGATGAAAAACTAGATACCTTACCTCAAAACAGTAAAATATTATTAATTGGTAGATATAACGAAGACATAAATTTATTAAATAATAATTATAAAATAAATAATCAAAACATAACATACATAAACCGAGAAGATCTAAATATCAAATTTGTTCTAGCACGAAGATGTAAAGAAGAACAAGCAGATTATACAATAATTTTAAATAATTCTAATAGTTTAAGCGGATTTCCAAATAAATTATTAGAAGCTCCAATACTAAATCAAATAATGAACAACAACATAGACTTAGAAAAACTCTTATATTATAATGCTTGCTTAACTTCATCAAAAGGATTATTCCTATACTTAACAGGGCAATCAAATTCTTCATTTGTAGAAGAACTAAAAGATATTTACTTAAACAAAGATACTAAAAATTGAAATTAATTTAACAGATGATAAAAGGGCATTGTTAAGTCCTTTTTGTCTTACCAGAGACAATTGTTTGGTTTGACCACCTCCAGTTTTCCACAAAAATATTTGACGCGCGGGGGGGGGTTGTTATATAATAAAAAGAATAGGTGATGATTAAATGGACACGAAAAATAATATGGCGTATATGATAACTTTGTTGTTTATTTCTATAATAGTATTAATAGGCGGAGCTTATGCCTATTTTACAGCAGGTATGAGCACAGGTGAAACAGAAGCAACATTAAGAGTAGGTGCAGGGCAATTAAAAATAAAGTTTGCAAATACTAATAGTGTGCAAATAGCTGAAAATGTGCAACCAACACCAGCAAAAAATGAATGTACTAAACAAACAGGAGCATATTACTGTGATCAAAGTCAGTATACTCCAGTAGGAACAAAAACGTTTACATTAACCGGAACTAATACTACTGATGCATCAAAGAATATGAAGATGCCATATAATATAAAATTGATAATACCTCAAAATCAGTTTTCAAGTGGAGCACTTAAATATACTTTAATTGGTAGCAAAGAAGCAAATGATAATGGAAAAGTAGTAAATATTGATACATGGCAAGATATACCAACAGGAGCAAATACAACTGGAACAATATTAGGTAGTGGATATTTTATGCCAGGAGAAAATGTCGTTCATACATATACATTTAATATCTATTTTCCTGATAATCATATATCGCAAGATGCAGATAAGAATAAAATATTTGGAGCAAAGATTGAGATAACTACTTATGAAATTGAAGAAGAAAATACAATTGCAGCACCAACAGGTTGGAACGAAGCAGCAACAGGCACTTTATTAGCAGCAATCAAAAGAGATAACACCGTAACTAAACCGCTTACAGTTCCCGGAAAAGAAATTTCAGCTGATAATGAAGCTGTTTTAGCATATACTGATGACGATTATGGAACATCGTATTATTTTAGAGGTGCAGTTACGAATAATTTTGTAGAGTATGCCAACATGTGTTGGAGAATAGTGAGAGTAACTGGCGATGGTTCTATAAAATTAGTTTTATATAATTATAATGGGATAACTGTTACTAATGACACTCCATCAAGTAGTACGCCTTGTAATGTAACTGGTAATAATTTAGCTTTTGCAAGATTTGAAGGAGATACTTATATATCAGAATTTAATTCAAATTCTGAAGATAATACTTATGTAGGATTTATGTATGGAACTCCAGGAGCAAGTACCTATGCAGAAACTCATACTAACAATAATCCAAGTACAATATTAACTAATTTAGGAGAATGGTATTACAATGTATTTTTGCCAATGGTTGACTGGGATGATACTCAGTTAGCTGATACAATATGGTGTAACGATAAAAGTGTAGTAACTGATGGGGCATTTAATCCAAAAAAGCTTACTTTGGGTACAAATTATGGTTATGCAAAAAATCTAAATTATTATGGTGCTACTAAAAGATTAGTGTCTTCAGATAATACAGCTGGTGGCACAGGCCCAAGTTTAATATGTCCAAATGATAATAATGGAGGAAAGCTATCTAAGTTTACTGTAAATGATACAAAATATGGTAATGGAACATTAAGTGGTTATGGTTATGCCCAAGCTGGTTTACTTACTGCTGATGAAATAGCGTTTGCTGGTGGTGTAGTAGGTGTGATAAATTCGAAACACTATTTATATCAAAACACTGATTTACTATCTAATAAATGGTGGGTTCTATCTCCATGCGGTTTTATTAGCGGACTCCATTCAACTTTTGCTTATATTGGAGTTGTTGGTATAAGAGGTAACATTGAATGTGAAAGTTCAAGTGTCAGATTAGCCATCCGTCCATCTCTATCTCTTGTCTCTTCAATCAAAATTTCCTCAGGCGATGGCACTGCTACAAACCCTTACAAAGTAATAACGGAATAAAAAATGTAAAATAATGCTTTTTTTGCTTACAAATCAAAAATCTATGATATAATTAAAGTACCTAGAAGATGGTTAAATATAAATCCGTCAATGGTGAATATTGGGAATCTAATTAGAGGTGGTGTAGAAAGCTAGATTTAATCTAGACTCCTAAAGCCTTCTATGTGATGCCCACCTTGCAAGTGCGCGGGAATTTATCACTAAGACTATTTTCTAGGTTTTTATATGTTTTAAAAAGGAGAATAATTATGTTTGAAAGATTAATAACTTTAATTAATGAAGAATCATTTAACAAAATCCAAACTAAAAACGTTTTAATCGTTGGCGTTGGTGGAGTAGGGGGCTATGCCTTTGAAACGCTAGTTAGATCAGGTATCATTAATATTAACATCGTTGATGGCGATGTAGTAGAAAATTCAAACTTAAATAGACAAATAATAAGTAATATAAATGTAATAGGTAAGCCAAAAGTACTAGTAGCTAAAGAAAGAGCTTTAAGTATTAATCCAAATACTAATATCAAAGTTATTAATGAATTTATTACTGAAAAGAACTTTAATATTCTCTTAGAAGATAAATACGACTATGTAATAGATGCCTGCGATGACTTAAAATTAAAAATGTTACTAATCAAAAACGCATCAAATTATAAATTAATTTCATCTATGGGTACAGCAAATAAAATGGATATGACAAAATTTAGTATAACTACCATAGATAAAACCTCAAACGACCCAATAGCAAGAATTATTAGAAAAAAAGTTAAAGATGAAAAAATTAGAACTAAATTCAAAGTTGTATCAAGTACTGAACCGCCAATTAAAAATCAAACTAAATTAGGAACTATTGCCTATATGCCAGCAATCTCCGGCTTGTTATGTGCTAGTTATATTTTAAATGACATTATAAAAAATATTTGATATACTGAAATAAATAAAAGGAGGAATTAAATGATAAAAGTTATTGCTTTTGACTTTGTAGGTGTTTTAGCAAACGAAAAAGATATTGATCTTTTACCAGTAGAAGACAAACTAGAAAGGTTATTTGGACCTAATTTAAGTGATGAAGAATATTTAGCAAAAGCCAAAAATATTATTGACGAAGATCAATTATCAATTATTAATACAACTAAAAATATAATTAATAAATTATACAAGATAAAAAATACTGAAATATTTAAGAAAATAAAGCAAAAAAATAATAATTTAAAACTAATTGTAGCAACTAATCATGTTTCATTCATCGAAGAGTTTATTAAAAATTCGTTTAATAGTAGCTATATAGATGACATTATCATTTCGGCAAATATTCATAAAATAAAACCAAATGCTGACTTTTATGAATATATATTAAAAAAATACAATATAAAATCTGAAGAATTATTGTTTTTAGATGATAATACAGAAAATATAATTGGTGCTAAAAATTTAGGGATTCAAACAATCAAAGTAGAAAAGCATACGGATCAATTTAATGAAATAAACAAATTTTTATAAAAAAAATCTTCTATTATTGAAGATCTTTTTTATTTTTTAAAGATGTAATTCCACTTAAATTTAGACTATGATAATCATGAACATCTTGAAGTAAAACTCCGTTAGAATCATAATAGGTACATAAATCACTATCACTGGCAAATAAAACTGTTCTAAAAGAATATCTATCATTAACATACGAATTAATAACTCTTTGTAAATTAACCGGTATACCATTAATAAGTACGTTTATACTTATATTAGAATTATATTTCATTTTTAAAAGTCTAGCAAAAGCATCTAGATGGTAACGAGCAAACATTACATCAGGATTAATATTTTTTACATCCGTTGTTAAAGAATTATTTATTGCTTTTTGAACCTTCTCTTTATCAATCCCTAAAATCTTAAGTTCAGGATACTTTTCTAAAACCTTTTTAAGAATCATAGCCACTAGCAAACTTTCATAAAGACAATCTTGTACAATTAAGGTACTATTTGCATCCTCAGCTTGAATTTTGTCAATTCCAGCAAGCATTAAATCATCAGTACTTATCGTAACTCTAATCGTATCTTTATAATCACCAAGCTCTCCAACTTCACACATTAAATTATTACTAGTATTTGTGCAAATATAACTATTAGGATTTTCTCCCAATAACACTCTATCTAAAATATAAGAATTTGTAACTTTATTCATAAAACCTCGTATAATCAATATTATTTTTTATTTATTAAAAATGATGCTAGCTTCATTGGATCTTCATTCTTCATAACAATATCATATATTAAACTAATTACTGGCATCTTTATTTTCTTTCTATTAAGTAGGGCAGAGATACTTTTAAGCGTATAATAGCCCTCAACAGTAGTTTCTTCTAAATACTTCTTAGCACCCTCAAAATCTTTTTTACCTAGTAATATACCGTATGAATAATTACGGCTTTTTATACTAGTACAGGTAAGAAGTAAATCACCAATTCCTGCAAAACTTAAAATAGTCTTCTTTCTACCACCTAATACTTTAATTAACCACTTAATATCATGCATAGACTCAACAATTAAAAAGCTTCTTGTACTTTCATTATATCCAAGACCAGTTATAATACCAGCTGCTACGGCAATAACATTTTTAATAGCTCCGCAAAGCTCTACACCAATCATATCAGAACTTGGTCTAAGCTTAACATTATCACTAGCAAGACTTTCTTCGATCATCTTTCTCGTATAATTATTATGACTAGCTAAACTAAAACCAATAGGCTCTTTATTAGCAAGATCTACAGCAAAACTAGGCCCTGATATTACTGCATAATTCCTACTAGGAGAATTCTTCTTAAATACCTCATGAACAAACTCACAACTTCCTTGTTCTATTCCTTTACTCCCAATACAATATACTGCATCCTTACTAGCATATTTAGATATTTCTTTAACACAATTTCCAATATACTTAGCACTAGTCATCAAATATATCATTTTTACGCCATCTACGGCATCTTTATAAGAAGAGGTAAACATCATACCATCCGGTATAGAAACTCCTTTAATAATCTCTTGTTTTTTATTATTTAAAGCATTAGCTTTCTCTGAAGAACTACACCATACACGGACATCACAACCATTATTATATAAACTAAGAGCTATCGCAAATCCAAAAGCTCCAGATCCAATAACTGCTACCTTCATTTTTTCATCTCCTCATTTATTTTAACTAAGTTTCTTTCATAAGTATTATTTCTTGGTATATAAAACCTTGCATTAACTAAATTATCAGGTAAATACTGTTGTTTAACATAATACTTTGGATAATTATGGGGATACTTATAATCTTTACTATTAGTTCTTAAATGACTAGGAACCTTGCCACATCCACCTTTTCTAATTGCTCCAAGCGCATTATCTAAAGCCCCATAGGCACTATTACTCTTAGGAGAAAGTGCCATCTCACTAACTACAACAGATAAAGGAATTCTGCCTTCCGGCATTCCAAGTAATCTAACTGCCTCAATTGCTGCATGGACTTTGGGTCCAATTCCTGGATTAGCAAGTCCAATATCCTCGTAAGCAATAACGCTCATTCTTCTAAAAATAATCTCTAAGTCTCCAGCTTCTAAAAGAACACCTAAATAATAAAGTGCCGCATTAACATCACTACCTCTAATAGACTTTTGAAAAGCACTTATCGTATCATAATAACCATCATCATTCTTATCAATAAACACTGTCGGCTTACTATTAATCTTTGCTATTATCTCTTTAGTAACCAGCTTATCACTAGAACTATAATAAGCAACCTCTAATAAATTAATCGCACTTCTAAAATCTCCACCACTTAAAGTAGTTATCACACTTATAGTCTCATCTGAAATATTAATATTCGGAAGAAACTCACAAGCTTTTTTAAGGCCTTTAAAAATATCATTTTCACTAAGTGGTTTAACCTCAAATATCTGGCATCTACTTCTAATAGCTGCATTAATCGCATGATAAGGATTAGCAGTAGTAAGACCAATAATCACAATAAGCCCACTTTCTAAATAGGGAAGAAGTAAATCTTGTTTATCTTTATTCATTCTATGAATTTCATCTATAACTAAAATCATTTCTCCAGCCATTTTAGCTTCTTCAATAACAATATCAAAATCTTCCTTTTTATTAATAACTGCATTTAAAAATCTATAATTTTTATTAAGTTCCCCAATAATTGCATTAGCAATACTAGTTTTACCTGTTCCAGGTGGCCCATATAAAATCATAGAAAACAAAACTTTATTCTTAACTAAATTATTAATTATTGCGCCTTCACCAATTAAATGCTCTTGGCCAATAACATCACATAGCTTCTTCGGTCTTAATTTATTAGCAAGTAATTCCATTTTCTTCACCAATAATATTATATATTAAATTTGCTAAAAACTAAAGATAAATGTATAATAATAAAAGAAAGTAGGTAAATAATATGCCTGATAATTTAAAAGAATATGAAAACTATTTAAAATTTGAAAAAAATTATAGTATGAACACCATAAACTCCTACTTAAGTGATATTAAAGAGTATCAAGAATTTAAAAAAGGAGATATATTATCATCAACAAAAGAAGATATTTTAGCTTACTTAAAAACCATCAAAAACCTTGAAAGCACGACTATCAGTCACAAGATAAGCTCACTAAAATCATTTTTTAAATACTATCAAAAAAGAGAAAAGATCAAAGTAAACCCTCTTGCTAATATTAAAAGTCCTAAAATAGCTAAAAAACTACCTACATACCTTACTTTAGAAGAAGTAAGTAAATTACTAGACGTAGAAATCAAAAGTCCCTATGACGCTAGAAACAAAGCAATTTTAGAACTTCTATACTCTAGTGGCATCAGAATCTCTGAACTATGTAATATGCAAACATCAAACTATGACTCTTATGAATGTATAATTAGATTAATAGGTAAGGGTAGTAAAGAAAGAATTATCCCTCTAGGAGACTACGCTATAAGTGTATTAGAAGACTATATAAATAATTATCGCCCCAAAATAAATAAAAAAAATATCAATTCTATATTTATAAATAATAGGGGAGATGCTATTAGTAGACAATTTATTTTTAAAGTTATCAAAAAAGAATGCTTAAAAAAAGGTATCAGGAAAAATGTTTCTCCTCATACCTTAAGACATACATTTGCAACTCATCTACTTCAAAATGGAGCAGATTTAAGAATTATTCAAGAACTATTAGGTCATGAAAATATCTCAACTACGCAAATATATACTCATGTCTCTAATCAAGAATTAAAAAATGATTATCAAAAATTCTTTCCTCGTGATTAACTAACGAGAATGACATTCATTTTCAGTTCTTGCATTATTTCTAGACTTTGCATTATTTTTTGCATTATTTCTAGCTTTAGCATTATTTTTAGCTTTCATAACTTACCTCCTAGTTATAGTATGGTATAAAAGTTCAAATAAATGCACTATATTAAGTGGTAAAAATTGGTTAAAAACATATAGTATTAACATGAATAATATTATAACCGCATTTACAGTTTCTTTAATAGCTGGCTTATCAACAATGGTAGGTTGTCTTTTTATTTACCTAAAACCTAAAAAAATAAGTAATTTTATTGGTATATCACTATCTTTTTCTGCAACTATTATGTTATTAATTTCTATTACTGACTTAATTCCTGAAGGCTTTTTTTACATATCTAAAAACTATAACCTAATTATAGCTATAATTATCTTACTATTAATGATTCTAATAGGTAACAAAGTAAATTCTGTTATTGATAAAAAAATTCAAAAGAAATCCCAAGAAAGCTTATATAAACTAGGCATCTTAAACATGTTGGCACTAATCATCCATAATATGCCTGAAGGAGTACTTACTTTTTTATCATCAACTATTGATATTAAAATGGGTATTAAATATGGCCTTGCTATCATGCTTCATAACATCCCAGAAGGGATTGCCATAGCTATTCCCATCTATTACTCAACTAGAAGTAAAATAAAAGCTATCAAATTTACTTTAATAAGTGCCATATCAGAACCACTAGGAGCCTTACTAGCATACTTAATCTTATATAAATATATCTCTAACTTAATGATAAGTATCATTTTATTATTTACCGCAGGTCTAATGATTTCTATATCCATAAATGATATCTTCAAAGAAAGTCAAAAATACAGTAAAAAAAGCCTCATCAAAGGCTTAATAATCGGTATAATAATAATTATTCTAACTAATATCTTCTTATGATTTACAATAAGCTACAAAAGCCTCAATAATCTCATCCAATCACACTTCCTTTAATTTATTTATTTCTTCTATAACTCTATTAACAACATATTCCTCTTTATTGTCATATTTAGTATAAAAAGTAATTAATTTAATGCCAGCATTATTGCAAATATCTTTTACTTTCATATCTCTAATCTTTCTAGATTTTTGTTCATGAGTAATATCATTTAACTCAATAAGTAAAAGTAGGGTAGTAAGATCTTTAGAAAATACAGCATAATCTATATTTCTATATAATTCACTTTGATATCTATTATTAGACACCTTAGTAATTATAGAAGCTAGATTAACTTGTGGTATTATTTTATAATCTCCAAAAGAGAAGGGGAATCATTCTTTTTTTCTTCTTTTAGTCCAGGGAATAAAAACTCTATAAAATTAAATATCCATTCAAAAAATTTTTTAATCATGTTACATCCTCCAAAATATATGTTAATTAAATTATATAGTATCAGAAATAGTTTATCAATAACAAGAATTTTTCAAAGTTAAACTCCCCTATCAATTTTATAAATAAACAATTAATAATAATATAAAATAATAATTTAATTAGTAAATATTAACTAAAGATGACATAAGCATATTGTTTTAAGAATAGAAATAAAAAAATAATCTACAAACAAAAAGATAATAGCAATAGATATAATAATATCTATCTTTTTTGTTCATTTTTAAGAGTTAACATAATATACACTTAGAGATCTTAGAGATGTGTCCTCCAACTGAAAAAGACTAAAAACTAGTCTTTTTTTTCACGTTCTTCAATGTATTTTTTTATTATATAACAAATTTCACCATTAATACTGCGCTCATCTTCAAGTGCGATTTTTTTTAATTGATTGTATAGGTCAATTGCTATACGTAGGGTTAAATTCATTAAATATCACGCTCCTATTAAAATTATACCTTTTTGGTATTGAAATGGTGGTATATTCGTGGTATCATTTTGCTAGATACCAAAGTGGTATCAAAGAAAGGAGATTCCAAAATGGAAGAAAGAGAATTAAAAGTAATAATTCAAAATGTACTCAAGTACGAAGACAAATCAGAGAAAGGAAAATATAAAAGTCGCCTAGGTTATTTTTTAGATTCATCAGATGCATATCAAGAAACCGATAAATATAAAGGTATAGCAGAGCTAAGTTACTTTGGAAATGATACTCAAATATTTGATAAGTTAAGCATAAAACACATGGGTAAATCGGCTACATTGGTATTCAAAAAAGTTGCAAATGTAAGAAATCCTTTAAAAGACAGTTTAAAGTTAATTAAAATAATGTTCAAAGATGAGACTGTTGATATATTATAACGCAAATTATAAATGTTTCAATGTTATTTATTCTACTGTAAGACATAAATCAAAGTTTACGCCTGCGGTAGATAAATATAACAGAATGTTCATACAAGAGATTGATTTGTATGGGCATCCTAAAAATCTTCTTGATAAGTTAAAAAAGCTTGTTAAGAATAGAAAGGGGATTAAATAAAATGCCAATGATCTTATTAGAAACTCCTGTTGCAGGTTCTACAATGGCTCCAAAAGAATTTGTTCAAGGTATTATCGGTAATGTTACAAGTACAGTTTCATTAGCTGATGTTGCTGCTATTGTCGGTGTTATTATCGTTGCTGGTATTGGTGGAATTATCGCTTGGAAGTTCGGACGTAAAGGATTCAACTTCATTAAAAACACCCTTACTGGTAAAGGTGGCAAAATATAACAGAAGGGTTAGAAATAACCCTTTTTTATTTAGAAAGGAATTAAAATATGAATGAATATGCAGTAGCGTTTTTAGAACTAGTAAAATATGCAGCTGCTCCAGCTCTAGCATGGGCGTTCGGAACAAAAGCATTTAAATTTATAGTTGACGCATTAACTGGAAGGAACGCTAGATTATAATGAAAGATTATTTAGATAAAGAGATAAATTTTTGGGATGGAATAGCTAGTACGATTTGGAAAATAAAAAATAGAAAACCAGGAGAAATGACTTGCACTGGGATAAATATATTTTCAGGTCCTCAAGGCTCAGGAAAATCATTATCAATGATTCATTATTTTAAAAAAATAGTTAAGGATTTCCCAAAAGCTTTAGTAGTAACAAATATAGATCTACAGTTTGAAATACCAAACCAGGTAAAAAAATATGAAGGGTTTGACGATTTTAAAATTGAGAATGGAATTTACGGAGTAATTTATATTTTGGACGAGATACACTTAATTTTAAATAGTTTAGAGAGTAAAGGAGTTCCTTTATCAATAATAGTTGAATTATCACAACAAAGAAAGCAAAGAAAATTGATTTTAGGAACAAGCCAAGTATATTCTCGTATGGCAAAACCATTAAGAGAACAAATAAAGAATTGTATCATCTGTAAAAATTATTTTGGCGTTCTTCAGTTCAATTATTTAATTGATGCGTTTAGTACTGAAGAGGGCAGTGATGGAAAATTAAAATATTCAAAATTGAAAGTAAGTTTTTTCTTTCATAGAAAGGCGGATTATTTAGCTTATGACACATATAAAAAAATGGACAATTACGTTGGGATTGCTGCTAATGATAGTTCATACAAATAATGTTAACGCCCAAAGCTATGTCGCGGATGATAATTATATTATCTCTAGCAACTATCACGATTTTTTTAGACATTATTTTGGGGAAGATAAAAGTTATCAGTATTTTAGCTACAGGTGTAGTAATGATTCTTACAATCGCAATTGCTATTACGGTATTGATAGTGATAACAATTACATTAAGATCGAATACGAAGATACAGGAAATTATAGCTATAATCAAAAGATAACTACTGGAGTAGATGAAAACTTTTCTGTATCAGGCAATGCGATATTTAAACAAGGAATATCACAATCAAAATTTACAAATATAATTTTTATTTTCGTTACATGTTTTATAATCTTTCTTTTAATGCTTGGAGGTCTATGATGATAAAAAGTGTTTTTACAAGCTTTTTTAGAACGATAGGTAGAATATTAGCCTATTTAGTCGTCGGAGGCTTAATTGCGTTTATAATGGCTAAAATTAATCAAAATAAGCCTATTATTAAATCTCAAGTAGTTAGTGAGGTGTTAGAACTATGAAAAAATTAAAATATTGTTTATTACTGGTAATTTTACCATTTATTGGACTTTTAAGTGTAAATGCTTTAGAAAATGATGGTGTACCTGATTATTTAAGTTTTAATTATTCCGGTTATGTTAATGGTAATCATGTTTATGAGCAAGACAATTATGATGAAACTTCTCAGTATTCTAATACTGCTACTGTTTCAAGTGGTAATGAAGTAACTTTAAAAATATATTTTGAGAGATATTCTTTAAAGCCTATAAATTATTTGGTACAAGTTTCAGTTTGTACTACTTCATCAGCGTTTGCTGGTACATCTACTCCAATTGTTGATTTTAATCGTGCTGAATTGATTAAGGCTTATAAAACCAATTCAATGCCTATTAATGACTGTTACGTAAATGGTTATACAGGCCAATTATATTTACTAAATTATGCTTTATCAATTCCCGCTGATTCTTACAATTTTAATCAAACGATTTGGAGTGGTACTCATGACAATTATAATCAATTTGTTCGCATTTTAAATGTAAATGCTGTTGAGTATACTAATGAACTTGCTCAAATGTTAGATACTAATGAAAATGCTAGTACTACTATCAATCAGAATAATACTATTATTAATCAAAATGACACAATTATTAATAAGCAAAATGATACTAATTCTAAGTTAGATGAAGCCGAAAATACTCGTAAAGGTATTTGGGGAACTATTAAAGAGGTTTTATCTAATATTATTGCTTTACCTAAAAAAATAGTTGAGTTTTTAGTATACGCTTTAAAAAGTCTATTCATACCTGAAGATATGAGTTTTTTAGATGATTTTAAAGAAACTTTAGAAAATAAGCTAGGTTTTATAGCACAAATCCCAATAGCAATAATTGATTTTGGATTAGATCTGGTAAATTTAGAGGTTGAAGAAATGACAAGTATAACATTCCCAACCGTTGAAATAATGGGAGTACATTTTTGGCCTGATATGAACGTGGACATTACGCCTATTTTAGCTAAATTTAAAAATTTTAAATATTTAACTGATGTATTATGCGTTACATTATGCGTTAACACTTTGCGCAAATGGAGAGAACGCTTTACTGGAGGAGGGGAAGTTAATTGATATTAAAAGGTCTATTCACATTAATCAGTGGTGTTATTAACTTAATACCGTTTTCCCTTCCAAGTCTTCCTACAAAATTTATGACAGTATTAAATTTAATTTTTACAAATATAAAAAGTAGCTTTAGTATTTTATCAATATTCATAGATCTAAATTTTTGGTTAGCATGTGCCGCTGCAATGCTCTTAGTTTACAATATTAAGCACATTTGGAACACGATAGTGTGGTTATTGAATTTAATACCTACCGTTGACATACCGTTTTGGAAATAGTGTTCTAGCCAATGAGTTTGTCAATAGAACATGGAATAAAAGCGTAGCGATTATGCCGTGAAAGTCTATTGATAAACATACGATAAAAAATAATTGATTTAACAAAGCAAAACAAATCACATTTTTTTTGCTTTGGTTAGCCCTAACGGCTGGAGTGGTAAAGTTTTTTGTTAACTTTTTTACAAAAAAGTTAATAAAAAATTTCTGCAGCTTAAACGAAGATTTTTATAGATGGAGTTAACCTTCCTACTTGACTAAAGGTTAACTTAACGGAATTTTGTGAGGTGAAAATGAATAAATGTTTGCGAATATATGACCCCAAAAATCATATTATTGCCTATGAATATAATACAACTATAAAGACTTATGCCAATGGCGATAAAAATATCAAATATCATTCTTTTTCCAATCTTAAAGGAATATCAAGAAATAGGGGAGAGGGGACTTTAACAGAAGAAGAAAGAGAAAGATTAAAATACAAAAATTTACTCAATGTTAAGCAGACAATTATTGACTTAATTTATCATAATGGTATAATTAAGCCCTGGGAATATTTTATAACACTTACATTTGATGATGAAAAAGTAAACGCTTATGACTATGATATAACAAGGTCTTGTCTTATAAAATGGCTTAATAATCAAAAGAAGCAAAACCCAAACATGGAATATGTAATAGTTCCTGAATATCATAAAACCAAGCGATTTCATTTTCATGGTGTAGTAAGAGGGGTAGTAAAATGGAAACTATCCCCAGCCTTCTACCCTAGCGGTAAACCTATTTACAAAAATGGTGTTAGAATCTATAATCTTGATAATTACAAATTCGGCTTTACTACAATTTCAAAAGTAAGGAATGCTGAAGCTGTAAGTGTGTACACAAGTAAATACATTACTAAAGAATTTATTGATATTAAAAATGCAAAAAAATATTGGTCATCTAAATCATTAGAAAAACCAACTATAGAATATGCACAATTAACTGAAGACGAATTAAAGTTCTTTATAGACCCGTCAAAAGTTATTACAGAAAAGAAGATCGAGACTGATAATAACATGTCGTTATTTATCAAATCTCGCACAAAATAAGTCTAAGATAAGAGTTAACATAATATACATTATAAGAAGTTACCAATTACAATTAAAAAGTCATATATTTACTAATCTTATTATATGATTAAAAATTAAATTCTTAATAAAAATCATTTCATATAAATTTTATAACAATATTTCGTATAACATTATTATCTATTACATTATATAATTTATTACAATTAATATTTTTATTAACTAATATATAATTATCAAACTAATAAAACATTTAATTATCACGGGACCACCTAACAAATAAACACCCCTACTTTTTTAATAAAATTTAAAGTAGGGGACTTTGCTTAAAATTTTCTAGATTCAATTTCTGCAAGCTTTTCTAAGAACTCATTAGCGTTTTCTCTAGTAACTTCTGAATAGCCAAGCTCTCTTAACGCTTGAATTCTTAAAGTATTTAATTGCTGAGTACGACTTAATTTTTCTTCATTACGAATTTCAATTTCTTGTACAAAGCGGTTATGAGACTCTATTACCCTACTCTTTGATGCATTTCCACTATTGTAAAGTGAAAAAGCCGAATGAATAATTCCCTCAAAAGAAAATTGTTTTTCTTCATTAAATCTAAAGTCATTTGGTTTAGTAAACCCCGCAGCTTTACTTAAATAAGCAAGTGTATACTTAATCTCAGGTATATTATCAATAGATTGTAATAGATGATACATATATAAAAGTGAATAATAACTTTCTTGATGATCATCACTATCTAAAAGTTTTTCTTTTATCAAATAAGTTATATCACTAACTAACTGTTGCTCCTCTTTTTTTAATCCCTTTAAATCCAAAAACTCCCCTTGTAAATTATCCTTAAGTCCTTGATTTAGCCTATCTTCAACCTCCATCAAATAATCCGTTGTCACCTTAATTGAAGATATCGTCTCATCATCGCCATCTTCTATATCTAAAAGTTTCAAAAGTGAAAGTTTCTTCTCCTTTGGCCATTTATTTAAACTAGGTAATTCCAAATAGTTGTACACCATTTGTCTAGACACGCCTAAATACTTAGCAAGTCTTACCTTAGAAATTCCTAACTCTTGTAATATATCATTTAAATATTTCATATTTTATTTATCACTCTTTCTTAATTATTTTCTTTTACACTATTATTGTACCTAGTTTACGATTACTTGTCAAGGGAAGAAGCCAAGAAAAAAGCCTATAAAAGGCTTAATTTAAATACCAAAGTTCTTTCTCATCTTTCATAACTTTTTTAATAATTCCTGAACCCAAACATTGTTCTCCTAAATATAAAACACATGCTTGTCCAGGTGTCACTGCCTTTACTTTTTCCGGATATTTAACTAGTATTTCATTATTATCTAAATACTCTAAAATAACCTCAAAATCACTACCACGATATCTAAACTTAGCAGTACAAAAAGCCGGCCTAGAAGGTGAAATAAAGTTTACATTATCAATTATGCAAGCATCAGAATATAACTCTTCAGGATCATCACCAAAAGCAACATACAAAATATTTTTTCTAACGCTTTTACCAACTACAAAATGCTTTTCTAAGTTACCCGAAACTCCGACATTCCTTCTTTGCCCAATTGTATAATTCATAAGGCCTTGATGAGTTCCAATAACATCGCCAGTTGTTACATCAACAATATCACCAGGATTAGGCTTTAAAAAATTAGCTATAAACTTTTGATAATTACGTTCACCAATAAAACAAATACCTGTTGAATCTTTTTTCTTAGCAGTAGGGATGTCAGCTTCTAAAGCAATTTCTCTTACCTCAGGCTTTGTTAAATGCCCAATAGGAAACAAAACATCCTTAAACTGTCCTAAAGGCACTTGAGCAAGAAAATAAGTTTGATCTTTATTCAAATCTACCGCTCTGCAAAGTCTATTACCAACAATTCTTGCATAATGCCCAGTAGCAATCTTATCAGCCCCAAGTCTTCTTGCTTCCTTTATAAATAAATCAAATTTAATATATTTATTACACATTAAATCGGGATTAGGCGTTCTACCAAGCTTTAATTCATCTAAAAAATATTTAAAAACATAATCCCAATACTCTTTTACAAAATCAATTCTATGAAGTGGTATTTCTAACTTTTTACAAACCTCTAAAGCATCATTATAATCCTGTTCCTGAGGACAAATACTATCGTTAAGTGTTGGATTACCTAAAGTATCCCCATTAACCATTGCATCCCAGTTACGCATAAATAAACCAATAACTTCATAACCTTCTTTTTTTAATAGATAAGCAGCAACAGAAGAATCAACTCCCCCACTCATCCCAATAACAACTTTTTCCATATAAATCACGTATATATCATATCAAATTATAGTAAAAAAAGAAAGATACTCAAAAGCTTATTACCCCAAAAATAAATAATTAAATCATTTATAAATATTGCTAGTAAAATAATACCTAGTCTCTTTAAATGAAGAGCAAACATTCTAGCATCAATCTGTTCTTTATATTTAACGATTTTTCTAAAAAAAGAAAAGGAAACATAAGCCAAATAACAAAGCAAAACTATATAAACAAATTTATTTGTAAAAAATGAAGCTATTCCAAACATCAAACCATTAACACCTTTTAATTTAATTAAACCAGCAAGTAAAAAACCAAAGCTAGCAAACTCATAAAACAAATAAAATAACACAAGTGGAAACCCGACAATGCATAAAGAAAGTACAGCTAAAAGCAAAGAAATTATCAAATGCATCACTATAAAATTTTGATGCCTACCTGTCACTGCACCATTTATATTGCTTAGAGAAAGAATTACACTCTCTTTAGTGCTAGTATCTAACTTAAAAAACAGAAAAACTCCTACTAACAACCCAATTAAAAAAAATCCAAATAAAAACTTAATTAGATAACTACTCTTAATTTTTAATTTCATAGTTTTCTCCTAATTAAGTATATTAAACATTATAATAATTATTACCACATATTTGTTAAATTACCATCGTTAACATAGTATTCATCCATTAAAACGACATGAGTAAATGTATTTCTAATTTTTGTTTTTGGATATTTTTTAGCAACCAAACCACCTAAATTAGGTAAGCTCTCTGCAACATAGATATTATCATCATCTATCCCAATAATAATACCAATATGTCCCCAATAATTAATTAAATCACCAGTTCTAATTTTCCCTGATTTAATTAAATCATCTGTTAGTGGTGTAAATTTACCAAGCTTAGTCATTTGATATTTATAATCAGTATCTCCCGCGCCAATATCTCCAGGATCAAATCCTGCGTTAAGTAGTGCCCATGAAACAAACCCTGAACAATCCAAACCATTTGGTTTCTTAGCTCCCATAATATAACCATATCCTGGTTCATCTTCTAAATTAGTAAGAGGACAACCCCATATAGCAGGCCCTCTCCAAGAAGCTATAATATCTTTCTTTTTATCTTCATGTAAATATAACCCAGTCTTATAATAACGTCCCTCACCATCAGCAAAATGAACGCCACTTTCATGTACTCTACCATTTTCGTAAAAATAAGGAATGCGATATTTAAACTCTAACGTTATAAATCTTGCCGCCGCCACAGCTGCTGCTCTTGTCTTATAACCTGCTGTATTAATTCTATAAGCAAGAATTTTATCTAATTCTTCACTTTCTTCTTTGATATATCGATTACATGGAATAATTTCTTTTTTCTTCTCAGAAAGATAAGGCTCGCTAATTAAATCCGTTACAACAACTTTCATAGTTTTCTTTAACTTTTTAGCATATATCTCAGTCTCGCCAACTTTTAATCCCTTAATTATGTTATTCTCAATTACCGCAACACTTTCATCCTTAATAATAATATCTTCTTTATTTTTATCTTTATCTATCAAAAGTTCATTATAAACAAAATTCTTTTCCTTACCTAAAGTTAAATAAATAACCTCTTCATTAAAATTAAAAGCCAAAACATTATTAATATAATCAGTTAAATAAACTTCTTTAGTACTAGTTTTCAAATTGTATAAACTTACCAAATAATCTTTATTAATATCTAAAGTAATCTCACATTTATTATTTATAGCTTTAACATCATACTTATTTAAATTATTATAAACCAGGCAAGAAAACTCTTCTTTTCCCTTCCCATCAATTTCTATTGTAAAAGTATTATTGTCACCATTAACTGAAATTAGTGATACCTTAGACACTTCCAAATCCAAAAACTTAAAATAATAAACCGCATAAGTGCAAAATAAACAAACAAGTATTAAAGCAATAGTAGATAAAAAAATAATCTTTAATTTTTTATTCATAAACAACTACCCATCTCTCAAAAAAATTATAACATACATTTAATAAGTTATAAATACTTTTAATTTAATAATTTTTTTAGTATAATTAATTAAGCGAGAGGTGAAAATATGGCATATAAATCAAAAAAGAAAAGCATTGGTTCTAAAATCCTAATTTGGATTATGCTTTTAGCAATGATCGGCAGTGTACTAGGAACAATCATTTATTATATATTCCAATAAACATCAAAAAAGAGCATCATTTGCTCTTTTTTACATAACTAATCATCTCACCAATTACTTCAAATATACTAAGAAAAAATAACCTAAAATCAAGTGAAAAACATTCTCTATCAGCATACTCTAAATCATACTTAAGTTTCCTACTGTTTGTAATATTTCTTCTGCCATGATACTGAGCAAGGCCAAATACTCCAGGTTTAACCGTATATCTTTTAGGATTTAAAAACTCCTTTGGCATTGTCTTATCAACCGCCATTAAAGCTCTAGGCCCCACAAAAGACATATCACCTTTAATTATATTAAATAAATTAGGTAGTTCATCCATACCTGATCTTCTAATTACAAAAGAACACTTAGTTATCCTCTCATCATGACTTAACGACGTATCATCAAGCATTGACTTAAACTTATAAATTGTAAACGGCTTCATATTTAAACCTAATCTTTCTTGTTTAAATATTATCTTACCACCCAAATCTATTTTCAAAATAATATAAATGACAACAATAATCGGCCAAATAAGTAATAAAATAAATATTCCTAATACTATATCAATAAATCTTTTAACATACTTATACATTATCTTTTTTACATAGTTTCTTTAAAAAACTAACATCCTTCTTAATCTTAAATCTATCTATAACTTTATACTTAGGAATATTATCTAATATTTGTTCATGTTTCTTAAGTAAATACTCAAAATAATCTTTATTAGAATACATCAAAATAGGTCCATAAATAAGTTCTTTAACACTATACTTTTTCTTACCCTTTAAAAAGACAATATTAATATAGTATCTACCCTTATCATAAATAACTGCTTCATGAGAAATATAATAACCTTTACTAATAACAAATCTTCTAAGTAAATAATAATCATTATTTGACTGAATAACTAATTTATTTATCTGACTAAGCTTAGGACTACTAAGAATTTTAATAATTGTAGATGTCCCCATCCCAGAAAGAATAACTGTGTTTATCTCATCATCAATAACCTCAAGACCACTACCAACTTTAGTTTCAATATTATCTTCTAAATTATATTTTTTAATATTATTTTTTCCCCCAGCAAGTGCACTTTCTGAAACATCACTTGCAAGAACCTTTGAGCAAATTTTATTCTTTACTAAATAAATATCTAATAAAGCATGATCACACCCAATATCAGCAACCTTATCACTATCAATAATCAGCCCAGCAATACTTTTTAATCTATTACTTATTTTCATTAATCCACCATAAAATCTTTAAGTTTCTTAGCACGAGATGGATGTCTTAGTTTTCTTAAAGCCTTTGCTTCTATTTGACGAATTCTTTCACGAGTTACATTAAATCTTTTACCAACTTCTTCTAAAGTATAACTTGTCCCATCAATTAAACCAAAACGAAGTTCCAACACTTGTTGTTCACGAGGTTGTAAAGTAGAAAGCACGCTTTTAATTTCTTCTTTTAATATTTCATTAGTTGTATATTCTTCAGGACTTAAACTTCTTTCATCAGGCACAAAATCACCTAAATGAGAATCTTCTTCTTCACCAATTGGTGTCTCTAAACTTACTGGATCCTGACTAATCTTCATAACTTCACGAACCTTTTCAGGAGTAATTCCCATCTTCTTAGCAAGTTCTTCATCACTTGGCTCACGATTTAACTCTAAAGTAAGCTGTCTTTGAATTCTAGCCATCTTATTAATTGTCTCAACCATGTGTACTGGTACTCTTATAGTTCTAGCTTGATCAGCAAGAGCTCTAGTAATAGCTTGTCTAATCCACCAAGTAGCATAAGTACTAAACTTATATCCTTTATCATAATCAAACTTCTCAACAGCCTTCATCAAGCCAATATTACCTTCTTGAATCAAATCTAAAAATAATAAGCCTCTGCCAACATATCTCTTAGCAATTGAAACAACCAAACGTAAGTTAGACTCTGCAAGTATATTCTTAGCTTCCTCATCACCTTCAGCAACTCTAATAGATAAAGATGCTTCCTCATCAGGACTAAGCAAACTAATACGTCCAATCTCTTTTAAATACATTCTAACTGGGTCATTAATATTAATATCCTTAGTTAAATCCTCATCAGTAAGTAATTCAACCTCTTCTTCTTTGATTGTCTTACTTTCTCCACTAGAACCATTATCCTCATTAGAAACAACAGTAATACCATTTTCAATAAATAAATTATATAACTCATCTAAAGCATCACTATCAATATCAAGTCCCTTTAAAGCATCAGCTAACTGCTCAAAAGTGATAAATCCTTCTTTTTTACCTAATGCAAGTAATTCTTCCTTTCTTTCATCAAAAGTTTTAACTTCCTTAATCTTCTTCATTATCCTCACCTCTACGTTTTAATTTAATAATTAAATCATTCATTCTTTCTTTTTCATTAACATCAGTTAATTTTTTTATTTCCTCTTTTATTTCTTTAATCTTTTCTTCATTAATCCAGATCTTAATATAATTAACATAAATATCAAACTCATCAGTCATAACTTTATTTATATTATTGATAATTTTTAATATCAAATCACTATAATCAAATGAACTAACATACGTTATAAAATCAGCTACATTAAACTCTCCATAAAGCTTATAATAAGCCAAAATATCATTAGCTATTAATCTATATTTCTTATCAGGAATATATCCAAGCCTTCTTTCATAAAGCCTAATATATTTACTATTACTCATCATAATTGCAAGTAACGCTTCACATATCTTACTATTTTTATCAAGTTTCCGCACACTTACTTTTTTAACCTCTATTTTAGGAGCAGCCTCTTTCTTTACTAACTTACTCATTAGTAAATCTTTATCTATTCCATACTCTTTACTAATATTGTTTATCGTAATACTCTTAAGTATTTCATCATCACTCTTATTAAGTTCTAAAATAACATCATTAATATAATCAGCTAAATCCGTATCTTTATTTAAATTCTTCTTATTCTTTAAAACATTTAACTTAAAATCAAAATAACTAACAGCTCCATTAATAGCGTCCTTAAACTTATCAGCACCAAACTCTAAAATGTATGAGTCAGGATCTTTAGCTCCAGCAAGTCTAACAACCAAAACCTCAATTCCAGCACCAACTAAAGCTTCACCATTACTAATCGTACTTTTCTCACCAGCACTATCATTATCCATACATAATATAACCTTAGCATTAAGCCTTTTTAACAGTGTTATATGATCTTTAGTTAAAGCAGTTCCCATCGTCGCACAAACATTTTTAAAAGCCGTAGAATAAACTCTAATCGCATCCATTTGTCCTTCAACTAAAATAACTTGCTTCTTCTTACTAACCTCAGCCTTACACTTATCATAATTATATAAAATATGTCCCTTTTTAAATAACACATTCTCCCTAGAATTTAGATACTTATTATCAGACTCTGTATTATAAATTCTTGCTGAAAACGCTACAACCTCTCCCTTATCATTACAAATTGGAAAAGTAATTCTACCTCTAAACATATCAGTTAAACTATCTCCATAATTACCTAAAGAAAGATTAACAATGTCCTTATCACTATACCCCTTAGAAACCAACAACTTAGTTAAATTATTATCATTTAAAGCAAGCCCAATATTAAACTCATCAATAACTTTTTCATCAAGCTTTCTTTCGTTAATTAAATATCTCTTAGCAGCCTCGCCATCCTTACCATTCAAATTATTAATAAAATATTTATTAGCAAGCTCTAACATATCATAATACTTTTGATTAGTTCTCGCAGACGAAACATTAATATTTAAACGATAACCAACTTTATCAGCAACAATCTTAACAGCTTCTAAAAAAGAAACATTCTCATAATTTTGAACAAAGGTAAACACATTACCTGAAGCCCCGCACACAAAACAAGTATAAATTTGCTTATCAGGTGATACACTCATACTTGGATTATGATCATCATGAAATGGACATATCCCAAAAAAGTTTTTACCCTTTGGTTCTAAATTAATATATGAACTAATCACATCTACAATATTTGCATTATTTCTAATTTGATTAATATCATTTTCTGCAATCTTTACCATAATATCACCCAAAAAAGCCCTCTATATATAATTTATTACCCCATACCCCCTAATTTCCTTTATTTTTTTAGCAAAAAATTACAAAATTTGCAAATTTATGCAAAAAAACACAAAAAAAGACCTAAAATAGGCCTAAAATCATTAATTATTTTAACAATTTATCCAAATAATTATGAGTTAAACTAGTCAAAAAAACAGCACCTAACGCACTAAAAGCCGGATTTATAAAATATAAAGCAAAAGTAATACTACCAACAAGGACTCCAAACAATATTCTTCCTCTCTTAGAATAACTACTAAAACTACTTAAAGTAGCTACATAAACAAAGATAAAACAAATCCCATTAGCAAGAAAACTACTCATAAATCCATCAAAATTAGAACTCGCAATCAAATAAACTAAATTAAGACCACCAAAAGTCAAATAAGCAGCAATTGGTATCTCTCTTTTATAAAAACTCTTAAAACTTAAATAAACATACGAAATAAGTACAAGTAATGTGCATGTCGCATTAATTCCCCCGCTACCCTTACCAAGAAAATAATCAGTAGCATCCAAATAAGCACTATCACTACTAATTAAAAGCGGATAATCTTTACTAATAAAACTAGAAATTAAAATAATTAATAACACACACAAACTAACAATATTAACTTTTCCATCAATAAACTTCTTATTTAAAACAAATAAAACCAAAAGAATAACCCCAAAAATTAATATATTAGTCTTAACACTAACTAAACTAGCACAAAGAATCCCATAAAAAGGATAAAAATCACTAGTAATCACATTATCTTTTCTATTAAAAAGATAATTAACCAAAACCCCAATTCCAAATCCTAAAATATCAAAAACTAAAGCAAAAATTCCAAATCTCCACGCCCCAAATATTATAAGCGGAATCAAAGAAATAAATAAATACTTATATATTATATTAATATTTAAATCATCATAAACATAATTTCTCATCTTTTACCTCCTAACTTAATCTTAGCAGGACAAACATAAGAACAAAGCCCACAACTATTACACTTATCCATCTTATAATCACCCTTGGGATCACACCCAAAAGGACAATAAATATTACAAAGCCCGCAATTAATACACTTAGTAGGACTAACACTCTCTTTCTTTATCAAAAACACACTTCTAAGCTTAGGTGTAACTAACATATCTAAACTATTTACCTCAGTACCTTTCATAAGCCCATTAGTTACTATCATATAATCATCACAAGTAACCTTAAAGCAATTATCAATAATATCTTTTATCGACGTTCCAATTTTAGTATTTACAACTCTAGTCTTATCAAGAGCACTACCACCAATCGTAATTAGTTTCTCCGTAATTGGCTTCTTTCTCTTTAAAACATGATAAATAGTTAAAACATCAAGAACATTTAAAAATATAATCCCTTTATCTAATTTACTGCTTCTAACAAGTTCTTTAACCAAAATCTCTTTCATTCCTATTGGATAAACATCCGGCATAAGTTTTAAATCTACACTAGGATACGTCCCAATAGAATTAACTAATTTATTAACATTATCTGAATCATTATTCTTAATCGCAAAAAAACACTTATGAATTTTTAATATATTGCAAAGAGCATCAATACACTCCAATAACTCCATAAAATAATCACTAATAATATGACTATAAGAATGCTCAAAAGGATCCTCATCTAGTCCACTAATAATTAAAGTCTCACCTAAAAGTGGCCCTCTATAAGTTGTATAGGTATAAACCAAATTCTTAAGAACCTCAAAATCAATATCACTAATATTTCTAGCACTGCTTTTCAAACTCTTAGTCTTCTCTTCAAAATCATTTTCCAAAACAATAGTTGGAAGCACCTCACCATCAACCAGCATTTTACGAGCGCCAGAAACGCTTCCACTAACAGTACTATAAATAAAATCAGTCCCATTAGACAAAATAATATCCTCTTTCAAAACTCTATCATTAATCTTAACCCCAAGCTTATACTTCTTATCATAAGCAATATAAACATAATCAGGACTCAAAAAATTACATATATTCTTATTAACAACAGAATCATCTTTAATACATATATTTCTAGACATAAACATCACCTAATTAATATTAAATAAACAGCAAATGAGCATTCCCCATTTGCCATAAAAATTTACTCCATTACAACCTTATAAGGACTTGTAGCACTGCCAATCCCGCTAATTATTATTTATCTCTCACCACTAGTTTTGTTCCTCAAAGGTTTCTCTAGACTTACAAAGATCAAAGATATCGACCTTTATGAACTTTCGTCTGGTTTACATACTTATTATGTATGGTGAACTACTAGTACCATTTCCGGTTACGTTGGTAGAGGACTTAAGAGAAATTGAAGGACGGACCCCGTAAGCATTGCTCACTCTGAGTTGGTAGAAGCTACCGTCGTTCACGTACCAAACGTTAGCGCCACTGCCATTGAAGGTATCAGGCGACAAGGACCACCAAGAATCACTTGTAGCGTTTTCTTGTAAATATGTTGTAGTATTTCCTAAACCATCAGCATATCCTGCGAATGCTAGTTCATCTGCTGTTATAAGTCCTATCTTACTTGTTATCTTACTTAATTCTCCATTACATTTTAAACTAGGACCCGTGCCACCAGCACTACCACTAGTACTTATTAATCTTTGTGTAGCACCATAATATGTTACATTTGTTCCATAGCCTAACCCATTAGGACCCCAACTCCATGGATCATAATTTGTATTTGTTACATTTGTTTTATCATTACACCATACACTATTATCTATTACGCTTTCATATGCTGTTAGATTATTATTATACCAAATCTCTAAATTAGTTAGTATTGTGCTCTTATTAGTATTTGCATGTGTAGTTTCATATGTACTAGAACCTGGTGTTCCATACTTAAATCCTACATAAGCATTATCATTATAACTTGAATTAAATGCACTTTTATATGTTGTACCAGAGTATCTTGCAAATGCTGCACTAGCACTATTATTTGCAGGATCGCAAGGATTAGCTGTTCCTGCTGTATTATCATTATGTAAGATAAGTTTTACTGAGCCATTTCCACCAACTCTTACAATTCTCCAGCATTTATTTGCAAATTGTACATAATTATTTTTAACTGCACCTCTAAAGTAATAACTTGTTCCATAATCATCTTCTGTACTAGCAAGTAACGCTTCAGTTGTATTTTTATTTGAAGAAATTATCTTATAAGTAATACTATTTGATGTAGCACTTACTACATAATATACATACTGTAAATTAGTTGTAGTTTCCATAGTTCCAGATATGCTTGATCCAGCGTAATAAATATTGCTAGGCAAATATTTACCAACTAAGCTAGAATATGAATTAGCATAAGTATCACTTGTTACTGCTGTTCCTGTTAGATTAAATTTTGTACCATTTGCTTCCCAGCCAGTTCCGTAAGTTATGTAGTAATCAGCTACGTCACTATAAAGTGTTTCAGTAGTACTATTACTTACATTATCTAATGTATGTGCACTTACTTCTTTCCCTGGTGTTGTAAATGGAGTCTTAACTTCATTATTATCTCTTAATGATCCAAGCAGTGTACCATTTCCAGCCTCATACCAACCGTTTGGTGCTGGTGCAGGTTCTTCAGAAGCATTACTTACAACAACTATCTTACCAGACCATGCTTTGTTAAGGCCTTGTTCTTTTGTTACTGCACTATCCATCCAGATTCTTAAGTCATAACTTTTTTCTTCATTTGCTTTAAGTCCGGTATTAATAATGATGTAACCTT
>OIZL01000262.1_pt1 | contig 44204 bp, 59 predicted proteins | sample 1588541 | NCBI WGS metagenome assembly OIZL01 (sample SAMN03283285) | human gut metagenome | biome: human-associated habitat; material: feces | host: Homo sapiens | place: Peru | collected 2012 | reverse complement strand
TGCTCCACCGTATGTAAGTTCAGGGTCTCTCCCCAGCCGACCAATCTCAATTACTTTGTTCATGCTTCTCTCCTTCCAGTAAATAATTAATTTCTTCTCTCGACATTGTTTCGATGCCTTGAGCTTTGCAATCAAGAACGACTTCATCAATCAATCTTGACATTGACTTAGTATCGTACTCAGACGTTCCGTAATACGCTTTTAAGTTGTGGTAACCGGCAGTTCTTCGGCACGGTCCAATATCATCAACGAACCATGCTATACCGTGACTGCTCCACACCTTCGAGAAGGCCTCTAATGCGTCCTCTCGCACGGGGATTACGTAATATTGACCGAATCCCCTTACATAGTACTTATAAAGCTCTATGGGGCTATTTTCGACCTTAAAAGCCAACTCTTTCAAAAGCACCCACATATAAGCGTTTGCGTCCAGTGACCTTTTCTTCTTTCGCCGCTTGATAGATACCGTGTATTCCGCCTCAGAATCTACCTTCCCAGCTTCCTCAATGATTCTCTGAAGCTCCGCAGCTTCCTTCATGTCACACTCAATCGTTAGTTGTGCGCTCCACAGTGTCGTCTGAAGATTCAGATTCTTTATCCGCATAGTTCCTTCCGAAAACCTCCGTAAATTCTATGTTCGGGTACGCTTCATCAAAGCGTACCTGCGCCCATGCCTTGAGCCTATCGTTTAATTCTCTGTTATGGTGTACTCCGTGCGGCGGCTCATTATGGTGAGCGTGGCACAGATAAACCGTCATTCCGTAGGCGGTACTATTCTTTCGATTAGCACCGCCGTAAACGTGGTGTTCTTCCGTATTCGGATTTCCACAGAATAGGCATCCGGATTCGCGATCCTGTAATATCGATTTCATTAGGCGTTCGCCTTGTCAATTTTGCTGTTCAGAACCTTGCTTGCGTGAACATAATCCGCTTTGGTCATGTCTGAAATCTTCTCGACTTTGTAGTACCTCAGGAACTTCTCGGTGTCCGTTCCCAGTTCTTCCATCATCTGTTCAAGCACTCTGCACTCAGACTTTGAAATCGGCTGCATTGCCTTCTGATTTTCCTTTGCGTTCAGCACCTCTTCTGCACTGGCGATGGAAGTGTCGATTCCGATACCGCAGAATCCAAGCGCTCTTCCAACAGCCGATGTTTCACAGTTCTCAATGTATGAAGTCTTGTTGATGAAGGAAGAACCTTCCTTCTCGTAGGCAAGACCTGTTCCGAGAAGAATGTCATTCCCTTCATCGTCTTTAGTCCATGCCTCCGCTCTGATAACACACACACCATCTTCAAGTGAAACAATGTCCGTTCTGATGCTTCCCATCGGATGAAGCTTGCGGAATGCGGTCACACGCTGTGGAACCTCCGCATAATCCTTGCCCTTAACATCGGTTGTCTTAAGTTCTGCATTAACCGCCTTAATCTGTTCATAATTGATAGCCATTCTTCGTACCTCCTTACCAAGCCATTCTCATGTAATCGCTGTTCCATTCCTTCTCAATGTCGCTTCTTGAGAGTTCGTCCTCGTCGAAGTAGTAATCCTCAGTCACGATTCTCTCTCCACAGCACGGGCAGTAGTGGAAAGTCTGCTCATGCTCTCCAAAGTCGAACAGCACCTCAGTGTCCTCTGTAATGTCGTCCTCCGTGTATACCGCCCCACACTCTTCACAGCGGTACTTCTTCGTCAAGTCGATGTATTCCTGATTTTTCATAACCTTTTTACCTCCTTAGAACGGTAATTCTGCCCATGCGTAATTCCCGCTGTTCGGTGTCTGCCCAAATGAATGTGCGTATTCTTTGGCGTGTGTGTTCCATCCATGCAGGATTGTGTAGCCAAGCTTTGCCGCATACGTGACCGAACCATCATGCCAGAACTGAATAAACAGATATTCGCCATCCTTCTTTGGATTCTCACCCTTGTTCCATACGATTTCCTTATGAATTTTCATTACTTTTCCTCCTTCTCCAATACTTCCGTAACCATGCTGAAGCAGGCTTCAAACACCACTCTCAGTACTCTTTCGTCGTACCCTTCTGAAATTGCACCTCTAGCAATTGCCCTTCCAGCGGCTGCATACTCAGCAAACAGGCTATCAATCATTCCTCCAACGGTTACCACGCCAAACTCATCGGTCTTAATCATCTTACATACCTCCCCACAAAATCATTGCTACCATCATCAGTGTTCCGAACGTGCCTCCGATGTACATTCCCACGGTGTCGCCGTTGTACTCATCAGCCGCTTCCTCTTCGAGGAACTTTTTAATCTTCAATCTGAAGCTCTTCATAACCTGATTCCTTTCCTTTGCGAAAATCATCAATATTTAGTCGAATACTTTTCCCAACTCTGTAGTACGGGATTGATTCGCTCTCAATAAGTCGGTATACAGACACCGTGCTAATCCCCATGATTTCCGCGAACTCTGATACTTTCATAAACATCACAGCCTCCATTCGTCTACTTTTTAGCTGATTTGGCTAAGAAAATTAGCCGATTTGGCTAAAAAAAATTTTTTTCATTTCTGCCATTGTTCTGATGTTAAGCAATTCGCACAGCGTGTTTACTTCTTGTGACGTGAAAGCGGATACATTGTTTCTCTTAAGGCGAAATGCCTGATAAGTAATACCCATCGCTTTGCACAACTGGCTTTTCTTAAGTCCTGATTCTTTAATTTTCAAATTTAGAAGTTCAGTATTTACCATCAGCCACCTCCTTTCCGCTGACTACTTTTCACCGTCATATAATAGCATTTTGGCTAGCGTAAGGCAACGCTTTTTTTCAATTTTTTCAAAATTATTGTTCACTTTTTTTCTATGTGCTATTATTGCCTCAGGAGGTGTCGTTATGAGTATTGAAACTATAGGAGAAAGAGTAAAGGCTAGAAGGCTAGCCATGGACATGTCTCAAGAAGATTTAGCGAGGGCGCTTGGTTACAAATCAAAAGCCTCGATATTCAAAATTGAAAATGGTTCAGGTGATATACCGAGAAGCAAGCTTCCAAAATTTGCTTCTGTTTTAAACTGTTCAATTTCTTATTTAACAGGATGGAATGAATTAAAAACTTTTGACGATGAGCATATTGATAAAAGCTTATACGATTTGCTATGCGACAAAATTGGTCGCTTATCGCCTTCCGATATGGAAAACGTCTCTGATTATATTGATTTTGTGATTAACAAAAGGAAGTAGTCATGCATATCAAACAACTTGAAAAGAATAAGTACAGAGTGTGGATTGATATTAACACCGACTATGTAGGAAAGAGGAAGCAGAAATCAAAAGTGTTTCACGCTTCCACAAAACGAGATTTAAACAATCAAATAAATGAATGGGTTGAGTCAATATCGGGAATATCCGCCCAGTGCAGAACTGTTTCCGACATGTGTAATGCTGTATGGAGTCAGGTTATCAATAATAAATCCCCAAATACGATTCACACCTACAACGATCAGCGCAACCGCATAGACAACACCATCGGATTATTGCGCCTTGAAAAGCTTTCCCCTCGCACCCTTCAAATGTGGGTTGATGATTTATCTTCCGAGCTTTCACCGCGAACAATCCGCTTCACATATTCCCTTCTTCGTAACTGTTGCTCTATTGCTGTAACGTGGAACCTAATTAAAACGAATCCATGTCACGACGTAAGTCTTCCTTCCGTAAGAAAAAAGGAAGTACAGATATTGTCACCTGAAGATTTCACTGTTTTCTGCTCACACCTAGACGAACTGCCACTCGATTATAAAGTCTGTTTCGAACTTGCTTTGTTCGGATCGCTTCGAAAAGGGGAAGTGTTAGGAATAATGGAAGATGAAATTCCTGATGATGGAAGGTTCTATATTAAGCGTGCACGGTATTCTCCCAATTTAAGGGAAGTATTCGTCAAGGAAACGAAAACATCTTCCGGTGAACGGCTATGCATACTTCCGCAATTGGTAGTTGATGATGTTATAGCCCTTCGGAAACAGCACATACAGAGCAAACTAAGGTATGGGAAGGCATGGGTTGATTCACCTTATTTGCTGAAAGAAGAAAACGGAGAAGCTTTCCATGCTTCTCTATGCATAACAAGGCTGCAATCCTATATGAAGAAAATAGGGCTTGAACCAATCTCTTTTCATGCGCTGCGTCACACATACGCTTCGATATGCATTTCATTAGGCGTGAATCCCGAGATAGTTTCTAAGCGCATGGGGCATTCAAACATATCAACAACGCTAGGTATATATACGCACTTATTCGAGCAAAAAAATAATGATGACGAAATAGCGTCAGCATTAGGAACGATGTTGTCTCAATCTGTGGAAAAGTGCGACTAATCTTATCAAATGTTACATTCTCGTTACACTTTTTATAGCAATCACCCTCAAACCTTTTAATATCAACGATTACAATTAACTTCTCATAGATTATTATTATTTGTGAAGTGGATAACACCCGATAACATCTCTGTCGAAAATGTTGAAAACTCCGCATTTTTCGATAGGGGTGTTATGCATTGTTATATAAAGTTATAAATTATTTTGTTACACGCTTGTTACATCTTCGGGGGAAGGGCTGCTGTAACCCTTCCTTCCGTCTATGTATGATTCCTTCGCCGCCTCTATCGCTCTTTCAAGCATTGACAAGTTCGGTCTGAACTCTTCAGGAGCTTCTATTTCATCATTCATTAGCTTCAGCTTATAGTCTTCTACAATGTGTTCGGCTACAAGAATACGTGCGCCTAAAGGGTTGCACAAATGAGCAAGCGTGAGTTGTATCACGGAAGCAGGACTCGACCCATGATTTCCTGAATAGATATACACCAATGCGAGCTTATCTTCGGAGGTTAGGTTTTCGGACATTAACTCGTATAAGCGATCCACGTTATCCGCATTTTCGCTCTCTTCCAATGCAAACTCATCAGGATATGAAAGTATGAACATATAAGGAATGGGATTTTCCCCGACCGTTCTGAACCATTCTATCATTTCCGTTACGGTCGGTTCGCTCTTTCCGTTTTCCCACCTACCTATAGTTCGAACCTCCACATTAAGTGCTTCCGCCATAAATGATTGAGACTTTCCCACACGTTTCCTTGTATACTTCATAATTTCTCCAACTGTCATTTTTTCATACCTCCCAACCTATTTTATATCAATCGGACAAAAATGTAATCATTTTCATTTGAATTCGGTGCATTTTTAGAATTGTGATTTTGTTTTAACTTCGATACAATCCAACTTATCAAATGTAAGGAAAGGAGCGTATCAATGGATAATTTTGTTCGATTAAGTGGAATGCTTGCTAGAAGGTATGATGATTATTTTGTTCTTGACTGCAACGGCGTATTCGTTCGCTGTGTTGATTATGACACTTCAAAGTTTAATATCACCGATTGTTTTGTTATTACTGGTCACTTGCTCAACCAATACAGACGGAATGTGAACACGCTGATTGTGAGCGTTGATTCGCTCAAGTTTGTCACATAGAAAAAAGAGTCGGAGAAATCCGGCTCTTTTCTCTGAATACCGTATTGTTAAATGAGAAAGGAGGCGCTCAATAATGACTCTGAACGCTATTATGTACAGGTTTATTGTACACCTCCAATCATCACATTTCAAGAACGTTTGTTCTCTTACTGCTTTGTAATGTCGATAGCAAGATTGCTTCCTGTGACGGCTTGACCGCCGATTACAACAGTAATCGTGGAGCTGTTCTTTCCGCAGTACAACCGCACGATACCACTTGTTCCGAGCGTGACGGTATCACCGATCGCTTTTACAGTCTGTGAAGCATTCATTCCCGGAACGGCTGTTCCGTCCTGATAAACCGCCATTGTGACATTTCCTACCGCAGTTCCTATCACCGTAGCCGTGACAGCAACATCATAGTAGCCTTGACCGTTCAGTTCCATGGCATTATTCGCCATTTGACAGCATTGACCAAACCTTCTAATTATGGTATTCGGCTGATAGGTTCCACCTTCCGGAATCGTCGCCGTGCTGGTATTCACTGCATAAATCGCACTTTTACAACTCATAATTTCCTCCTTGGCTATATGCCTTTACACCCTATTAAATAGCTACTCCACATCCGCAGTTACCGAACGGATTAGAACCACTGCAATAAGTAGTGGCGTTAGGGTATCTTACGACACCGCACATTGCGTTCTGCATCTGAAGCTGTGTAACCTGTGCCTGTAATGCCTCAATCTTGTTCTGAGATAATGCGTCCAGAATCTTCTGAGTCTGTGCTGTAGTATTCGCATTGATGTTCGCCGTATTGATTGCGCCGTTATAATTAACGCCATCAATACCACGCTGAGTGATACAGCAACAATCAGAGATTCTGTTCTGAGTCTCGTTGAAGTTTCTCAAAGTCTCGTAACCGAGATTTGAAATACCGTTCTGCAAGCCCATGTAATCGTTCTGAAGGCTATCATTAAGTCTCCCGACCGAATTCTCAAGACCGTTGAAGTTCATTGCATTACACAATCCCGCTTCCGTCACTGGTTCAGATTGATTGTTGCCCCTGTTCCAATATCCACCGCCCATCATCATCAGAATCAGCAGTGCGAAAATCCACATTCCACCGTTGCCAAAATAATCATCATTATCCTTTGTCACGGCGGCAATGTCCGACAAGCTCATGTTTTCCATTTCCTTCTCCTTCCTTCGGATTGCTCCGAATAAGTAAAATAATTGACGATAAATTTAACTAACTTCCGCGAAAGTCAAATAATTTCTAAAAAACTAAAATAACTTTCGCTAAATTTCACTTGCGCAAGTGGTTATTAAAAAAATAGGGTAGTTTTTTTAAATATGTGTGCTTAATCGTGTCAAAACGTGTCATTTCGTGTCAGAAACGATACATTTTGTGCCGATTCTAAGTTTCTCTAAGTTTCACTAGCTATTTAATGCTGTTCATAAATTCGTTTACATCGATTCCACGCTCCCTACAGATGGACCGGACCATCTGTTCCGCAGATACTCCCCTTCCGGATAACATACCCATTACGTTCTGCATTTGCCTTGAATCGTTCATCATAGCTTTTGCACGATTCGCTAGATCGCCTAGCTGATTACTGTTCTGATTCCTGAATATGCTGCTTCCCATTTAAGACTTCCTCCTTGAATTGTTCGAACTCTGCCTTTGTGATGTACTCCTGTGAAACATTTGGTGTGGACGTAACCTCTTCAAATCGAAAGATTCGAATCGTTGGGAATCCTGCACCGTCGGTTGACTTGAGATAGAATATGTCCTCTGCACCATCGAATAGTGCAACAACGCTGTTCGGGCGCATTTGATATGCTTTGGCACCATCAAGACCAGTTACCCTCACAAGCTGTTCATTGCCCCCATAAGGCTGATAAAATCCGTACATGGTATTATTCCTCCTTGTCCAAATTGTAATAAGAAAAACGACGGTCAACCTTTCGATTAACCGTCGTCTTCCTATCACATTTTTACCTGTAAACCCCTCGTTGTCGTGGAGGCAATATTGGGTCATATGCCTGTACTTCGTCGTACTTCCGTTTAAGCCTACTGATAATCCTATCAATCGTCGAAACAGATAGGTTCAGCTCCATGGCTTGTTTTGTTCTGCTCCAACCAGCCGCACGTGTACGCATTACAATTTCTTCATCTTCGGACAAGTTCGCCTGTTCGATGAACCGTTCCAGTACTATTTTAGTCCAGATTACTTCGTTGGTCATGTCGCTCACCTACTTTGTAAGATGTTTCAGAGGGTCAACAGGCTCTCCGTTAATCATCATCTTAAAGTCAAGGTGTGGGCCAGTGGAGACTCCCGTATTTCCTGACCGGGCGACTTCCTGACCCCGTGCAACCTTCTGACCCCTCCTTACACCGACTTTAGACAAGTGGCTGTACTGAGTGACTACTCCGTTTCCGTGGTCAATCTGAACGATGTTTCCATAGCCGCCCGACCAACCGGTCGCCACGACCGTACCGCCATCGGAAGCACTAACCCTCGTACCTTCAGGAACGGCAATGTCGATTGCCGGGTGATTCGATGAGGCACCCGCAGTCGGCGCATTTCTGTAGCCGAAATAGGAAGTGATTGTTCCGTGTGCCGGGTAGATGTACTTTCCAGTTGACTTACCTTTACCTTCTTCATCAAGTCCAAGTGCCTGAGCTTCCTTGTAGTACTTCGAATCCTTACCAATCTTCACACGGTTTCGATTCTCGTACAGATAATTGATGTCCTCTTTGGTAATGCCAGCGTCCATCAGTTTTGCCAGTGACTTCGCCGCACCTTCCGCATTCTCAACCTTGCACGCCTGTTTAAACTCACGTGCCGTGTCTGAGTTCTCAATCATCTTCCGGGAAATGTCCTCTTTAGACCAGCCCTGTTCGGCGAGGTAGTTCGTGTACTCGTCCATGCGAGAAAATGCCTTTTTATCCCATTTCTCAATGTCTTTATGGTATCTCGTCCGAGTTTCGCTTATGATTGCCTCATTGAATTTTTCCCGAGTTTCTTTCGAGACTCCGCAAGCCTTCATCAGCTTTTTTCTACGCTCACAATCCTTGTACCAGTCTGTGATAGAGATTGTTCCCTCTTTCAGCTTTTTTTTCCAGGCCTTCTTGATATAGTTGACTACAGCCTCTTCACGGTACTCACCCTTCTTTCCCTGAGCTTTTGCGAGAGCTTTTTCAACGTCGGCATCGAAAGCCGCCTTTTCACGTTCCTTCTTGTCTCTCGTGAAGCCCAAAGAATCGAGCTTATCATCGAGCTTCGAACCTTCCTTGACTCTGAAAAGAGCCTTAATAGTTCTTCCTCCGAGTCCTTCATCGTCCCAAAAACCGTAGTCGTCTGTATCCTCTGAGTTCGAGAGTTTTTCATAGGCGCTCTTGAGCTTTCCGAAAAGCGAGTTTGATTTAGCAGCCTTTTCCGCAACTCCACCGAGCTTTTTCTCAACAGCGTTAGGCTCCCCAGGAACTGAACCGCCCATTTCCTTGTACTTCTTTGCGAATACATCCACGCGGTCCTCTGCGGCGTCCGCGAAAACAGCGAACGGATCAGGTAGTCCGAGAGCGTTAGTTATTGCTCCAACGTCTCGTTTCGCATTTGCAAAACCGAATCCAGCAAAGGCGAGAATCGTGTTCAGGAAATCGACACTATCACCGATTGACAAGTCGTTATCCGCTTTCTTCTTGTTGTACCTGTAGAGCGCTTTATTGATTGAGTAAAGCCAATCAGATGTAATGTTGCTCTGTGACATTAAGCTGAAATAATCAACTTCCTCTCCACTGAGAAGGTCAAGTGTCGTGTTGAATACGCCCCACAACTCTTCGAATCCCGGAATCTGCCGAATTGGGTTTTCATTTGACCAGAAGTTATCACCAAACAGTTCTTTGAATGCCGCAAGATAGGTGATAGGCTCATCTTCATCTTTTGCCTTATCCGTTTTTCTCATCGCCTGAATGAGAGTCTTTGCAAATGCCGCCGCAAAGGAATTGATTGTGAGGACCGTCGCCATCTTCGTGACTGCTTTAGCGGCTTTTACTTTTTTACCTTCCTTCTTGTAACGGCTTGCTTCAATAAGAGCGTCCCTGAAGATGTTGAACGTCTTTAAAGGCTCCGCTTTGAACGAGGAAACAGATTTTGCAATAACGTTCTTGTCACGCATAATCTGTGCTCTGTGAAGTGGAGAGTCTACCGTCTGAGTGTAGTCGAAAATGTATGCCGCACGTTCACCGCAGTACTTAAGGAATTCTTCACTGCCGGGTTTCAAGTCTTTCCGCGTCGCCCTTGTCTCTGCCTTTACAGCTTTCCAAATGTGGAGCCATGTTCTAAGGTCTGCCGCTTCATAAACGCCCATGGCGAGCTTATCACGAATAGATTTATTATTCATGATAATATCTTCCGACGAGCGAGAGAAGTTCAGTTCATGGTTGCCTTGGAACTTCCACCACGTGATAGGGCAATACTTGTTCATTTCTTCAATCAGAGCGTTCCGCTTTTTCGACTGAATCTTCGGTGGAAGTACCGTGTCTTTAGGACTCCGCAGAAAGAAATACTTCGGGCTAATTTCCATCCACGCTCTACATACTGCCGTGTACTGCTGTGCCCATACACTAAGGTTTGCGGCAATAGCAGCTCTTTTGTAGTTATTCATTCCGGCATTGATAATCTTCGACCAACCGTCAACTTTCTTGTCCTGTTGGTGTCTAAAGTCGTTGATGATACTCTTCGTGTAGTCGATAGACTGAACACCGAACGCACGAATCATTTGATTGCTTACATCACCTGTATTCAGAAGACGAGTAATGTCTTTCAGTGCTTTCTGAGAAGAAGCGTACAGATTCATTTCATCGCAGTGACGAGCAAATACTCTGATACAATCCTCAATCACAAGAGCGTTCTCTGCCTTTTCGTTTACGTTCTTACTCCATCCAGGGTCAGGAATACCCGCAATGCCGTTGTAGCCTGTTTCAAGGTTTTTGAACTTTCCGTCCTGTACCGTGTACATTGGGAAATAGTTTTCTTCCTCGAACAGTCTAACTCCGTACATTTCCATGGAAGCCTTGTTACCCCGTTCTGCAATAACCGTTGAGAGATAGTCTTGCATTGCGTTGGCAAAATCCTTCTGCTGTTGAGTGAGAAGAGCGAACATATCCGCTAAATCCGCTCCGGTGACTGCCACCGTCTCATAGTCGGTCATGTCACGCCTAAGTACCTTGTCGGCTACCTTTTCACGAATCTTCCGGGTATCCTCGTTAATAACAGAAACACGGATGCCTTCTCCTTCTTTAATGTGACGCACAGCTGCTTCACGCTTCGCCAGCAGATAGAGCGACATAATCTGAGTGTCGCTTACATCAATCTTCTTTCCCGATTCAAGCTCAATCTCGTTCCTGTGGTCTTGCCACTTCTGAGCGTCACTGTGTCCACCATTAAGGCGCAACCACCGCTTGTTGCCCGGAAGGGTTTCAACGAACTCTGCCGTCTCTTTGGTGTACTGGAAATACTTATCCTGAGAGTTTCTAAGCACGTCCCAAATATGGCTGAATGTGCCGCCGGCATTCTTGAAAAAGCTCATCGGTGTTACGTTATCAAAGTTCACAAAATCACGAACTAATCCATACGCACCTTTGAATTTCTTCGCTTCGCCGTACTTCTTAATCATGTCCTCGAAATCGTTACAAATACTATCACTGATTCTGTTGAACGACTCTTTCCGTCCATTCAGATACATTTTCTGTCCTTCGGTAATTTCAAATCGGACACCCTTCAGAACATCTTTTACAACCTTCAGCTCTTCGAGGGTCATATCCCTCATAGGTTTGTTGATGGAAGCGAGCACTTCAAGATTATTCATGAGAACCTCGTTCTCTGTGAACATACCCTGATACTCCTTCTCTTTAGAGATTTCACGCATTGAATCCCTTAAGGCATGAATCTTCAAAGCAGCATGTGTAGGCGCACCAGTCTTTTTAATCTCCCTCTGCTCTGCCTTAACAGAGTTTGCCGTCTGAATGTCGAGAGCTACAAGAGCTTGTGCGAGCGGTCTCCGAATCTCCTGTGGAATGTTTTTCTCGTACTTACGTTCCTTCGTGAGAAGTCGTGAAGAAAGCCATGCGTAGTTCACGTTGATGTTATTGAGAACCTTCTTTTCCTCTTCACGGCGCTTCCGCTTTTCTTCCTTCGCTTTGTTCTTTTCCTTCACCTTCTCAATACGTTTTTCCATCGTATCAATCATCTTCTTGTACTTCGTTTCCTGAGATTCGAGCTTCTTCTCGTATTTCTTCGCCCGATTTTTCGCCGCAGTTTTCGTTTTCTCCAACGTGTCGTTTGTGTCTTTCAGTTTGGCGGCGAGAGCGTCCCTTTCACCCTTAAGGCGATTCTTCATGGTGTCATACTTTTCCTTCTGCTTATCTGCATAGGTTTTGTACGATTCCGCATCCTGAATAAGAATTTCCGAAAGGTCGTTAACAAGAGCTTTTTTCATCTGATTACAATCGTATTCACTCAAACCATTAAGACTATTCGCCCAAGACTGCATACGATCTTCCAAGATGTACGGTAAACCTTCTTCGTTGTGAAGCTCTCCATCTTCTTGTAATGCACTGCCTAACCCCATTTTGGTATCTTCGGTGCCGAAAAGAGCTGTTGATATATCAGGGTTCTCATTTAAATACGTGTCAACATTCGATTTCTTCCTGTTCAAATCAGCCCCCGCAGAAGCAAAGCTTCCTGTATAATTAGCGCTTCCGTGTCTTACGGTAACATACTGGAAGTGTCTATTCATTTCGGAAACTGTTTCATTGTTGACTTTTCTATAATCGCCCCACTTTGAGCGCTCAATGTAGATAGGATTTTTTCTGAGAGCACGCTTAATATTGAGAAACTCACGCATTTCGTCGTTCTCATAGTTGTAATCAATTACATCAACAATCTCTTCGCTTGCCTTTTCCAAGACATCGTAAACGACATCCATATTCGGATGTTCCTTCTGAAGCTCATAGTATGCCGTTGTGAGTGCGTCCACCGCAAAATTTCTTGTTTCACGCATGGTTTTCTTCGACATGGTGGTATCATCCCCGACAACCTTGTGAAGGAGATCGCCGACTTTGTTCTTCACGGACTTTGCGTTCAGAACCTGTCCATGTGTGAGCTTTTTATCTGCCTTGAGCGGTTCGATGACGGAATCGATTGTTTCACGGATTTCTGCTCTCGTGTCGATGTTATCCTGTTTAATCATAGGGTTGAAACGTGGGAACGACTGTTTCTTGAAATCCTTATGGTCTTTCGTCTCTTCACTCCAATTGATAAGTTCGTTGACGAGTTCGCTATCTTCGCTGTTCTCAATATTCGTGAAGCCTTTAAGATAATCGGCGTACTCATCGTCATAACCTGAATCTTCGGATTCACTTTCGAGACCATTACGCCGTCTGTATTCGATTAACTGTGCTACACGCTCTTGTCTTTTGAAAAGTTCGTCGTACTCGTCCTCCGTACCATTTAAGCTATCGAGCTTTTCTTGGTCGGCAATCGTCCATCTTTCATCACCGTACTTCTTAAGCTGCTGTTCGTATTCGTCCGGTGTTAAGTGTCGGATATAGTCATAATCAACATCAGGTTCAACGTCCATAGAATAATCATCGTTGACGGAATAGGCTTTTCCTTCACGCTGTACCATCTTTCCAAGACCCATAGCAAGCTTTTTGTTGTGGAGTGCTGTTGCCAAAAACTCTTCGGCATCCTTAAGAAGATTGTACTGGGAGAACAGAGCTTCCTTGTATCTGCTGTCGAACTGATTTCCGAGACCGAATATATCCCGAATCTTTCTGATTACCCTTCTGACGGCGTTTAAAAGCGTTCTGCCGGCTTTAAAATGCTTTTCGGTAATTCTGTCCATGAACTTATCATCATGCAGAATTTCGCCCATTTGAGAGCAAATAACCTCTTCTAAAGCCTGTTCGTCATTCAGCTTCTTACCCGCTTTCTTGTAGCGTTCCTTCACGTCCTTAATCGTCTTGTTGAAGTTTTCCGCATTATCCTGTGTCCACATCGTCTTGAACGCTTTGGCGAGGTTATCATAGCCCTTCATGTCATAGTCCTTGATACCGTGTACAAGTTCGTGCATTGCGGTATAAGCCATGTTTTCCGATGGTGTTGCAGAATTCAAGATGATTGTATTCGTTGCATAGTCAAAGAGACCGTTCACATCGGCTCCGCCCGTGTAGCTCTGAATGTCATCGGAAAGCTCAATATTCACCGAGAAAATATCGGCGAACTGCTTGAGCGCTTTTCTTGTTTCGGCATTCGCATTGCCGCTTGCCTTTACGGTAAAGCCGTTTCCACCCGAATCAATTTTGCCCGCCCGAATCATGGAGTCTACATCTTCTGCCTTGAATCCGTAGTTCTCCACAATGTCACGCTTGATTGTATCGAGGATAGTATCAGCCTTTCCTTCCTTCGCCGCATTGTAGGCACGCTCCATCTGCCGCATAAGCACGTTGTAATCCGCTTCCGATGAAACGTCCGCTTTGTTCGAAATCTCCTGAACTACGCTCTGACCGATAGACCCCATGTTGTTAGAATACTCCGATTCATATCTTCCGCGAACTTCGTTCTTGTAGACTTCGTTCTCTTCCCGTGCACGTGCAACAAAGTTATCTGCCGCCTTCGCAAAGAGATATTCCCTTGTCGCTTTGTTCGTCTCAACCGCATTCAATGTGCCGTCGCTGTTCAGAATCTGAGGTAACTTCTCCCCGGTCGCCTTTTCGAACACTTCACGCTCTTCTGTTTTGTTGGACATGAGAGTTTCCACATCTTCAGGATTAAGCGTTCCTGTTTCGAGGTTTCCAGCCGCTCTTGCCACATCACCAATTTGCACATCATCAAGCTGTCTATCTTCATCGAAAGACTTATTCATTTCAATGGCCGTATCGGTGACTCTCTTCACAACTTCGTCTCCGTGCTTCTGTGCAACTTTAGACGTTCCATTAATAAGTCTGTCTGCCCCAGCGTCAAGGTTTTCATTCTCCACCTTCCGCATAGCCAAATTCCGTGCAGTCTGAATGGACTCCGAGTTCTTTGTCATCTGAACATTGATTGCGTGAGCCATATCTGCGTACTGCTCCAAGGCAATATCCGTTCCCTCGTTTGCGGTATCCTTGATAGCCTGTGCCCTTGTGGCAATCTTGCTATCCTCTACGTTTACCGCAATATCTGCCATTGCCTGTGCCGTGTTGTAGCTTGATACCTTCTCCGAGAGCACGTTCCTAAGAATTTCAGGACTGACATTATCATCAAGCCCCCTCATGCTCTTCATTACATAGTCTTGCTTCAAGCTGTCTCTGACATTTGCTCCATAGGAAAGAGCACGACCGTTAGTCGCCACGCCCGTTACCGCTGTCATAATGTATGCAGAAGCCATGGCATCCAAAGTTTCGGATGCGGAAAATTTCTGTTTTACAGAAACCATCTTCATGTAATCTGCCGTCATTTCATCTTCAAGTTTTTTCTCCTTTTTGGAGTCTCCCGAAATGCTTGCGGATAAGTACTGTTGCATTTTCTCTGCCATGGAAGCAGCTTGCTTTTGACTCATGCCCGAATCAACATAGGATTGAATCTGCTCTTCCAGGAACTCTTTACTGTTGATATCTTCGCCGTATACCTTCGCCAGTTCTTCCCTACTGACTCCGTATTGTGCCGCCTCATTCGAGATTCTATCTTCAAGATTATCTGAGCCACTGAGAAGCATTTCACGATAGCTCTTTTCTCTCCGTTCATCTACGGCATTCCCATAGGAAAGGTTCGTGATAGGCGCATCCAAAAGACCGCCTACAAGTTCTTCGGTTGCTTCTTCCGTTCCACCAAGGGCAAGTTTCGCACCCGAATAAGCCACATTAGCCGCAACATTTCCGAATCTGTTTCCCACACCTACGGCGAGCCTATCAAGAGCAGTTGACTTTAAAGCACCGAGACCAGTTTTTTCGAGAGCCGCCCCGGCACCTGTGAGCTTGCTAGCAAGACCCGCACCGGCGAACATGTACTCTGTTCCTGTTTCTTTAAGCGCCTCAAGCACGGAATAGAGTCTATCTTCTCCGACTGTTGCTCCCTGTGCTTCCGCACTGCCCCTTGTGTTACCGTATGTTCTAGCCGCCATGGACACCGCCCAATACGGGCCAAAACTCATATCTGCCGCCGTACCGAGACCCGACGTATAAGCACCCATGAGGATTTTCTCAAACCGTGTCAATCCCTTCATGGACTTTTCAACTTGCTTATCTCCGCTTGCCTGAATCTTCTCTCCGACCGAATATAGCGCCTTTCCGGGGTTATACATGCCACCGCTACGCATATACTCTTCTGCGTTGTTATAGCCCTCCTTGACCTCTCTGAGCGTGTTTTTAGTACCCTCTGACACGTCTTTCCGCTGAATCTGACTATTGATGAATCTATCTTCTTCGAATTTGTTTGCCTTTACGATGGACGCTCCACCATGTCTTGTGTACACGTCCGCAACGTCACCAGCTGTTTTTGCAAAGCCGCCGACAATCTGCTTTCCTGTTCCGACTGTAGCGTCACTTAATCTCTCATCGGCACGAGCAAGCTTTGTATTGGACAAATCAATACGGCTATTATCCATTCTCCGAGAAGCTGTAGAACCGTTCTGATGTTCGCCCATTTCCATAGGGGAAGCACCATAGGAAACCTTTTCCTTGCTCCGATTCTTTGAGAGCTGCTTTTGTGTTTCTTCGAGCTTTTTCTGATTCTCAATCTCCACCTGTCTGTCCGACTTGTCGGAAATTCTGCTTAATGAAGCCGCCTGATTCGCACGCTCTGTCTCTTCGTTCTTCTTAATCCGCTGTGCTTCATCGTAGTACTTGCCCGATTTATTCTTTACGCTATCACGGACGGCGTTAACATCCTTGTTGAAGTTGTTCCCGAGCTGAGAGCTTCCGTTTGAACCGCTCTCTTTTTCCTTCGCCCGAAGATTCTTCCGTACGTTTTCTGCTTCGATGCGATCCTGATTATTTTTCCTAACCTCTGCCATTCCACGAACCGCTTCTTGCTGATTCGCATTCTTTGTTCCGTTGAACTTTCCTTCATGCTGTTTCTGCCCCGAGGACTCCTGTTCCATGTAGTCCTTTGCACGCTGTCTGTTCTGTTCGGTTATCTCATTCTCAATCTTAACCTGTTTTTCGTGGATAGGTTCGGTCTGCTGTTCAGACATAACACCGTCATGGAGCTTGGACGGACTGGAAGTTTTCGCATAGCGATTCTCTACCGCCTGAATTCCTTCTCTTCTCTTTTTCTCGATAGACTGCTGTCTTTCACGCTTTTCGGGATTATATTTTGCGGTTTCCCTTGTTGCCTGAAAAGTATTTCCGAGACGAGAAGTAGACGAACGCTCCCTGTTAAGGTAACTGTTCGCCGCCTTTTTTCGTGCTTCATAACTATCACGCTGTGAGGAAGTAGAAGGTGTGGAAACGCTCTGAACCCTTCTTTTTACTTCCTTCTTGCTCTTGTTTGCGTTGGTAGACTGGAAAGTGTTTCCTGTAGAGCCGTTTCCCGAGTGAATGTTCTGATACTCTCTATAAGCCTGACTTCCGCTCTTTTTAGGTGTAGACTTCCTGACTTCCTTTACACGCTTTTTTACTTCCTTCTTGCTTTTGTTCGTATTAGTAGAAAGGAAAGAGTTCCCGGAAGAACCCTTTCCTTTGTGGGCGTTAAGATACGCTTTGTATGCTTTCTTATCTTTCTTTCCCAAGGCAATGCCCCTTTCTATTTCTTCTTGTTTTTCTGAAGTTTGGATGCCGCCGACATTACTTTATCGGCAAATGACTTTCCACCGCCACCCGAACTGCTTGAACCTCTGGAAGTCGATGTGCTAGGAGAGTAATAAGTGCTTCCGCTACTTCTTCTACCACCGCCACTACTCTTCCGAGAGGACTTCCGACCCCCGGAAGAGCTACTTTTTTTTGCCTGATATACGTTCACGTTGTAATTAAGGCGATTCATGAGAGCATCTTCCTTGAAGTTTTTACCCTGCCAGTAATTGTTATTCTTCTGCTCATATCCCCACTGGCTATCGGACACCTTATCTCTGTACCGTCCATATGACGTGTCGTCCGCGTCTCTAAGTGCAGACAATGAGGTGGAAGCACGATTATACGCTTTATCTTCAAGCTCCATAGCCTTTGTGGCAAATTCAGCGTTATAGTCGTTTCTCGACTGCTGAGCCGCACTCACCGCATAGCTTGTTCCAAATCCACCGTTAAGTGCCGCCGCATCCCCCATTGTATTTCTAGCCGCCTGTTCTCCACGCTGAGTGTAAAGCTTCGCCAGCGACTGATAACTAGCGTCCTTTGTTGGGTCGTATTTCCAATTTACGACACTATCAAGGGCGCCTGAGAGCTGCTTGTCATACGCTCCCTTATATCCCGCCGGGGCTTTGTATGTAGGTGATTTCACAGTTGGGGCTTTCGTTTTTACATACTTTATTCCGCCCATTATTTATACTCCTTTCGTAAGTATGTTTTTGTTTTAGCATATAAGAAAAGCGGGACTTTATTCGCCCCGCCACACCGCTATTTCAAGCGAATTCGCACATATACCGTTCTGTTTTCGTACTTCTGCTTTCTCTTTGGACCGAGGTTTTTCGGTTTAACATCTGAACCGCCAGCCGAATACCACAAGGCATGTCCGTTCTTATCCTTGCCGACATACACCATCGTATGAGGCTTATGTGCAAACCCGCAAATGTCACCAGGTTTTAATTTTGCCTGTTTCCATTTCTTCCGAGGATATGCAATCTTCGCCTTTTTCTTGATAGTGTTTTTCCCTGTTCCGTGAATCTTCGTATCAAGCCAAATGTACTTTCCCTTCGGAAGCACACCAATTTCCTGTAAGCCGAAAGAGATAAAGGTCGCACAATTCGTTCTCTTGCCCTTTAACGCACTGGACAAACTCTTACACGGGTGATTTGCGTTATACTTCACACCAGCCTTGATTAACTTCTGTGCGATCACCTTAAGTTCTTTCAGCAGCTTATCCGCTTTTGTACTTTTCGGAACGGACACAAGACGGACATATTTATGTCCTTTTGAGTCCTTCCAAATAGTCCACCCTTTGAGCGCCGGAACATAGATGTAGTAACCTTTAATTTTCGTTGCATGAACCTTTGTTCCAACCGAAAGAGTCTTTTTCAGCTTCGACTTGTAAGAAGGTTTAACCCGCAAGGGGTCAGCCTTGATAACAACGTAAGTCCTGTCAATCTTCCTACTTTTAGCCACGATACACCGCCTTTCCCTTGCTGTTAAAAACGGAATAGCCGTATTTATCGGCACACTTCTTAGCGTTCTCCAGTGACGAAAAAGCTCCCTTCTGAGACTTTGCGTCTTTCCACGTTTTACGGACACGGTAGGTATCCTTCGCCTTTAGCTTTGGTTTTGAACCTTCCTTAAACGCAACTCCAAGATATGCACAAATACCCTTTGCAATCGCCTTGCCGTATGCATCAGGCTTTCCTTTAAGTGTAGCCAAATCGCCTTTAATACTTCCTGTTTCAAGAATACAAGCCGTCATATCCGTTCCGTTCAGTTCCCAAAGGTCGGTTCTCTTCTGAACACCTCTGCTTCTCATCTTCAAGTCCTTCTTGATAGATTTTTCAAGACACTTTCCCAGCTTCTTTCCACTGCCGGACACATAAAGCGGCATTACTCCCTTCGGGGCGCCGCTATAGTCGCAGTGAATCGACACATAGAGTTTGCACCCTACGTTGTTCGCCCACCGCACATCCGCAATCATGTTTTTGTTGTTTCCGTGGTCGGCATCCGAAATCACGGTTACACCCGATTTCCGCAAATACTTAACAGCGGCCTTTGTGATTTTCAGCATGAGCGCCGCTTCGCTATGTCCCTTATATACGCAACCGGAATCCCAAGAGCCATCAATGCTTACACCGTGTCCGCACTGAACCGCAATCGTTTTACTCATCTACTTCACCTTCTTCTTCGTCTGCTTCGTCCTCTTCTTCTGCCAGTTCGAAATCCTGTACTTCGTCGTCGGTCATTTCAATGTTCGGTCGCACATTGAGTCCCAGCGCCTGCTGGAAGGACTGATTCAGACCAACGGAAGCAAGACCCGAAACAGCACCGAATACAACACCGTCAAAAGTCATTCCTGTGGTAGCAATTCCACAAATGATACCAATGATGAACAGTGCGGTTGGAATCCACTTGTTATCCATCGGAAGCCAACGCTTCATTACAAAACCCACGCACAAACAGAAAGCCACAATCTGTGGTACGAAATACTGAGTAATAGTTGTCATGTCCATTTCTTCCTCCAAATCCGCTCCATGAGAGCTTTTGTTTATATAAGTGATAATTTATACCTTGGGTGAATTGGAAACCGTCAGAGCGCAAATATGAGCCGTATAAGGCTATATCAGCGTCCTATCAGATAATCGGTTAGCTCTGCTTTCGCCTGTTTCATCGCTTCAATGTCGTTTCCATCTATCCCATGAGCGAGAAGCGCCAAAAGGGCACGCTGTGTAATTGCGTTCCCCTCTTCTAACTGATTCAGTCTTTCATAATCCGCAACTGCTTTTTTCTCAAGTTTTCCAATTCGTTCATCTTGTGTCTTATTTGGCTTCTGCATTCTATTGATACACTCCGCTATTACTTTTACTGCGGCTGAAATAGCTACTATTGCTCCCGCCAACCACAAAATATCGCTTACCGTAAACATGATAGGGTGATTCATTACGCCCTCCGTTCCCAGATATGCACGCCGTAATAGCCAGGATGGTATGCTGCATTTTCAAAGCTACCTGTTCCCGTATCGGTAATACTAGCGCTACCTGTTGTTTTACAATCTCTCTGCTCTCCCGAAGGGCTGCTACTTGTAGCCGTGCGAACCATTGGAACCTTGTATTTTGCCGAATGGTCGGCAAACTTTCCCCCGAACGTCTCAAACTGCCACACCTTCTGAGTCGCAATTGCGTAATATCCTTTACTCGATACATTGTGAGTGTGCCTCATTCCGTGCACGTGCGGTGGAAGATTCGACGATGTAATTACATGGTCGGTTGAACCACCTGTAGAGCCGCCGCCACTCATAACCGCCTTGAGATAAACATCTTCGGTTACGTGGTGCCACTCTCCACCGAACACTTCTGCCGGATTGAAGTTATCATCACTTGTCATGTATACAGAGCCGACCGGGTAAACCTTCTCGTACAGTTGGTCTTTAATGGCACCCATGATAGAGTCAACATCAAGGCTCAATTTTGTTCCACCTGTAGAGTCTGCATTACAGTTGACGTACACACCACCCTTAAGGTATAAGTTGCCGTCCCAATCGAGGGCATAGGCGTTGGAACGTACAGTTTCGAGTCCTTCTGAACTTCCGTTACCCACAATGTCCGCAAACTTATTGTCATTATCTGCGACATTAAATCTACCTTGTACGTGCTGGTTTCTGCCGTTGGCAATTGTCGCCGTACCTTCCGAATGAGAACAAACGCCCGCCGCCTTTGTGTTCACTCCCTCTGCGTGAGAGCTCTCGCCACTTGCTATCGTTCCTTTTCCCTCTGCATGGGAGCTATCCCCTGAAGCTGTAGTGTACCACCCTTCCGAATGGCTTGCGTGTCCCTGAGCCTTACAATCAACGCCTTCTGCATGGGAATCTTGCCCTGTTGCTTGGGTGTTGTTTCCGCCAACATCTGTTGCCGTGAGAACTATATCCGTATCAAGCGCCTTTTCGTTCACCTTCCGTGTAATCGGAACATACTTCGAAAAGTCGATAACAGCAAGTTTCACCCACTTGCTGTTCGCATAAATGTACGAAGTGTACGCTGTTCCCGCTTCATTCATGACAAGGTACAGAATTCCTGGATCGCCAACTTCGGGGAGTTCATCAACAATCTTGTTCCCAACAATGTTCACCTGTAGATTGTTCAAATAATTATTGATTTCCTGTAGAGCCTTCGCCCATTTATCCGCAAGGTCTTTTTCTAAAGACCCTTCGAGGGCGGTAACTCGTCCGTTAAGGTACTTGTAGCCAACGTCATTTGAAGTAACATATGTTTCCTCGTTGTCTCGTACCTCCATTCTTACATCAGACATATTTCGTCCTCCTTCGTTCTTGGTGGAGCTTCTCTAAGACTTCCCCCGACTGGTATCTGAACAACCTTTGCACTGCATTTGTTGCCGTTCTCATCGCCCCATTTAAGCTGAACCTGAACTCCGCCTACTTGGAATCTCATTGTTTCTTCTGCCGTTAGGTGGCATTTTACATTTGCACCGATTGTTTTTATTCCTGACATTGGATGGTCGGGGTCGGAATCATCAAAGAATTCTTCGTTAATGTCTTTGATTTCAAGCTCTTTATTGTATTTTGTAATGCTTACTTCATTCTGCTGAAATGTCACAAGAACGACTTTCTCTTCACTCAAGGCGTTCCTGAACCTGTCTCCGTAAACATCTATTGATACCGTGAAGGTATCGCCTCTTACTATTGACATATTCTCCTCCTACGCCGTTCTCTTCCACACATACACGGCTAAATACGGCGGCATGTTCTTTCCCGCTCCATCTACACCAGTATTGCCAATCTGTACTTTCGCACCGCTAATATACGGCTGTTCTTTCGACAATCCACTTGACCAATTGAGACCTGATTCAGCCGCTGAACTTGAACCGCTAGTTTTACCACCATATGTATATCTTTTAGAGCTTGAACTAGTCGCTACCCTCATACGCTCTACACCGCTATCGTGTGTGTAGGTTGCGAAACCTATGTTGTCTCCAAGGTTCGTCCCATGCGTATGTGCGTTTTGTGTATGGGTATGTTCTTGTGCTACGTGTGTATGCCTTACAACAGCGGCATTCGCAGAACCACCTGTGCTACCAGCGCCGTATGAGTTACCGGAAGCAAGAAGGAACGTGTCTTGAATCCGCTCCCACGACCCACCAAACAGTGTTGATGGGTCAGTGGAATTCACGCTCATATAGATTGAGCCTACGGGATAGCATTCTTTCCAAATCCTACCCTTCATAAGCTCAAATACCTTTTTTAGACCAACGTCGTCTAGTTTCATAGGCTATCTCCTAACCGAATACCTGTGTGAAGATACTCTCAATCGTTGCGTTCGAAATTGGCGAATCCGCTGTTCCTACGGCTGGCAAGCTTGCTCTCGTCACTTTGATTACACCGTCCGTTTCGGATACAGACGATACATATTGTCCAGCAACTGCGGTATCGCTGTAATCTAAATCGGTAATCTCATCACGAATAGTGTTATACGCATAATTCTGCGTAGCGTAGTTTTCATCATTTGTGAGCTGAGAAACCTTTGTCGGAATCTCCGTTTTTTTTGCGTATGGTGTGAGGTCAATGTCGGTTGTGCCGATTTTCTCGTATCGCGCCTTCGTACTTCCCTCTGCCGGAAGGAAAATGTACTCGTCATAGCTGTTCTGATTCGTGCTACCGCTGTGTGCTACAAGGTAGACAACACCCTTCTTTCCCTCGCTGGTTGCCGGAAGGGAATCTACAATCTTGTATTCAAACGATGTGATTTTCCCGACTGCGATTTTAATCGCCGCGTTAACTTCTTTAGCACCCGCAATTTTACCGTCTAGGCGTGCCAATTCAACCTCGGTCAGAAATCGTTCATTGAATGAAGCACTGGTAACGGATACTAATCCTTCTTCTTGTGATACTGACGTAACATATTTATCTGCGTTACCTGAATTGGTTTCAACAGTGGTTGAAGACAAGGTTCCCATCTTAGCGTTGATGGCTCCTTCAACCTCGCCTTTATTCGCATATTTTGAATCGTTTGTGAGCTGAGAAACCTTTGTCGGAATTGCTGTGATTTCTGCTTTCTTTGCTAAGAGAGACTTAATCTTTGTGAGAATTTGGGTTACACCCGCATTGTCCAAGTATGTTGCCATAATTACCCCCATTAATCGTTAAATAGATTGTTCAATAGAGAAGTTATTTCATCTTCGGGTATTGGAGAAGAACCGTCTCCTTGAACTATAGTTGTATTGTTCGTGTAGAAGTTTTTTACTTCATTAACTGTCGTTTCCTTGGTGTCCGTGTTAGCTACTTCGTCTAACGCTCTTTGAACAGACTCCTTTAGTGATTGAAGTCTTTTCTCTCCGTCTATGTTCGGGTTGTGGTCATAATCAATTATCACTGCTTAACCACTCTTGAAGAACCCTGTCTGTATTTCCGTGTGAAAGAATCAATTCGACAACGACCGACACCAGTTAGCCGTACATAGAACCTCGAACATCTTCTCGGAACAATCGGAACATGAACCGAAAGTTCATTCTCTGCGGAAATCTCCTTTATGGTCTCCCACTTACAGTCACTGAGCTTTAGCGCGTTCATAGCAATCTCTATTTTGAGCGTTGCTGTTTCGGGTAGCTGAACTCTCATCTGTAGCTTGGAATATATCTTCTGATTTTCGATGTATTCATCGAATGGTCCGAAAGTGGCACTCCACGGAATAGGCTCATCGTTCTTCACTGGTGCTATGTCAAAATCTTCTGCGTCCAATACGAGAACATTTTTCTGTGCGTTATCCACCATCAGAAGCTTGTTCTTGTAGTTTCGGAAGCAGTGTACACCCACAGTGTCTTCGATATGCCAAAGTCCCGTGCCAGTATCACAAACGAGAACCTTGTAGCCGCCGCCCTTCATGTGGATTGACGCATAGTATTTCTTATGGCGCGATCCCGACACAACATTGTCGTACTTCCAGTCGCCGAACTTTTCGCTAATGCTGTATGGGTTTCCGCCCTCATAGCACATAATCCCCACTGGCGACTTGTAGAAAATCATGTTATTCACCGTCGCTATAGATTCACTTGAACCTTCTTCCACTCCGAAACCCTCGATAATCGATGTTTGGAACGATGAAGGTGCTGAACCGTAAACTCTGTGAATGAAGTTCTCTTTAAAGAACAGAAGGTGAGACGAGTACACCGCACAACCAGTCCAATTACCGTTCGTTCCTTGCTGTGCATAGTAGGAATCCATGCTTGTGTTCTGATAATAATCCCATGACATTGGGTCTCCCAGTTTGCTGGCATAAATCGTATTATCCTTGTTGCTCACTCCCCATAGGCGGTTGTTCCACTCCATGAAGAAATCAAGCTCGGGAACGACACGCTCAACCTTTAAATGACCAGCAAAGAATCCTGTGTACTTGCTGTTCATTAAAGAACTTGCCGTGCATGGAGAAATGTATGCAGTAACAGAGGAAAACTCGTCTTTACTGAATTTAATGAAGATTCCCTCATACGTTCCTTTTGTACCGAGCGCACTTGACAAATCGAATGGGTCTCCCGTTGCGCCGTCATATGCCGTGTAGTTGAACGTAGGAATGGGAATATCCCCAATCTTCAAAACGTCAAGCACGGTAATAGGAATTTGCGGTGCTGTGAAGTTCCCTTCATCGTCCGCAAGCACACCTTCATTTCCTTCCGCAACTTTCACCTTCTTGTTGTTCAGTCCGACAAAATCTCCCGACAATCTGACAACATCGCCTATTCGAATCATACTTTTAAGCTCCAAGAACTTGCCGTTAAAGGTTTGCCCTGCCGGATATTTTTGTCCTCTCGCCGTAACCATCAGGTATAGGTGCTCCTGGTCTTGTGGGTCAATTAATACACGTCCTATCCAATCTGCGCTGTAGTCGTGAATCATGTAGTCTTCTGATGGGTTCTCAATTCCATCAAGGTAATCTTCACTTACATTATGATGGAAATACCCCATTGAACCGAAATCTTTAGTCCATACGTTGAACCACTGCTTCGATGGGAAGAAACAAATGTAATTGTTCACCGCCACCATCTTTTCCTTGCCAGAAAGCGATATGTCGTACATCGTTCCGTCGTACCAAAAACGCCATATACCATCAGAGTTCGCACCAACGACCGCTAGTTTTGTTCTTGAATCTGTAGGGTCTCTACGCTCCATAAGGTCTTGAACCTTTGTACAATCAAGCGGTATCTCTGTAAACAAACCTCGTGCTTTTCTCTGAGTGAGCGTTGGGTATAAGTCGCATGACATGTTCAGCATATCTGCCATTTCCCCCGACTCTACGGAAGCTTTTCTATTCAGTCCCTTAAACTCTATAACTCGTTCCTCAAGCGGTGACGGCTTATTCTGTAATGCTTGTAGTGGCATTGCCTACACCCCCTTTAAAACACGTTTATAAAGCGTTTAGGGCTTCTTTTGTGATATGCCCTAGTTCTGACTGACCAATCCGCAAAATCCCTGAAATCGGCGATATGCTGTGCTTGGTCGTTCTCGTAGTTCTCGTACTCTTCAAGGACATAATCTATCCTTGCTTTAAGGTATGATATATAGAGCTTGTCATATGGCGGCTTAACCAAAAGGTCTTTATCCATGTCCAGCTTCAAGTCGTAGCTTGTAACCGGCACAATTTCCATTTGGTCTTGCACCTCTGCTTCAATCTCGTTGATATATCCCAAGAGCATTTCATCACTGAAAGAATTCGGCTTCTCCGTCTTAATTAAATTCAGAAGGTCTTTTACTTTCATTTCTGCTCCTTTACAAAAAGGGGAAACAGAAGTTTCTGCTCCCCCATCGCGTTTACATTTCGCCGTAGTTCTTCGAGGCCATTTCTTCCTGTCTCTGCATTGCTACCATAATCTGTCTATCGGAATTCCTAAGAACTTCTGCCACGCTTAACGGCACCTCTACAGGCTCTCCGCGTTTAATCTGATAGCTCTTCATGTTAACGCAGACATAAACGCTGTCGCCCATGCCCTCAATAACAGGAAGCTGAATTACTACGGTTTTTGCTTTTTCGTCTGCTACAGCAGCTTCCGTTTCTGCTACAGCAGCTTCTTTTTTTGCTCTTGCCATATTAACTCCTTCGTTAATGCTTGGCTTTAGTTGGATGCGTCCTCTGCTCCCGTGCAAGTGTGCTCGATTCTTACCATTCTAGTATCGTCAAGAATCTTTGCTGTCTTGTTCATCTTCCAACCCATAGTTGCTCTCTGATTCAGCGGGTCCGCAGTTCCGCCCGAGCCAAGCTGTTTAGTGATTGTTTCGATTCCACCGCCGTTAATGGAAGTGATACCGTATGCATCCGCACCAAGTACGAGAGTTCCGTATACAGGTACGGTTGCTTCTGAATCTGCCTTGCTCCAAATCTTCGCTTCGGTAGACTCTACAAAGCGCACTCCGTACATATGACCGATTTCACCGTTGAAAATCTTCTCGGAAGTTGTGTACTTCTGAGCCTCAATCCATTCAGGGTCATTCATCAGGTCGTATGCGGTGTCGGTATGAACGATTGCCACGTAGCTGTCACCAATCTTCGGCGCATTGTTTCTTTTCAGCAGTCTAACCGCCTTTTTAATGTCCGCAATCTTAAGAGTGTTTGCTTCCTTCAGTGCGGTTCTCGACTCAGCACCGCCCGCATAAATTACGGAAGTACCGGCGCACAAAACGTCTCTCGTCACGGTATCGGAAGTTCTGCCCGCCTGGGACCCGAGAAGTTTCAGTGTCTCCGCAGTCACCTGGTCAAATGCGGTAAGGTTCAGCATGTCGGAAGTTGTTACATATCCGCCGTACTGCTTAATTTCTGCCTCCAACTTGGTTACGTTCAGGCTCTGACCATCAGGGGTTACACCCTCGGTGAGCGGCTTCTTATCCATCTTCGGAAGACTAGAGAACTTTCTGAACTCAATCTTCTTTCCGTTTCCGCCCGGAATAGGTCGCTTCTGACCGAACTGATCGTGAACCAGTTCAGGTTCTGCCGCACGAATCAGAACCTTGTCATAGAAGGTTTTCATTTCAGGGGACAGGTCGTTAGGTGCGCTAGCCGCAGTGGTAACGTTGGTGTTCAAATCGAACAGGTTAAAAACGTACTTAAACATATTCTTTTGCTCCTTCTGTATTCTTGTATATCTCGATACAGACAAGAGAGCTTTAGAACGAGAATGTTTTACCACTCTCTACTTCCTTCAGAATCTTGTCCATATCATCATTCGTGAACTCTGAAGGATTTACCTTTCTTGCTACTGCCGGTTGGTGCTTTAGACCATTTTCAGCAGGTCGTGATTGTCTCTGTTGAATCTGATTCACTACATCCTGTTTTGCACTTCTTGTAGACTCTTCTGTGAGTCCTTTCAGAATGTCTTGTGTGTGGGTCGCTACAAAGGCATCGATAACAGAAATGCCATTCTCGATTAAGTCCGTAAACTTCGGGTTGTAGCTCATTTCTTGCTCAAGGTCAAAGTTTGGGAATGATTCTCTAAGCTCGTCAGCCTCCGCGTTCCATGCGGTCATTCTTTCCGCTTTCTCTGCCTCTGCCTTGTACTCGGACAAAGCACGCTGGTTCTTTTCCAGCTCTTCTTGTAGCCGCAGATTCTCTCTGTATTGGTCGGGAGTGATACCCTTCTCACGGGCGGCGTCCTCAATCCAATCATCATCACTTTTAATGGCTTCGGTTAATCCCTCAATATCGCCCCTTTCGAGTCCGTAATGTCTCATAATCGGCGCTAATGCGTCCTCGTAGCTGTCAACTCTCTCCTGTGCACTGGATTGATTCTTGAATCTGTTGTTGATAGCGTCGGATACCGCTTTGCCGTAAAGTTCATGGAATCTGCCGTTCTTTCCGACAAGCTCCGCAAACTCTTCCTCAGGGCTAATTTCTTCCTGACTTTCAGACTCAGACGCGCTGTTATCCGATTCCTCCGTGTCTAATCCGTATGCAACTTCCGGTGACTCCGTAGTATCGTTGTTATCAGTCCGCTCCCCACCGCCAAGTGAAGCGAGGAATTTGTCTGCTTCTGCTCCCAGTCCGCTCTGACTTCCCGATGAAGCGTTGCCTTCTCCACCTTCTCCGTCAAAAAGTGACCAGTTAAATTTGAATTTTGTCATACTTTATTTCCTTTCTGTCTTTTATAGAGCGACGAACTCTTTATTTCTGACAATGCTATTTTATATAACGCTCTTTCATATCTCTCCCCCACGAAAAAAGCCCCAGTCCGTTAAGACTGAGGCTTTCCCGATGATTTTAAGCTTATGTTGGAATTATGAAAAAATCAGGTCGCAAGTTAATGTGAGAATCTATCTGTATAGAACTAACTTACAGCTCTATTATAACATTTGGATTATCCCTTGTCTCAGGAATTAAAGTCGTCTACCCCGATTAATTTTACACCGTTGTATTGACTTCTCAATTCTACAAAGGTCGCCCACACTGCATGGAATACCGCTAAAACGCTCTCAGTGTACTTGTGAGCCACAATAATTACGTGTCCTGGCTCATACACCTTCGGTACAATTCCATGCGGTAAAACGGCGCTCACAAGCACGTTGCATAGAGTCGAGTACATGATACACTCGTCATGGGTGTTCGCATGATTCACGCATTCAAAGAAAATATCATTTTCCGATACAGTCATTTTTACGGTCGTCATGCTACTTCACCTCCGAGGCGCTACGAGCTGTTTCTCTCGCTCTGTCCAGTCTGTCGGTGTTCGTTGTCTTCTTCGCCGCTCTATCTTCTGCCGACCCTTCCTCATATACCCCTGTAGCGCCGTTATTTGCGCCCTGAGCCATCATAACTTGATTCGGGTCTACTAGTCCCATCTGTACAGCCGCTTCCGGTGAGAGCTGAATAATAAGCTGTTGCATTTGCTGGAACTGCTGCATAAATGTATCATTCTGCTGAATCTGCTGTTTAATCTTTTCCTTGCCCTCGAATTCCATCATGTCGAGACAAACCAGTGCGGACGTTGCGTTATCAGGTGCAAACAGTCCCATCTGATAAAGCTCTTTCGCCGTCTCATTCTGTGAAGCTCTTGAAAATGGACTCTGCTTTTCTGCCGATACCTCCAAGTCAAAAATACTTTTCTTGTGCCGTGTTCCTTCGGGTGTTGTTATGTCCTGAGGTGCAATGTTCACGTTGGAATAGTCCATGTATTCATAGCGCCCTGTTCCGTCGTCAATACGGAATGTTCTCGGTTCGGTGTAGAACTGCCGAATCAGTTCAATTTCAAGATAGTACTCTTCTCTCGAACCTCGGTACATCGCTTTGTTAATGTCTCTCGATAATTTACTTCCCGCTTCCTGAAGAGCTGCTATTGCACTAGCCGCCGTTACACCCGAAGCGGTAGAACCCTGTGAGAAGTCTCTGTTTCCGGAAATCTCTTTCAGCTCGTCTATTTTCGCTTCCAAGTGAGTTTCAACGATTGCCGGGAGCGTGTCAACGTCCATTTGCTGTACTGCCGACCCAAGGTCACCTGAACCGACTTCTACAATCTCTTCATTCCAATCCGCAAAGGCTTCCTTGTTAATGTCCGCGTTCTTCTTTACCCACCAACGCGGTTTTGCTTTCATCATGGTATTTTTCATGATTGCCTGGTCTAACTTGTCAATGTCCCGCTGTGGGCACTTCATAATGTCGAGATAGCCAAAGCCGCAAGGACTATCCTTAACCGGGAAACACTTACGGAATACATACGGGTATTTTCCATGCTTATAAAAGCCGTCCTGGTACTCCGGGTTATCCTCTGAACAGAAAACGCACTGGTCACCGATGATAATAGCCATGTGCAGAATCTCACGAGGTACAAGGTGTTGCGCTACCGTCTGAGGGTCAATGTTAATGAGAACTGGTCTCATTTCCAATTTCTTGTAGTAGCAATTAATAATCTCAATGTCGTTCTGATGGTTAATATTATCATCGTGAATATACTCGGTGATAAACCCTTGCTTTCCCCCGCCGATTCTATCCGCTATATCGGGGTACTGTAGTTTCACGTCGTTCACATCAGCCACGGAAACATCAAAGAAGTATTTCGACTGCTGAATGTCCTCTATTCCCGGTTGCCAAAATACGTTATGAATATCCACATTGGTTTTCTTGATGTCGCCCATTCCATCATGTGCCATCGGGTCCCACAATACCGCTGTGATAGCTGTTCCATCAATCAGGAAGTCATAACCGGCGGTGTTATACACCTGTTCCGCGTCCGTGTGTTCCTCGATTGCCGGAAGAATCTTCGAAAGAATCTGAGCCTCTTCCTCGTCGTCTGCTTCACGTGCTAACACGTTAGCCTTTGGGAATGAGTCCATGAAGTCGGCGTGTTTGTTCAGAATAGAGTTTACCGCCCACGCTGAGCCGACTTCTACTTTTGCCTTGCCCGCTTCCGTCTTGCCCTGAATGACGTTCCAATGTCTGAGCCGCCACCATTCCTGATTTTCCGTTGCTTTCATGTCGACGGTTGTTTTTCCGTCCTTGTACTCGTGCAGAATTTGAAGCACTTCCGAAACCTTGTCGGGCGTAAAGTGCGGTTCAGTCGGTGCGCTCTGCTGTGGCTGTTCTGTCTGCTCTTTCGGTTTATACCGTTCCGGGCGATACTCTCCGGTCTGCTGTTCCCTCTGCTCGTTCAGCTGTCTCTGTTCTCTCTGCTGTTCTCCGTTGGTCTGTTCCTTCGGCTGTCTTCTCGGTTCGGTCTGCTGTCTCTGCTCTCGTGGTTTCGGCTGACTTTCCCTCTGCTGTCTGTTCGGTGTCTGCTCTGCTTTGCGGTCGTTCTGTGCGGTCTGCTGGTTCTTCTGCTCCGCTTTTGCGTCCTTTTCCACTTTTGCGTCCTTTTTTGCGTCCTTTGCGTCTTTCTGTCCGAACTGATTGTTTTTCTTCTCGGTCTCTGCTTTCCGCAGCTCTTTGTTTTTCTTCATGCTCTATACCTCGTAAAATGTCAATATATCATCTGTAGTCTGTCCCTCTACCTTGTCTCTAACCATGTTCAGAGGGTCGTCAATATTATTCGGGTCAATGATTTTCTTGTGGTGCATTTCTCTAGGTGCTATCGGTCTAGCCATGCACACATAACGCCACTCGTCGTAGTTATGGTCTTCTAACGACGTGTCAATGTCCTCTACTCTCGTTTCGTCGTACATCAACGCCGGAATGCACCTGATGAAGTGCTTACACGTGTTAAAGACGTAAAACATCGGTCGCCCGTCATCGTCAAAGGCTAATCGGTAATGACATTGCATTTTCCCCGGTATGCGTTGATGGTCGCCCCGGTCAAAATACACTCTATGCTTTTCCATCGTCTCCGCGATACTTTCCCCGCCGTCCTCTGCGAATATAGCGGGGTCGGCTATTCCGAACACGTGCCGCCCTTTCATGTACGGGTGTTCTTCTTCCATGCGCCTAATCTCTTCGGCTACATGGTCAACAGTCCATTGCACGCCCTCGTTAGGCTCACCAGTACAGCCGTACAGTTCCGCAAAACGATACATGCGCCCCGACGGTGCCACGGCATACCAACCGACCGAGAACGGTTTGGAATAACCCCAGTCAAACCCGCGGTAGATGTTCCAACCTATCGGAATCGGGAACGGTTCAATCACATGTGTATAACGCTTGTCGGCGTAGTGTTCCGGAGCGTCCGTAAACTCTGTGAACACTTGACCGGCGAACACGTCCCAACGCCCATACCTCCACGCCTCCCGCAGTGCTTTCGGCAATGCCTCCAACTGTGCTAGGTAATCAGGTTGAGACTCCATAAGCGCCTTATTATCATCCACTAGAGCCTGAATAAATGCGTACTCGTTAGGGTTCTCGCTCGGCTTATATTGCTTGTCAATGAAAAGTCGCTTGATATATTGGTGTCCCTGTCCTCCAGGGTTGCACGTGTAATAGACGCGCTTAGGGAAATCGTTGACACCTCTAAGGGTTGCGGTAATCGTCCTCATTTGGTACTCGCTTAGTTGTGTAGCCTCATCCAAGAAAATAACGTCATACTCCAAGCCCTGTAGCTTGTCTAAATCCGCATCACGTGCACAATACATAAATTCAATTGTTGACCCATTGGAGAACGTGAGCAGTTTCTCGGTGCTGTTATAGGCGGCAAAGTCCCGCGTCATGGCTCGCAGTGTCCTGATGTGGTTGCCCTCCAATTCCTTGTACGTCCGGCGAGCTATCAACATATGGATACCGGGGAAGCGCTGAGCGAGCAAGATTGCTTTGACTCTCACCGCCCACGACTTACCACCGCCACGGGCGCCGCCATAACCAATGTATTTACTATGGCAACGCAAAAACCTATCTTGCTTCGGCGATGGCGTCCCCAGCTGTACAGTTTGAAGCCGTCTATTATTCGCTATATTCATCACAATAGCCCCCTACAACGATTTGAACGCCCTTCACACCTTCCGCGTCTCTTTCCTCTCGTTTCCGTGTCAGTTCGAGCCGCTCTTTTTCCAGCTGTAGCCGCTCACGTTCCAACGCTAGGCGCTCCGCCTCAATCTGCTTCCGGTGGCGCTCCTGTGCAGTCTCCAATCCGTGTAGTGATCGCTTTAGCGCTTCCAACGTTTTTACGCTGTCAGTAAGGTCTCGCAGTGCGCGGGTGTCTACTTTGTCGCTGGTTATGTCCTTGTATGCGGTTTCGGTTGTGCCGTCTTTGTGCCGTGTCGTAGACTGGACTAGATAGCGGTGCAGTTGCTCGCCGTCTTCCAGTGCCTTTCGCGTCTCACGCTCCAGCGCGTCCACCACCCCAGCAAGTCCCACCAATTCGGACGCCACGCGGTAGGCGGTGCAGTTTTTCGCCGTTTCTATTGCTTTTTCTGTCACCGCCCCACGATAGGCGGCGCGCTGGTCGTTCCACCGTTCCCGGTATAGATGATTGCCTAATGTCCTATAGTTAACGCCGTGCAGCTGGGCGCACTCCTTCGGCGTTGCGTTGCCGGTGATGTAATCATTCCGGATGGCGTCCCAATCCGGAATGCTTTTTTTCTTCTTTTCCGGGTTTTCCGGATTTTTCTTTTTTCCCATTTTTCCCCCTTTCCGGTTTTTTGATTCCGGAACCATTCCGGATTGATACAATTCTACACACGCGCGCGGCGTGCAGTCGCCCACATTGGGACGCGGGCGCAACGTGACAGAATAGCGCGAACAAATGTTTTTCATTCAAAATTGTATACAATCCAAATTCAGGAAGAGAACGTCAGTTCTTTAAAAAAGTTAATAGAAAATTCAGAAAAACTATTGACACGGTAATACTGTTGCGGTATTATATAGTTGTCATGGGGAAGAGGCCCCAAGACAACAAACAACTATTAATTTAAGAAAAGTGAGGTAAAACAAATGAGAAACTACACAACAACCGAGAGAACCGCAAACATCCTCAACCTGTACAATGGCGACGAGTTCAAAATTGCTTTTCCGCTTGTCGATGATGAGCACATGGAGCGCGCTACCCAGCGCGCGACCAGCAACGGCGAGCACGATTACACAATCACAGACCTTGACGGATTCTATAACTTCGTTGATTCCGAATTTACCAGCATTGCCGAGCTGAGCGACATGGCGGAACGTATCGAGGCACTGGAGGACGAGGACGCCGACAAGCTGGAAGCCATGGCGGAATACTGCGACGACCTGGATGACATCGAAAGCGCTTGGGATGACTCTTATTTTATCGCCGATACGACCGGGGCGGACTACGCGCAGGAACTGTGCTATGGATGCGGTTACATGCCTTCAGGGCTTCCGGGCTGGATTAGCTACCATATTGACTGGGAAGGCGTATGGCGTGAGCTGTCGTTCGATGGCTACAGCGAAATCAACGGCGGTGTGCTGTACGTTGCGCAGTAACACAATAGGGGCGAAAGCCCCGCCCGTAATGCGGCCGAGGACTGTTGCAAGCCAGTAAAAACGCAGAGCACGGAAAACGAAAATCGTATTAAATGAAGTGAGACCCAAAAATGGAAACTATCATTGAGAACGGAAAGAAAATGGAAGGCATACCGTACCCGGTGGCGGTGTGGGACGCAAAAAACGGAATGTGGGACGATTCCATCGAGGAACTGAACGCAATTTTTGCCAATTCCGAAGATGAAGCCATTGAGTTGGCAAAGGATTACATTCTTGAATGTGTCTATGCGTTGGATGTGGACGAGGAAGAGCGGGAGCGAGAGATCGAATATTATAGCAATGATGGAAACTACATCATTGACAGCAACCGCCACGAAATGCATTTGTACGTGTTCGAGATTTACGCCGACAAGTACACCGGCGGAGAAATTGAGTTGTACACAGATAAAGGCGAAGCTGTGGAAGCTGCTAAACATGCATGGGATCGCTTGCACGAGAGCGAAAGAAGGACATACCGCCGGGACAAGTGCGGCACCTTCCGTGTGTACGAGGTTAGCATTCCATATTCCGACCTAATCGGCGAAGGTGAAGAAGCATACACCGAAGACCCATACACCGAATACGAAGAATGGGAGTGGTACAACGCGCTCAAAGAAGACTAATTGAAGGGAGAACCAAATGAAAGAGAAGAAAACGGACTTAATCACTATGAAGGTAACACCTTCTTTCAAGGCTAGGGCGAAAGCTTTAGCCGATGAGGAAGGGAGAAGCCTATCAAACTACATAGAGTGGCTAATCAACAACGACGCAAAGAGAAGAGAAAAGGAAAACGAGGAATCATAACAATGACATCTGGACGGCGACGACATGAAGGAATACACAAAATATATCTACTAATCACACCGCCCTCCCCTTGCGGGAGGGTTATTTTATTGCATTAAAAAAGCGGGTCCACCGTTTCCAGCAGACCCAAAACAAACAACTATTATCAAACAAAAAAAGTTTGGTAACATCACGAATTATAACACAGTTTCCGAGACAAGAGAAGCCTTTTATGGTATAATATTGATGTGAATTGTTAATCATTTTCATTCTTTTCATTTTTGTAAAACTCCCGTTTTATAATGTTCATTGGTACTACAATTGCGGAAGCTCCCGAAGCAAAAACAGCTTTGGGAGTTTTCGTTTTTGTCCTTTTTTGTTCCCATTGAAGGGAGAACCATTTTATTTATCCATGTTTCGAGTTTTTTCGAGTTTTTCCGAGTTTTTTTCGAGTTTGTTCAGACGTCCATTTAGCTTTTTGAGTTCGCCTTTCATCGCTTTCACCTGATGACCTAAATATATTTCCTTTTGTCTTGCCATGTCACTGTTTATCTGTTCCCAAACATGGGAAATTGTGATAGCGTATGGGCAACGCTCCCATGCACTATCACAATACTTCGCCATATGGTTTTCCTTGTCTTCTTTGCAGATAAACCGCCTTGACGTGTCCTCACAATATATAACCTTGTCTTTTTCGTGCCGATAATACGGGCACAAGGTGTAGTGACCATTATTAGGCAAGATTTCCCCTTTCCGCTTCACGCGTGATTTTGTAATCGATCCAGTCGTCGAGTTCATCCTTGCTCATGAATTGCTTCCGGATTTGTTCAAGCATGATATAAACGTCGGCTATTTCTTCCTGTACCGCCTCAATCCTTCCCTCACCTGGGCCCTTGTTGTAGCATTTGAGAAGCGCTGCTTCGAGTTCCGATAGCTCTTCACAAGTCTTGACTACCTGATTTCTGAATCCGTGCTTCCTCAAGATTGAATTCAGCAGCTGTTTTTGATTCTTCGTGAACATTTATCTCCCTTTCGATTCGGTTCATTAAATACAGAAAGAATAACCACTTTGCGCCTTTTCCCTTATTCTTCACACATTCCTTTTTTAGAATTTTCCACATTTTTTCGAACTTATTCATTTACCTTCGATTCATTCTCTTTCACGAAATCTGTATATCTCTCAAACTTTGCGGCTGTGAGCCACTTAATAACACCATTTTTTATAATTTTGGCGCTTCTCTGATATTCATCGGAACACTCACTCCACGCATCGAGAATCATATCGAAATACGCATCCAGCACTGTTTCTGTGTGATTCATTCCTTCCATGAATGTTTTTTGTTCGTCTGTTATTGGAGCTTCGGGGTCCTCTTCATCTTCTTCATAGATAATATCGAGTCCGTAGGCTTCCGCTGTTTCGTGCTCAATTCTGCACCCCCTAGCATCTTCCCAGCCGTCGCAGAAATATACAACATCGCAAAAGCTCATACTCTCAAGCGATCTTGCGAGGTAGTAAACAGGGATGCTCATAACCCCTATGTCCTTCATAGATGATTCGCTATACCGATCGCCGGTGTTCAGTGTATTTACAACTTTGTAGCCCAATCTTTCGAGGTGTCTTATTGCTTTATTGCGGGTTTCCTCAATCTCTTCATCGGTCAAGCCGTTCATCGGCTGTGAAATCATTGCTTTTTTTCTAATCGTTACATCATGCATTTTTTATTCCCTCCCTGAATCTGTTTTTGCTTCTTCTCTAGTATTAATCTCCACTTCAACCCTGTTCATCATGTACAGAATGTCCGACCACCGCGCGGTCTTATTATTTTTCTCCCAGTAACACTTCCACAAAGCCTTCTTCATGTGTTCCCACATTTTTTCGTACTTATTCATTTTCCATCTTCCACCTCCATCAGTGGGCAGTTATCAGGCCTTTTTTCGCCGTCGTAACACCACCCGCCGTCTTTACACCCGTCAGCGCCGATTCTCTCGCCGCATAGTTCGCATAAATCCATCCATCCGTCACGCGGATGCGGGCGGGATCCGAAATAACAGCACGCTTCGCAGTATTCAGGAAGTTCTACAAATTCAGTCTTAATTACTACCATCATCTTCATCCTCCACGAGTTCGCAGCGCACCCAATGCGTGTAGTTCCCATATGCTGTTTTGCTTGTCGCCCCATCATCCCATGCCATAAATCTTGATTCCGGGGCTTCTTCGTCGATTCCTTTGACATATTTCAATGTCCATTCTTCGCTTTCCAAATCACGCACACGAACCAGCGTATCAACCGGAACATTATCCCAGTCAACTTCGGGTTTCGGCGGTTCCATATACTCTTCGTCAAGCCAAAGTGTGAACCGAATCAAGCAAGCACGACAATCACCCATCTCACATATACACTTTGAATCCGTTTTACTGCCGATGAATTCCGGAATCACTGTATCATTCATGAATTCGCACGTTTCACGGCTCTTGATTGCTTTAATGATTTCTTCTCTGTGTTTTTCCCTGTTCTTCATTGTTTAATAACCTCCTCCAATTCCTCATTTGCTGAATGTACTTGGTCGATATCCAACTCTCCAAGCCTTGCTCCAGTCATGTTTTAACTGAAGCTCTCCATCAAAATAGTCACACCCATTTACCTGATTAGCAAACCAACCTGCTTTTGCAAGTGAATTTGTGCAGCGCATTCGCCCATCTACTCGTTTCCAGTAATTGCAGTACATACAATACTGTTCTCCATCAACCTTTTCCGTCTTCATTTTTGTTTCTCCTTGTCAGTGGTGTTTGCAATTTTTGCAACAACCACTTTTTCCTCCTTATACAAGCAGTTTATGCTAGTCTTCATACGGTTTTGCAGCTCACCTCGCCACCTATTCCGTCCTCAATCATGACTTCCGCCGTATCTTTAAGCGCTTCCCACATCATTCTGTATTTCAACTTGTCGCCTCCTAACACTCATCTAACACTTATTCTTTAACTAACTTATAACTTCCTGGCACGCTTCAAACGCTTATATTTCAAGGCTTTTCCGAAAGTCCTTGACTAATTCCTTGACTTTTCTTGATTTAATACATCAACTAATACATCAACTAATACATCAATTAAAACTCCACTTCGTCAATAATCAGGATTGCTTTCGCCATCGCTTTTATCACTTCGCCGCGTTCCTCGTCTGTCAGAACGCACTTTACATGCCTCTTTTGATTGAATGGTTCGGGGTAGTCCATCCACGCCTTCACATTTTTCGCTTCATGAATATACAATCCAGAACTCGTTGATTCTCGCACCTCAACTTCTCCTTCGTACTCTATAATCCAAGCAGTAGTGACATAGGTTTCACCGTCATTCTCGTCAAATACTGTAAACAAGAATTCTTCATTCCGTGGTATTCCACTTAAGTCTCCGTTAATAATCGGATGCCACTTCATTTCCATATTATTAGTCCTCCACTGATCTGAAAATCACAATCATTGATGGGAAAGGTGCTGATTCGGGTCTTCCGTTTTTATCGACCATCGGTTTACCGTTGATTTCGAAACTCAATCGTCCTTTAATGAAACGGATCTCGTTTTCGGGTAGCCATATGTACTTATGAAACCGTTTCGTATCTGTTCGAGCCGGGAGTAACATCACCACAGTTGTGTGCGGCTTTTTACTCTCTTCATATGCTTTCTTCACAAACATATCTTGCCCTCCTTGCCGTGAATACGGAGGATTGCAGAAAACAATGTTCCCCCCCCAATCCTGTATTAGTGCGTTATCCTTCTCGGTGAAGTATTTCTCACACTTTGCGTTTTCGGCGGTTGCACAAGCGTCTAAAGTGAAATGAAACTCATTGTTTAATTCGTCAAAGAATTTCTTGGGTGTCTCCCACAGGTCTTTCCCTGTCGAAAACAAAGCTTTGTTCATTCTTACTTATACCTCCCTGATTCTAATTCCGTATTGATACAACATAAGTTTCCGCTTGACAATGTATTCCTTCGTCCGGAAGCCTTTCACGTCCTCCACAACCGTCTTAATCCCCTCTTCGTACTTGAAATCCGCCCTGTAGGAACATTCACGTTCAATCAACTTCCCGCTCTCGTCACGTTGGGACGGGATAAGCACAAACTTAACTTGTCTGCTCAGGTTCTTAATCACACCCGCCTTTTCCAGCAGTCTAAGCTCCTGATAACGGTTTGCTTCCTTCTTCGAGTCGAACTTCTGCCCGTCCACGACTGTCTTCTTGCTGTTGTACTTGCTCACTCTGCACCCCCCTTCACTTCAATATCCACCATGTAGCCCAATATATGTGCTATTTCGAGGAACTTGTACCATGTGATGTTCTCACCGTGTTCCCAGCGGCATACCGAACTAACGTCCGAATACACCGCCTCAGCAAGCTCAGATTGCGTTAATCCCTCCGCTGTCCGCATGGTCTTAATCAACCTTGCTAATGTAGCCTCTGTTGCTTCCATGTAGTCCTCCTAGTCGTCACTTCTGCACACTCCGTCGTTTCCATATGCACACGCCGCATACCCAGCAATGTCAATGTAGTTGTCAAGATGGATTCCTGGAACGGAAGCTCTTGCCACCTTCAGCAGAATCATCATCATTGCCACATCTTTTGAATTAATAACTACATCGCACCCAGTCGCCTTAAGGTAAGATCCCCACAATGTAGCGATTGTCTGAAAATTGTCCTCTGCATCGCCGTAGCACTCTTGCCTTGCTCCGTTCACAATCTCACATGCCGTCCGCAAGCACTCTTCCCTCTTCTCCATTTTCTCTTGGTTCTTCATTTTGACCTCCTCCTACTCGTTTTCTGTATTAAGGTATAATTTATCGACTCTACACTTTTGAGTCGTTCTACGGGCATTTAAAGCCGTTTTAAGGGTATCTCCGTTGCGAATGATTTCCCTTCACAACTTTTCCACAGCTATTCCTGGCCATTCATAGCCTTCGCCGCTCCCAGCACGGCCTTTCCGCGGCTCATCTTTGCTATTCTCTGCCATCGCTCCGTAACTCGTAGCAATTCATTTCCTTCGCAGAGCAATGCCATCACTATGATTTTCAATTCTATTCCCGCGCATTGATATTCTCTTCTAGTCCGCTACTTATCTACTCCATTCCAGTGCGTTTCACTGCGTGTCATAGCCTCTCCAACGCTTATCTACGCCAATCTTTTCCCTTGCCTTACAAGTCGGGTCGTCACTTTTCCGTTGCTTTTCTGAACTTGTCCTCTCGTCACTCTTCCATTGCTAACCATTTCTTCGCTATCGCTATGCTTTACCTTCCGTGGCAGCTCTCAACCTCTCTTTGCCCTTGCGCATCTTGACTCTTCTTGACTCTTCTTCGCCTTTGCTCTTCCTCGCCTGACTGAACTTTGCCTTTGCCGTTCCTATCACAACTGGTCCGTTGCGGTTGAAGCCGTGCTACTGCACGACCTCTTCCCAAGTGAAAGCACCTTTTCCGGAATTCCGCCACTGTCCGAATCCGTTCAGGATTCCATAATCAAGCCACTCTTCAACAAGTGCTCTATCGCCGTCCTGAAGCATCAGAATATCAAATTCAAGCTTCGCTCCCGGCTGTAATGATTCGGAATCGGAAAGCGCTACTCTTTCGCCCTGTGCGGTACTTGCTCTAAGTGGTCTCTGGCAGTCTCCAATGAAGCCGTAATCAGTGAAAGGGATTGCTCTATTCTGTTTATTTTGCACGTCGGCGAAAACGAAAATTCTCAAATCAATCTGCTTCTTGTATGCTTTCAGCTTCGAGCTATGTGTTCCCTTAAGCGTTCTAAGTGCCGAGCACGCACTCTTGAAAAATCCCTTAATCTGATAGTTCCATGCGATCGGCGTTCCGTCCTCAAGCTTCGGAAATACGGTCTTTCCCTTCTCCACTACTTCATCTACACCCAGCATTTCAACCTCTTCCTTCCGGGACATTGCGTCCGGTGCGTTGGAAGCGATATACGTTTCATGAATCTTCGGGTCTCCGGAAGCTGTTCCCAATACCTCGTCTACGAATGTCAATCTTACTCTCATTGTTTCCATTTCATCCTCCTTGCCCGCCTTTTACGGCGGGACTTTCCTTCTCACTGTTCTAACGTCGATTTTTTGTTTGTTTTATCTAAAGTAATAACGGCTAGTTCGTTGTGTCCCTGTTGGTCTCTTGATACATTATGATTGCGTCCTTTACGCAGTCATGATGCCTTTCCAGCATATCAAGTAGTGTAATCAATTCCTGTAGGGGAAGGCGGACACTCTCTTTCCCTCTGCATAACGCAACTTCCTTGCCACGGCAGACAATGGTTAGGCAATCTTTCCCAACGTCATCATCTATCCTGTACATTGCGTCGGTTATTGTTTTCTTTCGCACTTTTTCGAGGCTCAGCTTATAAAGCATTATTCCTTCAACCATCTTTCCAGTGTTTCCACTGATTCACCAGTAATCCGTGCGGCAAACTCAATCTTCATTTGTCCTTGTTTGAGTCTTTCAGCGATCCGTTCCCAATCCTTCGGCTTATTCTCATTCGGTGCGCCTACAATCTCAGTAAGCGGTAACCCGCAGCTTGACCCCATGTACGAACTGATGAAGTCATACGCTTCTTTTGCTCTTCCGGCGAGAAGTCCGGTGATTGCTAATGCTTCACTTTTCGGCAGTATCACTGTTTTCCCCCAGCCACTGAACGCAACCTCTTCTCCATCGACAACACATGTGAAGCGCTTCTCAACTCCGTACTCTCTATCGTCATCGTAGCGATAATACCTGTCCGTCCCCGCTCTAAGTTCGCCCAATCCTCCATTAATTAGCATTGAGAAGAGCCTCCCTTCTGCGGAACTCCGCTCTTACCGCCTCCCTCCGTCTGCTGTCACCCTCCATCTTTATCGGGTGGCATCGTTCGAGAATTCGGTCGTATAATCTTTCGTCCATCGTATCGGTTGATTTTTTGAATTCTGCAATCGGTATGTTCGTTGTGATGATAAGCGGCGTTTTCGCCTCATAGCACATGTTTATGACCTTGTAGACAAGCTCTTTCATGGTCGATGTTTGCCTCTCGATTCCGAAGTCGTCTATCACAAGCAGTCTATGTCTTACAAGCTTCATGAGTTTTTCAACCTTCTCATAACCCTTCAAGCCTTCAAGCTCTTCTGCGATATATGAGAAATTCGTAAACCGTGCCGTGTAGCCGTTCTGAAGCAGTGTGTTTGCGATTCCGGCGGCAATGGTGGATTTCCCAGTCCCTACTCCGCCAGTGAGCAGAAGTCCTATCCCATCCCTCGAAAAGTCCTCGAAATGGTCAGCATAGCCTTTCGCCTTATCCACATACTCGTTCTCTTCAAGTTCTTCAAGCGTTCGACTGTATGCCCTCTTCTGCTCTTCTCCGTAATCCTTAAAGCAGCACTTTGTGTTCCTTTGGATAATTACTTCTCGTTTTCTCCGCTCTTCACGGTTTCGTGACTCTTCCACGCACTTACACCCTGGCTCCACAATCAGAAGTCCTCTTTTCGTGTGAATCATCACCTGTTTCGGCGTATTGCACACCGAACAATAAATAGTCCCGTCCCGGACGTATTCGTTTTCTCTTAACTCTCTCATTCATTCTCCTTCCTGATTTTTCCATTCAATGCCACTCCAAGCTACGCCGTCACTCCGCTTTTCAATACAGTTCATTTCCCTTGCGGCTCAATCCGGTTCCTCCGCAAAACCGATCGCTACAGTGCTATTCCCTAGCCCATCCCCACCATTCTGGACAATTCCTTCGCCTTTTCTAAACAACTCTGTGCTATTCTAAACTTTTCCGCCACCACTCCAATCTAAGCACTTCCGTAACGTCTCTTTTCGCCTCTATGTTTTTCCTACGCAATTCATCGTTTTTCCAAACTATTCTTTTGCGAGTCAAATCTATGCGATTCCTATGCTATTCTCGGCTATTCGCACCGTTTCTTCGCCCAAGCTATACTCTTCTGTTCCGTGACTGGTCTACGCTGTTCCTTTGCCGCGAACCGCGACGCATTGCTTTGCTTTTCCCATGCTTTTCGCCTCACTACGATTCCTTCGCCGTTCTAGACATTTCTTATCCCTTCCGTTGCCCCACATCGCAAAACTTATCCTTCGCACTCAGAACAAATCGTCTAAGTCGGTCTTGCTGTAATCAAGCTTCGGATTCATTGGCGGTGTATAGTTCTCATCGAGGTAATCTATGTATCCGCTGTTGAAGAATGTGCTTCCGTTCTGTGCTTTTCTCCACTCGTCCTTCTTTAAGTCCTCAAGGTATCTATCAATGGCACGTTTGACATTATCCCAACCGTGGCTCATCAATCGCTCTTTCGACTTCTCAGAGACTTGACCTTTCCCTCGCTTGTTAGGGTAGTACTGCCATGCTCTTTCGAAGAACTCTTCGGGGGTCTCTTCAAGTGATTCAGAACACGAATGCACATTATTAATATCTCTATGATTATTATTAGTATTATTATTTATATTTATATTGTGGGAAATTTTTTCACCCCCCCTAGGAAAATTTTTCCTACCCCCTAGGAAATTTTTTCCTACCCCCTGGGAAATTTTTTCACCCCCTAGGAAATTTTTTCCTACCCCCACATTGGCTTGATAGGACACTTTCTTTGCGTTGTTGTCTAATTGCGTCACCGTTTTTGTAACAAGCTCTTCATCTACAAATTTTCTAAGAATCGTGGTAACGGTTCTCTTTGTACACCCAACCCAATCAGCTAAGTATTGTACTGATCCAGTGAATTCTCCTTGCTTGTTCTGTGAGAACCCGTAGATAATCGCATAGACGATAAGCTCATTTCCCGAAAGGTTTAATTCTGTTCTCATCCACCCTTGAATTGTGATGTAAGTTCCATCGCTAATCATATCCACCTCCTAAAAAGGCAAATCATCGTCCACTCCGATAAATGCGTCCGTTACACTCTCGCTTCTATGCTCTTCCTGGTGTCCACCGCTGTTCGGTTTGCTCAGGAACTCAACTCTGTTGGCTACAACATCGGTTGTGTAAACCTTCTTTCCATCCTTGCCATCGTAGCTACCAGTCTGAATTCTGCCATCGACCGCCACCATGCTTCCCTTCTTCAGGTACTTGTTGCAGTTCTCAGCAGTCTTTCCGAATGCGATAATGCGAATCCAATCCGTACCCTCCGTCGGTCTATCCACAGCCATTGTGAACTTGCATATAGCCGTGTCCTTATGTGCTCCACCGTATGTAAGTTCAGGGTCTCTCCCCAGCCGACCAATCTCAATTACT
>OIZL01000260.1_pt1 | contig 44449 bp, 45 predicted proteins | sample 1588541 | NCBI WGS metagenome assembly OIZL01 (sample SAMN03283285) | human gut metagenome | biome: human-associated habitat; material: feces | host: Homo sapiens | place: Peru | collected 2012 | reverse complement strand
AACCCCATAAACATTGAGTTTATGAGGTTCGTAATAGGTATGTTTCCTATCGTTTACAAAATTGTGGTGCTCTACGAGCCTTTTTAAGTCCATATTTTTTACGTTCTTTAACTCTTGGATCACGAGTTAAGAAACCTGCTTCTCTAAGAATTTTCTTATATGCATCATCTCTTGATTGGTCAGTATCAGCATCAAGTTCAACTAAAGCCTTAGTAATAGCAAGTCTAATAGCTCCAGCTTGTCCTGAAAATCCACCACCATTAACTTTAACAAAAACATCAAATGTATTTTCATTATTAGTTAATAATAATGGTTGTTTTAAATCCATAACAAGTGTAGGAAAAGGCATATACTCATTTACATCTCTTCCATTAACTATAATATTACCCTTACCAGTAACTAACTTAACTTGAGCAATAGAACGTTTTCTTCTGCCTGTTGCAGTAACTTCACTTTTCTTCATAATCTCTCTCCTAATCAATCGTAATAGCAGTTGGTTTTTGAGCCTCTTGCTTATGTTCTGCTCCAGCATAAACAAATAACTTACGATACATTTGTCTACCTAAAGGTCCATTTGGAAGCATTCCCTTTACTGCTCTTTCTACCATTTCTACTGGATAATTTTCTAACATAGTCTTCGCATTACGAGTTCTAAGTCCACCTGGAAATCCAGAATGATTATAATACATCTTATCATTAATCTTATTACCAGTTAATTTAACTTTAGATGCATTAACAATAATTACATAGTCTCCACAATCAATATGGGGTGTAAATGTTGCTTTATGTTTTCCTCTTAAAATAGTAGCAGCCTTAGTAGCAACTCTACCTAAAGGTAACTCAGCAGCATCAATTACATACCACTTACGATCAACTGTTTCTTTTGTTTGCATAAATGTCTTCATAAAATAATTCCTTTCATTACTCTCATAAATTTAAACTTCCCACGTCGCCAAATAAAAGAGTAAATCAAAATGTACCAATATGAATTATATGAAAAACAATCCCAAAAGTCAATAAAAAATGTGAATAACTTACAAATTATCCACAAATTCTTTTAAATCTTTCACAAACTCGCTCATTTCCAAGAAGTTTTATAATTTCAAATAAATCAGGAGTAGTTAACTTAGTAGTAAGTGATACCCTAATAACATTACTAATATCAGCTATACTTCCCCTAAACTCATCAGGATTTTCTTTATACTCCTTCATATTAGTATTATAACCCATCTTTAGAGTAAGTTCTTTAATCTTATTAAACCAAGTTTCTTTATCATCATTAATATCAAAAAAGTCACTTAAATATGTAGAAACTATTTTCTTAGCATCTTCCTCATGTTTCAAAAAACTAAAATCAAAATCTACATCAGAAAATAATTCATCATACATATACCAAATATTTTCTTTTATTTCACTATAACAAGCAAAATCTTTTCTTGGCTTTTTTTGCTCTCTTTCAATATTTAAAACTGAAATAGTATAATCTCTATATTGTTTTATAAGCTGATTAAACTCATTATCAAACTCCTTAGACCAATTATCTAAATTTGCAAAGACCTCTTCAGCTTTCAATCTACTTAAATAATTTTTAGAAATATTTAATAGTTTTTCTATGTCAAATAAAGAACCCCCACTTGTACACATTTTATTAAAACTAAAAGAAAACTCCCTATAATCTTTATCCTGATTTTGTAAGAACCAACCATCAAAATTTGAATTTAAAAGTGTTGCAAAATAAAGTTTTACCGCTTCTGTTGGTATTCCCTTTTCGTGATAAAAAGCTACTGCTGCTTCTGGATCTTTACGCTTACTAAGTTTTCTAACCACTTGTCCATCTTTTTTATTAAGTGGTAATAAATGAGCAAACTTTGGTTTTTCAAATCCACAAGCATCCCATAACTCTAAATGATAAGGCACTGATGAAATATATGAATCATCTCTTGTAACAATAGTTACTCTCATAAAATGATCATCACAAACATGAGCAAAAGCATAAGGTGGAATTCCATCAGACTTTATTAAAACTTGATCTATATCATTTTCTGGTAACTCAATTGTTCCCTTAATTAAATCTTTAAAAACAATCTTTTTATTAAAATCTCCCATAGACTTTAATCTTAAAACCCACTTATCGCCATTATCAAGATGGACTTTTACCTCATCATAAGATAAATTACGACACTTAGCATATCTACCATAATAACCTATTCTTTCTTTCTTATGCTCTTGATGTTCTCTCATGTGAGTTAAATCATCTTCACTGCAAAAACAAGGATATGCTCTTCCAATAGATACTAAATACTTAGCAACAATATGATAAATCTCTTTTCTTTGACTTTGAATATATGGTCCATATTCCCCACCAGAATTAGGTCCCTCATCAACTTTATAATTATATTCTTTTAAATCCTGCATAATTAAATTTATTCCATCATCAATTGCTCTTTTATCATCAGTATCTTCAATTCTTAAAATAAATACACCATTACTTTGATGAGCAAATCTTTCAGGAACAAAAGAAGCAAATAAATTTCCCATGTGCATTCTACCCGTTGGACTAGGTGCAAAACGACAAACTTCTGCTTTTTCATCAAGATTTCTTTTAGGATACTTCTTTTCCAAATCATCAATTGTAAGCCTTACATCAGGATAAAGAAGCTCTGCAAGTTTTTCATTATCAGTCATAAATATCTCCCGTCTTTCTTCCCTACAATTCTAACAAAATAATCCCTTAAAATCAACTACATTCTATAATTATTGTGCAGCCAAATTCTAGCTAAAGCATCAATTATAAATAATGTAAAAATTAGTAAATACAAAAAGTTAATTTTCTTATCTTTCACATTCGCTAATTTTATCACAAATGGATATACAAAATATAATCCAAATAAAGCAAGAATTCCAAATCTAAGACCAGGAATAAGTGCAATTCGCCCTTCAAAATTCATAAATTTATCACTATAATCCCAAAGCGGTCTAAAATCAATTATATAAGTTGCAATAAGTTCTAATAATACACAAATAATAGTCGTTTCAAAAAACAAAATAATAGGTCTAATATTAACCTTACCAATCATTACTTTCTTATCTTTGCATTTATAAAACAATAAAATTACAGCAAGTCCACCAAATCCATATATGGGTAACCATGGTCCAAACAGTGACCCACGATTTACCAAAACATGATCCTCTACTATAAAAAGAAACTCTTCATATAGCCAACCACAAATTGCAAAAATCAAAAATGCCAAAATATATCTTTTTAAAAACTTCATAAAACCTCCAAATTAATGCTTATGCATTTCTGTATGACCATCAATTCCATATTTTTTAGAAATTGGATCTTTAAAAATTGGTCTTTTAAGAGGCATTAATGTTGCAACCATATAAGTGCCAAATAATACAAATAAAAGAACAACTGCAATATATTGATATATAAAACCAAGAGAATTCATATTTATAATATAATTAAATAAATATTGTGAGCAAAAGATAGTAATATAGAAATAAATAATATCAAACCACAATACCGCTTTTTTAGTTATAAATGTATACGTATAAAAAATAAGCGGAATAAGTATCACAATTACCAATAAACTAGCAGTTTTAGCAATAAAATAATTTTCATTCATTCCAAATTTAAAACCATCAAATAATCCCCAAATAAAGCTTGGCGTAAGAGCAATTTTAATATGCTCCCACGTACTTTCATTTACTGCTGCAAATATAGCAGCTATTTTGTTATGTCCACTCATTTCATACAAAAAATGTAAAAGTGTACCAACAATAGATATTACAATAAAACTAATCCACATAATTATTTTTCCCTCTCTATTCTAAATTTATTTGTAATTCTTAAAGTATTTAGTATTGCAAGAAGTGTAACTCCCGTATCAGCAAACACAGCAAACCACATATTAGCAAGACCAAATACACTCAAAAGTAGAATAATTACTTTCACAGAAATCGCAAATATCAAATCTTGTTTAATAATCATTTTCGTATACTGTGAAACTCTTATTCCAAGTGGTATCTTAGCTAAATCATCATTCATAAGAACAATATCACTTGCCTCAATAGCTGACTCCGAACCAATTCCCCCCATAGAAATTCCAATATCTGCTCTTTTTAAAACTGGCGCATCATTTATTCCATCACCAACAAAAGCCGTAATTCCACTTTTATTTACACTATCAAACTCGTTAAATTTATCAGTTGGTAACATTTCATACTCTATCTCATCTATCCCAAGTTTCTTTCCAATTGCAAGTGCTATCTCTTTTTTATCTCCAGTAAACATATAAGTTTTAACTCCCAAATCTTTAAGATTTCTAATAATCTCAAAAGCATTATCTTTAATACCATCAGTAAGCATTATAGAAGCCTCATGTTTACCATCTATCACAACATGCACATCTGCATTTTTCTTGCAATCGCAAATCTTCTTATTACCAATTAATACCTCATGTTTATTATAAACAAAACTAATTCCTTTACCATCTAATTCTTTAAATTTCGTAATTTTTTTGCCACTACTCTTACCAAGTTTTTTAAGTGAACTAGCAAGCGGATGATTACTCATCTCTTCCCCACTAACAACAATATCAATAATTTCTTCTTTACTATATTTACTATCTTTATCAATTTCTACATCATTAACTTTAAATTCACCACTAGTAAGTGTTCCAGTCTTATCAAAAACAATATTTTTTATATCGCATAAACCATCTAAATAGTTGCTACCTTTTATTAAAATACCATTTTTACTAGCTGCCCCTATCCCGGTAAAATAGGAAAGCGGCACAGAAATAGCAATAGCACAAGGACAAGAAATAACTAAAAATGTTAACCCTCTATAAAAACTTTCTTTCATTGACACTCCAAAAATCGGAAGCATAAAAATTACTAAAATTGCTAATCCCAAAATTATTGGCGTATAGTATCTACTAAGTTTACTAACAGTAGTCTCTAACTTTGTCTTCTTATCCGTAGCATTATCCAAAAGCTCTAATATTTTCGCAACCGTTGAATCAGCATATAAAGTAGTAGCTTTAACATGAATAACATCCCCATTATTAATTGACCCAGATAGTACCTTATCACCAGTTTTAACAAAACAAAGTGCACTTTCTCCAGTTAGCGCTGACTCATCTAAATACGTCTCCCCAATAAAAACTACGCCATCAACAGGAATACGCTCTCCTTTTTTAACAACAAGTTCATCACCAGGTTTAACATCTTCAACATTAGTTTTAACTATTTTTTTACCATCAACTAAATTAGCATAGCCCTGTTTAAGTTCTAAAATACCCTTAATTGATTTCCTACTGTTATTTAATGCCTTCTCTTCTAACACTTTACCAATAGTATACAAACTAATAACCATCGCGCCTTCCATAACTTTATCTATACAAAGCGCCCCAACACAAGAAATTGTCAAAAGCATATTTTCATTAATAGTATGGCTTTTAAATAAAAGTTTAACCGCTTTAATAAATGTTTTTTCCAAAAGAAATCCATAACTAATAATATAAAGAACTATCCTAAAATTTTTACTAATTGGCAAATACATAGCACCAACAAGGACGATAAGTCCAATGATCAAAAAATAAATATTAGTTCCCTTCTTAATTTCTTCATTAATACTTACGCTAGCATCAGGTTCTACCGCTTTTACTAACCTATTAAGCTCACTTAAAGCAATATCTTTATCAGACTCATAACTAATTTTTCCTGTACTAAAATTAACAACCACATTCTTAAAATCACTATTTTTATTTAAAGCATTTTCTACCTCTTTAGCACAACCTGCACAATCTAAATTATTTATATTATACTTATATTTTTTCATTTATTATCTCCTTTACATGTGATAATGCTACCTCATAAACATCTTTAACATGTTCATCATCTAACGAATAATAAACTTCTTTTCCAACCCGGTTACACTTAACAATTCGTTCTTCTCTAAGAACTGAAAGCTGATGAGAAATCGTCGACTTAGTCATATTTAATACATTTGCAATATCACAAACACACATTTCATTGGTATCTAAAGCAAATAAAATTTTTGCTCTTGTACTATCACCAATAACTTTAAAAAAATTAGCTATTTTAGTAATTACTACATCTTTTGGCATTTCTTTCAAAGTCTTTTTAACTACACTGTCATGAATAACATTACAATCACATTCTAAACATTTACAATCCATATAGCCTCCATTATCATTATAGTTGAACATTCATTCAACTGTCAAGTAAAAAAAAGAAAATTATATCTTTTTTAGTTTCCTCAGTTTCCAAATTAAAACTTTTACAAATTTCTTCTAAATTAAATAAAAGTATTTCTTGAAATTTCTTATCTATATCCGCATCCCCAAGCTCACTGTTTACGCGTCTAACAATTGCTTCAACTTGCTCAGCACTAGTAATTGATTCTGTAATTTTCTTTCACAATAAAACATATCATTTATCATATTATCTTTTATTTGCCTTGAAACATCTTTTTACAGAATCTTTAAAATCATCAAATAAACCAATGTAATCTACTTGTATTTCACTACTATCTAGCATTTTAATCTCTCAATTAATTTCATATTTTCCTCGTACTTAATCTTAATTAAGTCATCATCTACATTTATAGAAACTCCTATCTTTTCATCAGTTAGATCCTTAATTTCAACAGTAATCTCACTCTCAATTTCTGAATCTAAATATTTTTTAGTATCGCATACTTCCAAAAACATAAACGGATATTCACCAAAATTAAACCCAGTAAATTTCTTATTTAAAAACAAATTAATATCTTTTTCTTTTTCAAAACCTACATTTAAATATAAATAACCCTTATCTTCTCCATCATTAAAGGAAATTTCAAAATTAATATTATAACCTTTTACATTATTACAAATATGTTTTCCAACATAAGCAACCTCTTCATTTATTTTATACTCTTTACCATCAATAATAAGCATCATATCACTCCCTGAACATTATTATTATAAATAAAAAACGAGTATAACTCGCTTAACAATCAATTGGTGACCTATATGGGATTCGAACCCATGAATGTTGCCTTGAGAGGGCAATGTGTTAACCATTTCACCAATAGGCCTTGCAACAAACATTATACACAAAAAATAATGTTTATGCAATAATTTTAAAAACTATTAATATTAAAAAAGAAACATAATGCAAATTACAATCATTGCTATTAATGCTAAAATATTTAATACAAATAAAGCAAATAAATCATTAACCTTGTTTTTCTTAACTAGATAGTGATTAAAAAGTACCAACAATAAATAAACAGCAATCGCTATTAAAGCTCTACCACCAACATGAAGCATATTTTCTAATGCCACCGACTTAAAATTTTCACTTGTTAACAATCCATCAGTAAACTTTGCAGAATAAGCTAGAATTGCCTCAAAACCTCCATATGTTACCTCTCCAACAGCTATTATCCCCATTAATATAATATTGATTATAAACAAATTTTTACTATCTTTCATAATACTATTACTCTCCTCACTATAAGTGAGTATATCATATCTAAACGCAAAAAATGAAAGAACAACTTTTAAATTATTATCTTTACTAAAAATAGACGTATTTCTTATCTTTGTTTCAAATACTTACCTATATCTTTTAAACTAAATTTACTGCCATAATTTAATATCGCATTAGAATAAACTTTAACAGATATAAATCCAATAATCACACACATTACAATTAATAAGCCAATTGAAATAACTACATCCCATACATTAGCTATTCCAAGCATATATCTTGAAGGCATACTAAATGGTGAAGAAAATGGAAACAATGAAGCAAAAACACTTACACTACTCTTTGGATTCATCATAGAAAAATAAGCTAAATAAAACGCAAAAACTGAAAGCATTGAAACCGGACTATTAGCACTTTGTATATCCTCAGGCTTTTGTACTAAAGAACCAGTAAGTGCAAATATTAATGCAAATAAAGCATAACCCAAAACAAAATATAAAATTATAATTACCCATACGGCAAAATTAATAGAACTTAAATTAATTACCCCACTTAAAATTTCACTTGGTAAAAACATCTTAGCACATATAATTCCAAACCCAAGTAATACAACTAACTGAATTAAACCAGTTACACCTACTCCTAAAGTTTTTCCTAAAACAATATTCTTAGGACTAGTTGATGTTGTTAAACTTTCAATAATCTTAGAGGTTTTTTCAGTCGTAACTGAAGAAGAAACCTGACTAGCACAAAAGAAAACTGCATAAAAAAGCACTATTGAAAACATCATCATCGCAAATGTACTATTGCCACTATCCGAATTAGATAAATGATTATTATTAAGTTCAAAACCTACATCTAAATCTTCAAGTTGTTTACTAGTAAGACCTAAGTCTACTAATTTCTTATTATAATAAATACTCGTAATTTGATTAACAATAACCTCAGTATTAGTAGAAGATAAATTCATGTCAGTCTGATAATCCTCAAACATTATTTTCTTACCATCCAATTTAAAACTTATAATTTCATCATACTCATCATTATCCAGTGCCTTTTGAGCATCACTTTTTAAAAACTCGCCACTTGAAAAACTAATTTCATACCCCAAATCCTTATTATCACTTAATGCTGACAAACTCTCACCCAAAAGATTATCATTATCCACAATCAGTAATCTAGAATTTTCATCATCACTATTAAATGCTTCTAAAATTCTTGGAATATTTGTCCCTACTAATATAATCAAAAGAAAAATAATATTACTAACTATAAAACTTTTTCTTTTAATCATATCCTTAATCGTAAACTTTGAAACAATCAACATTTCTTTCATTGTTACTCACCAACCTTCTCAATAAAGATTTCATGTAAAGTAGGTTTAATTACTTTAAATGTTTTAACATCTATATTATTTTTAACGAGCTCCTTTAATAGTTTTCTTCTATTATCAGCATCAGTACTAACTAAATACTCATCATCATTCTTATCTAATACATCTACTTTAAGTTTCTTAAGTATTCCTTCTATTTCATCAGTTGTTTCAATTAAAACTTTATTGGTTTCATAACTATCTTTTATCTCTTTTAAATTGCCGCTTAAAACCGTTTTCCCTCTATTTAAAATAACTAAATCCGAACAAAATTCTTCAATAACACTCATTTGATGAGATGACATAATAATGTATTTTCCACTTTTTACAAGATCTTTCATTATTTTACTAAGAATTTCTGTATTCACTGGATCTAGTCCACTAAAAGGTTCATCCAAAACAATTAAATCAGGATCGTGTAGCATAGACGTAATAAACTGTACTTTTTGCTGATTACCCTTTGAAAGTTTTTCGGCTGGACTATTAATATATTCCATTAAGTTAAGTTTATCAAGCCACATTTTAACTGCCATATCAGCCGCTCGCTTATCTAATCCTTTTAAATTAGCAAAATAAACTAATTGATCATATATCGTACTCTTAGGATATAACCCTCTTTCCTCAGGCAAATATCCAAAATTTACATTACCTCTAGTAACCGCTTTACCATTCCAAGTTATCTCTCCACTATCCATTTTAATAATTCCTAAAATCATTCTAATCGTTGTTGTTTTTCCCGCACCATTAGTTCCTAAAAGTCCAAATACCCCTGGTTCCTCTAAAGAAAAAGAAATATTATCAACAACATGTTTATCTCCAAAAGATTTATTAACATTTTTTACTATTAATCCCATACGTGTTCTCCAATCAACAAAAGTATAAGGGTATGTTAGTATTTAAGTCAAGAAAAAAACTAGCGGTTTTGCTAGTTCTAATTATTTAATTTCAATATATTTTTTATTTTCAGGAAGTTCTTTCTTTGGAACAGTAATATTTAAAATACCGTTTTCAAATTTAGCATCTATGTTTTCAATATCAACATCACCTAAAGCAAATGATCTTGAATACTCACCATAATATCTTTCTTTTCTAATATAATTCTTCTTTTCATCTTTATTTACTTCTTTTTTATGTGCTCTAACAGTAAGATATCCATCTTTTACTTCAATATTAATGTCTTTTTTATCAAAACCAGGTGCATCTAATTCAATATAATATTTATCATCTTTTTCATAAATATCACATTTCATTTCACCTCTTTTACTAGGTTTTGTCACAAAGAAATCCTCCAAATCATCATCAAATAAAAAATTTCTTGGGATTAAATTCATAAATCTCATCTTCCTTTCACAATTATAATTATACCACTATTTTAGCACTTGTCAATAGTAAGTGCTAACTTTTTTATTAATTTTCATAATTATTATGTACAGGAAAATAAAAAAAATACTAGATATCAAAATCTAGTAAATCTCCAATAGAATTATCTATAACAAATTTAATTAACTTCTTATCATATTTCTCTATTTTTTCTTTTAAATAATTTAAATCAAAGAAACAAATATCAGTTCTCTCAAATAACAAATCTTTAAAATTAGTAACGCCTAATTCCTTTAAATAATCTAAAATTGCTTCTGCATTTTCTTTCATCACAAATAAACTATTCTTAATATCTTCACTTAACTGACTATTTAATAAATTAATATCATCATCAGTTAAATTATATTTTTTTAAATAATCTATCATAAGCTTTTCACTTCCTCATTACCACCATATAAAGACTTATTTATCATTTCTAAATCTCCATCACTTAATATAGAATTATATGTTATAGCATACTTTAAAGCCTCATTAGGATCAACCTCATGTTTAATTAAAGCATTAAATGCCCTATAAGTCTTTAATCTAGAAATAACTTTATTTCCAAACATAAATTCAGTCTTACGCTTTATTTGCGCAAATCTACTATCAGTATAAATAGCTAATCTATGACCCTCTTCAAGCATTTCTAAATTAGGATAATCAGCAATTAAAATTAGTATTTCCTCTTCACTAGGAGTCTTTTCTTCAGCAATCCAACTATTATACTTAGTGTTTTGTGAATAAAACTGTTCTGGAATAGCTGCATTAACCTCTTCTTCACTGTAACCGTACGGTCTTACTATTTCACCATTTAATTGACTTTGTTCCGTATTATAAGTCTTCCAAACCGGCAAATTATTTTTAAAAGCATAATATATTCTCTTAACAATTAACTCCTTAATAGACTTTACAGCAGCCGTTGGTGAATTATGAATATACTCATTTAACCCTAGCTCAATAAACTGATCAAGTGCAGTAGCTAAATCATTAGATTTTAACACAGTATAAGAATTTAAACTATTTTCATCACTTTCACTTATACTAAAGCCATAATTAACTAGTGTATTAATATTTTCTTTTATTTTTGCGCCTCCATCAGTTAATACAGAACCACATTTTTCTAAAAATTTCTTACAGTTAATACCTATATTCCCTAAATATTCAAGTAAATTAGCCTGATTTTTAGCATTGCCAAACAAGAAAGTAATAGCTCTATAAATCATAAAATTTAAGCCAACACCATACTGAGTTAAAAGATTAGCATTACCTCTAAAATTTTTAAATCCTCTTCTAGTAAAAATAACTGTCCCACGAACTAACATATTATTAATCTCTCTATCTTGAAGTTTATATCCATTTTTTAGTGCATCAATAATACTTACAAAATCTCTAACATTAGCTCCAGTTAGAACCTCACAAATTCCTCTATCATTATTAACACCAATCTTTTTAATATAACCATTATCATTTAAATATATTGCCATCTCTTTTAGTTCGTTTACATCCGCTATTAATAATTTATTTTGATAATATTGTGGTAACTTATCAAAATCAAAACCAATACTAGCCATTATCTCTTTAACTCTTTGTCTATTTTCAATTTTTTCTATTTCGCTTACTGGTTTAGCTGGTCTCTTCAATACATCCTTATGACTAAAAATATCTTCTTCTGGATTAGTAAATTTAGCTCTAACTGGTCCGTCATCTTTTTGTTTCTCTTCATAAAATTTCTTTAATTTTTCGCCATTATAACTATTTAAAAACGTAACAACCTTATCCCAATTAGTATCAGCAAGTGCCGGATTATACGACCTAACAATATTCATTGCTGCATAATAATCATCTGGCATAAAAAGTTCATCAGCATCAAGAAGTTTCTTAATTCTTTCTATCTCGCTTCCTGAAACATCAGTTTTTTCCATAAGTTCTAATCTAAGTTTAAACTTTTCTGAAGCCTCTTTTAACAGTAAAATAAACTTATTTAATTCAGTTTCTTGCTCAGCCGTCAAAATAAACTGATTTTCCCCACTTATCTCACTTAGTCCATTTATAAACTCTAGTCTTGCCTTAAAAACATTTTTGTCAGCATCTACCAAAAGATTAGTTACTTTATCAAAAACTTCACCATCTTTTATAGCATCACTAAGAACTTTGACATAATGCTCTTTACCTTCATTAACTAAAGCAAGTTCCTTATCTATTTTTAAAGTTAATTCTCTTAAACCTTCAAGCAAAGCAGAATCAGAAGCAAGTGCTCCATTGTTTAAAATTTGTAATAAAATTTCTTTACCTTCCATTACATTACCTTCTTTACTACATCATTTGCTTTTAAACTCTGTCTTATACTAGCCTGTTCATCATACAACACTGATGCTGCACTTTCATCTTTAGCAGTTTTAATAAAATAATCAATTCTATCACTGTTTCTAACAATTTTATCTAAAACACTCTTAGTTTCCTCACTTTTTATCGCAGGAGCAAGCACTAAAATATAATTATTAGCTAATCTCATATATATAATTCTACTCTTTTTTGAAGCAAGTCTATAAATTGGTTGGTTATACCCTTCACACTTCTCACTACCTGCAAACATACCTTGTTCCAACTTATGAACTAACTTTGATACATCACTAATATATTTTTTTTCTTGACCAGCAGTAATTGCTGAAAAATAATCTTTTCCACTATTATCAGTCAAATATAATACTTTAAACGAAATATCTTCTTCTTTCTCAGGAATTTTCTCTAAAGGTTCTTGCTTTCTTAATACTCTATAAGTTTCGATACAATCATTTATCTTCCCAATCGCTTCTTTTCGTTCTCTTATTAAGGCATTTTCATCATCTTCTAATAATTTTTCTTTATCTTTAATCGCATTTAAAACATTAACTAAACTAATTAAAATAGAGGCAAGTCTATAAGTTAAGGCTTCTTTGGTGTCTTCACTCGCACTTTGAGCAAGAAACATTCCTAGTTTTTCACCATCTACACTTTTAATCAAAACATCTTCTGCTTTTATAATGCTTTCTGCCTCTTTAATGTGTTCATCTAGTAAAAGTTTACTATTAGATAATTCTGTATTTTCCTCAACCTCTACTTTTTTAGTCTTTTCATGTTTACGAGAAAATGCCAAAACACTTTCCATTTCATCTTTAATTGTCTGAATCATTTCCTTCTTAAAGTTTTCAGGAACATCAGCTCTTCTTAACGTATTTTCATAATCAGTTATATTTTTTTCCAATAGCAAAACCGTTACCGCACCTTTGGCATCTGCAAAACTAAGACCATATTGTTCTTCAAAAAGTGAAATAGCAGCATCCATATCACTAAAATTTATATCTTCATTAACTATTTTTTCATAAGCAGCTGCATATTTTTTCTTTTTAGTACTCGCAATTTCTTTAAATTTATTTAAAAAAAGTTCATCTTCTTTACTCATTTTAAAAGCAACTAAATTATAACTTTGAACATATAACTCTAATTTTAATTCGCCTCTTTCTTTAGAAGGCATTCCAAGAGACAATTTATCAATATCACTAAAATCAAATATCGGTCTTGTCAAAACTCCATTTTTAAACAAAGCCAAAACATTTCTAGGTAAGTCAAGCATCTCTTTTTCTCTTTCTGATACTTCTCTTTCCTTTTTTAAACATACAGCTAAATTTTGAGTAACTTCCATCGCAACTCTATCTATATATTCTTTAGCTCTTATAATAGAAGGTTCCATTCCCACACCTTCATATTTTCCTCTTATTCTTCTATCAAGCTCTAAAACAGCAAGATAATTCTTAATTAGATTCCTATCACCAGGTTCAGTAGCAATTGATGTAAAATCCAAAAGTTTATCTAAATGAACAATATTAGTGCTTGCTAGTGTTCCTAAATCATCACTAGTAATCATTTTCTTATCTAACCCATACGTTAGAATAATATTATCTATTTCAATTAAAGCATTTCGCTTATTATCATAACTTGTTTTTTGTAAAGCAGCACTATCTATTCTCTTTTGAAGTTCTTCTAAAAACATCGCAACAGCGCTCATTCTATCACCTTCTTTACAATAATCATTTTACCATACTTTTTTTCGTATTTAAAGAGCAAAAGAATTGTTGATTGAGCAAGTAAAAAATGATATAATTAATTTTAATAATAAAAGTATAAAAAGGAGCTCATATGAAAAATGAACCAAACAATGAAAACATTGAATTAAAAAAGAAATTAATAAAAGAAGAAGAAATTAAATTACCCGACCCAAACCAAGAAAAAAAAGCTAACAAAATTATCAACTTTTTATCATCTTTGCTTATATTAATTATTATCATCTTTGGTATTTATTTTTTAATGAATAAAGGCATCTTACCAAATCCATTTGAAATAAAAAATGAAAACCCAATTATTCCAATGGATCAAATATCAACAACAACGACTACCACCAAGAAAAGAAATGAAAACTCAGTATACTATAAAGCAAAATCAACAACATGCTCTTTAGGTACCACAGAGATAGAAATCAACAATCAAGAAAACACATTTAATTTTGTTATATTTGATAACGTTTGTACTAAACAAGCATTAACTGGCTCATTTACTTATGATATAGCTCAAAATTCTTATACATTCACGACCGAAACAAATGAAACTTTCTTAGGTAAGTTTAACAACCGCACACTAGTTATTAACTATGGTGGTACAACTTACGAACTGGTAAACGAAAATGAATAATTCTAAAATAGAATCTCTATTAAATGACATAAATATAGATCAGTACAAAACTCAAAAAGTTAACGACTACATCACACTAACCAATTATCAAATTGAAGTATTAAAAAGTTTGATATAGACCCAAGTCTTTATACAAAATTAAAAGATATAATTTACGTTGCCGAAGAAATTTATGAAGAAACTTTAGACGAAGATTTAAACATAGTATTAGACGAATTATCAGAACGCAACTACTATGAAAACACAAATAAATAAGAACCGAGATACCCGATTCTTATTTATTTTTTATTTTAGCTTTTAGTAGTAATAAACTCTTAACACTCATTATTGGCAAAAACAAAGAAGCAACATCAACTTCAAAATCAGCACTTTTCACATCAATATTTACATCAATAGATTGCATAAAATCAAAATAACAAAAATTCATGTTCTTTTTTAAAAGAGCCGCACTATTCTTAAAGTATTTGTTAATATCAAGTAAAGTATACTCTTTTCTATTAACCAAAATTTTTAACCACACTAATCTATCATAAACATCTTCATGAAGAAGTACAATCCTTCTATCACCAAACATTTGATAAAAAAGACTATCATCCAAAGCATAACTAATAAGTCTATTTCTTTCTTCTAAAGAAATTCCTCTTCTATAGGGTTCAGTCCCTACTCTAATCAAAAAATCGTTAACAAACAGTTCGGAAAAGAAACTATCAAAAGAATCAATTCCTTCACCAATTAATAAAACATATGGTTTTAAACTACTTAGTATCTCATTTAGTGAAGCAAATTTTACCTCTTGACTACTACTTACAGTACCATTTTGATAATCTAATAAAGCAAAATATAAATAATTAATAATAAAATTATCAAAATCATTTTTCAAAGCATCAAATAGTAAATAATAATAATCTAAATCCAATTCATGTTCGTTCTTTAAGCTAACTATTAAATCCGCACAAATCAAGCATTTTACTCTATCTGGTAAATCTGAAATAAACTTTTTTAATTTAATATCACTCATATCCTTAGGAATTGTGCTTAATAATAGTATACTAGAAACATCCCCGCCAACTAAACTAGATAATTCACAAGCATCAAAAATCTTATTTCTAATTAAAGGAAGTAAATAACCACTAGCAACTAAATTATCATCAAAATCATAACTAGCAAGTAAATCTCCAACCATTAAAAAATGAAAAGGATCAAAATTATGCTCCTTATAAAATCTAAACATTAAATTAAGTGCTCTACTGCTTTTTTTCATTTTGTACCACCTAACAAGATTATTATTATAAAACAAAAGAGCACTAAAGTAAATAAATAATCATCTAATTATAAAATGTTAATAAACCACATCCTGACAAATACACACACCATCTCTATACTCAAAATGGCCATTACAAACCGAAAAACAATCAGTACTATCAATTATGCTCACAACAAAATAAAATATAAGTAAAAATAAAATAACATGCAAAATAAAACCTATAATCGCTCCAATTATCGTACTTTTAGCATCTTTCTTTCTACTACCTATCCACACGCAAAACAAAATTAGTCCTATTACTGGAAAGAAAAAACCAAGAACGCCAAAACCAAAACTACTATGAGTCTTAATCTGTTTTCCACAATTAGAACAATAAGCATCTCCATTTAATTTATTTCCACAATTTGTACAATACATCCTAACCACTCCTAACTATATTATATCAATTTCAAGTAAAAAATTCATCACTAATATATTAACGCTTAAAAACTAGGTCATTTACATTATGTCTAAAATAGCATTCCTACATAAAATAAAGTGGGAGGAATTATGAACACAAATTTTACAAGATTAAAAATGCAAGAAGCAATGAAAATAATTCAAAATAATGATTTATGTACTCTAACTTTATGTGATAACGGCACTCCATTTTGTACACCAATCATCTATGATAGCGATTGCTTTTGCGGAAATATAAAACTATTATTTGAAACTTGCGTAGACGGACACTTAGCTGAACTAATTCAAAACGATAATCATTGTTGTTGCCAAATCACAAATAGATGCAATAACAAAGTAGAAGTCGTAACTTTGGAAGGAACATGTGAAATTATCCCTAACGAAAATACATGTCCTTGCTTAAATGAAGAAAGTTGCTTCGTAACAGTAGAATTTACTCCATGTCAAATCACCGGAAGATGCTATTGTAATAAACCTGTACGTCGTACTTGCTGTGGAAACTAAAGGCTATTAATTTAGTCTTTTTTATTTGTTCTCAAAAAAAGCAGCTCTAACTGCTTTACTTTGCCATTATCTCACAAATCAAATTAGAAATTTGTGTTGGATTTTCAATTGATAATCCCTCAATAAGTCTTGCTTCACTATATAAAATCTTCGCATATTTCTTTAACTCTTCTTTATCAATTTTATATAATTCCTTTAACTTATTACAAATACTATGACTTTCATTAATTTCTAATACTAGCTTAGCATTTACTTTTTCATCAGTAGGCATTGCATTAATAACTTTTTCCATAGAAGCACTAATATCACCTTCACTAGTTAAACAAACTGGATGATTAACCAACTTTTTAGTAAATCTTACATCTGCAATATCATCGCCTATCGCTTCTTTTATTTCTTTTAACATATCTTTGTTATCTTCATTAATTTTATTAATTTCTTTCTTCTCTTCTTCAGTTTCTAAATCTAATGAACTATCAGCAGCATTCTTAAATTTCTTACCATCAAACTCTCTTAAAGCATTAACTGTAAACTCATCTAGATAATTAATCAAATATAAAATATCAAAGCCTTTATTTTTAATCTGTTCAACCTGTGGTAATCCATCTATTTTATCAGTAGTTTCACCAGTAGCATAATATATTTCTTCTTGACCATCTTTCATATTCTTTACATACTCATCAAGGGTTATTAAATCTTGTTTTTCATGAGAATAGAAAACTAATAAATCTTGTAATTTATCTTTATTCATACCATAAGTACTATAAATACCATATTTAATTTGTGATCCAAAAGCCTCAAAGAATTTTTTATAATTTTCAAAATCATTTTCTAGCATATCCTTAAGTTCACTATGAATCTTACTTTCTAAAGCTTTAGCAATAGCAATTACATGTCTATCATTTTGTAACGTTTCTCTAGATATATTTAAAGATAAATCATCAGTATCAACTACACCTTTTACAAAACTATAATACTCAGGAATCAGTTCTTCACACTTATCCATAATAAGAACGCCATTAGTATAAAGTTCTAATCCTCTTTTATATTCTTTATAATAATAATCAAATGGTGCATGACTTGGTACAAATAAAAGTGCTTTATAACTAGTCAAACCTTCAGCATTAGTATGAATCACTTTCAATGGTTTATCATAATCTCCAAATCTTGATGAATAAAAATTATTATACTCTTCTTCAGTTATATCTTTCTTAGCTTTCTTCCATAATGGTACCATTGTATTTAAAGTAACCATTTCTTTAAAAGTTTCATATTCATCTTTAGACCCATCTTTAAGTCTTGAATTTTCTACTTCCATCATAATTGGATATTTAATATAATCACTATACTTTGTAACTATATTTCTAATAGTATACTCTTCTAAATATTCAGAATACTTTTCATCTTCAGTATCATCTTTTAAATGCATAATGATAGTTGTCCCAATATCTTTTTTATCACACTCATCAATTGTATAACCATCAGTGCCTTCGCTTACCCATTTATATGCTTTTTCTGAATTATATTTTTTACTAAGCACTTCAACCTTTTTAGCTATCATAAAAGCTGAATAAAAGCCAACACCAAACTGACCTATTATTGAAGTATCATTCTGATCCTTATTTTCTTCTTTAAATTTTAAAGAACCAGACTCTGCGATTGTACCTAAATTTTCTTCTAATTCTTTTTCATCCATACCAATACCATTATCGGTAATTTTTAAAATTCTCGCATCTTTATCTCTTTCTATAACTATCTTTAAATCACTTGATGCAGTTTTTATAGAAGAATCAGTAAGCGCCTTAAACACTAGTTTATCTTCAGCATCACTAGCATTACTAATTAATTCTCTTAAAAAAATCTCTTTATTTGTATATATTGAATTAATCATCAAATCAAGTACTCTTTTTGATGAACTCTTAAACTCTTTCTTTTTCATTCTATTCATCCTTTCCTTTGCCAACATTTACCCATTTTACTGGTTTTGAAATTTTTTCTAGTTCATCTAAAGAAAGTTTAATTGCTGAATTAGAGCTTCCACAAGCTGGATATACAAAATCATGTGCTTTAAGGGATTCATCTAAATAAATCTTTACATTTTCATTTACGCCAAAAGGACAAACACCACCAGGCGCATGACCAACAATTGCTTCTGTTTCTTCAAATGGTAACATCTTTGCCTTTACATGAAACTCCTCTTTAAATTTATGATTATCTAATTTCATATCTCCAGCAAGAACTATAATTGATGGCTCATTATCAATCATCATGGCTATACTCTTTGCTATCGCAGCTTCAGTTGTATGTAACGCATGCGCAGCTTCTTTAACTGATGCACTAGATTCATCAAGTTCTACTATTCTATTTTCTATTCCATATTGTTTTAAATGTTCTTTAACTTTAATTAATGACATTATTATCCACCTTTCATGAAAAAATTATATCACGTTTTTGGCACTTGTCAATATAAAGTGCTAAGTTTATTGCACAAAAAAATTTTAAAATTATAAATTTATAAATACTCAATAACTTCAAGCATTTCTTTGGTTTTATCTCTATTACGAGGATTATCAAACATATTCTTTTCTAAAATTTCTTTTAAATCATTAACTAAAACTAACTCTAAATTATCATTTTTATAATTATTATAATTTTTATCAATAACATAATGCTTACGATAAACTGTTTTATCATCAAAAGTCGGATAATCCTTTTCATATTTCATAATAGTAACTATTTCTTTACCATACTTTAAAACATCATCAAAATCATTATAAAGAGTTACAAATTCATACGTTCCATAATTTAATTTTAAAAATATTTCATTATAAGATTTAAATACAAGTACATATACAATATCTATAATATTTGTAGCAAGACTTATATCAAAAATTTTACCTTTGTTAATTATTTCTGTCATTTATAATCGCCTCTGTAAATAGTATATCATAAGTAAGATTTTTTAAACTTTATTATTGCAAAAAATAACACTTGTTTGATATAATTTAGCTAGCAAGGATGGGGTGAATATTCATGAAAAAAAACAAAAAAGGTATTATAACATTAATTATTGGTGCCATTGCCCTCGTCTGTTCATTATTAGTAAATCGTTATTTAGAAATAGATGATGTATTTTGTGTAATCTTAATGATTATCTCACTAGTTATAGAAGTATATGGACTTTTTCAAATTATTAAAGATACTTATAATAATTAGGTATCTTTTATTTTGAAAATAAAGTATAATAATATTGGTGATAAAAATGTTTAAAAAAGCCATAAAAAAAGCCCTGAATTTTGTTAGACCGCTAGCTTCTGGCTATCTATATTATGACCACAAACTAATTAATAGTCTTTCAACAACGATACTTTTAAATGAAGATGGTGATTTACTAACTACCAAAAAAGTTGCTTCATTATTTGCAATGCAAGATGAATTAAGGGACGTTTTTAAACCAATATTAACAGAAATTCAAAACACATCCGAACGTAAAAAAACAAAGATTTTAAAAAAATATGGTATTGAAAACACAACACTAATAACCGTTTTAAATATTTTAATTGATATCGCTGAAAATCCTGGAAAAGTAAAAATAATAAGTCACAAATATTTAGATTTAGCAATTATTCAAATTGAAAATAAAGAAAATACTTTTAAAAGTCAAATGCCTAAATTCTATCAAAGTAAAGAAATTGGCGAAAGCGTATGTATAGTTGGCTTTGCCTTTCCTGAATATAAAGCCTTTAAAGAACAAGCAAATTATGAATTAATTGCTACAAATGAAATTATGAACTTTCCAATTTTCCCAATAAGTGCAATGATTACGAGAAACATTTACGATGATCAAAATCACATCACTATGTTTGAAATGTCAGATGGTATAGAACTTGGTATGCAAGGAGCACCAATTGTTAACACTAAAGGAGAAATTATCGGACTAGCTGTTGGCAATAAAAATATAGGTCCAAGAAAACTCAGCTATGGCATAGATTCCAAAACAATAATAGAATTTTTAAAAGAAAATAATGTAAAATATGAAGAGGTAAAAAATGAAAAATAGAGGCAATATAATAATAATTGAAGGTCCCCAAGGTGTTGGCAAAAGCACTATGGCCAATTTTTTAAGAGATAACTTAGCATCATCCAATCTATATAGATTAACAGGAATCAAAGACAAAACAAAAACAGGCTATGATAAAAATAAAAGAATGTACTTAAATCTATTAAACTATATGGAAGAATTAGAAGACACTGAACTAAATTTAATATTTGATAGAACTTTCTTCACTGAACAAGTTTATTGTTTATTAGGTTTTAAAGAATATAAATTTGATGATGTCTACGAAAGATTAGTCCAAAAATTAAACGCATTAGATTTTAATATTTATTATGTTGTTTTATACTTAGAAGACACTAATATTTATGAAAGAAGACTAAAACGTCAACATCATCAATATCAAGCATTTTCTATTGAAAGCAGTGTTAATCAGCAAAATACTTACTTAAAGTTAGCAGATAATCTAAAAGAAGCAAATATTAATGTTTTAAAAATAGCAACAGATAATTATGAAAAAGCTTATAACGAATTAATCAATAGTATTCCTATTTTAAAGGATTCTAACATAATATATAAAGAAGAGGAAAAATGAAAAATAAAACAAAATGTATAATATTATTAATTTTAATAATTTCACTAATAAGTTTTCTAACATACAATATTTATATGGACAAAAAAGATAATAAACAAGAAGAAAATAACAAAATTGCTAACAATAACACCACTACAACTAGTACTACAACAACGACTACGACTAAAACGACAACCACTTCAACATCAACTACAACAACAAAAGTAACTACAAAAGCAACAACCACAACAAAAAAAGTTGACCAAAGCGATAAATTCGTTTCTTCTAAAGGATATAAAATCACTTATGAAAATGGTGCTTATTACGTTGATGGTTATTTAATAGCTAATAAAACTTATGCCTTATCAAGTGATTGGAAGCCACAAAATACATTTAAAAGCGTTCCAAGTAGTGGCTTTGCTAGAGAACCGTTAAATAAGGAAGCTTATGATGCGTGGCTGCTTATGAAAAACGATGCTAGCGCCCTAAACCTAAACCTATGGGCTCAAAGTGGCTATCGTTCTTATGATTATCAAAAAGAACTATACGAAAGCTATGTCAGTAGAAAGGGTAAAGCAGCAGCAGACAAATCATCAGCAAGACCAGGACATTCTGAACATCAATCTGGATTAGCCTTTGACCTAAACACTATAACAACATCATTTAAAGACACCGCAGAAGGCAAATGGGTTGCTAACAACGCTTATCTATATGGATATATTATAAGATACCCAGAAAACAAAACCGACGAAACAGGATATATTTTTGAACCTTGGCATATTAGATATGTTGGCAAAGAATTAGCAAAAGCACTATACAACGGTGGCGACTGGATCACAATGGAAAGCTATTTTGGAATTACATCAAAATACGATGACTAATACTAAGACTATAAGCAAAGCAAAATCTTGTTTATAGTCTTTTTCAAATGCAAAAAAAAGAATAGATTTCTCTATTCCTTATAAACTAACTTTGATATTTTGCTTTTCATCTTCATTAGCTTTAAATAATTCTTGTTTTTCAAAACCAAAAGTTTTTGCAACTATATTTGAAGGTACTGATTCAACTAAATTATTAAATGTTGTAACCCTACTATTATATTGAAGTCTTGCATCATTAATTTTATTTTCTATTTCTACTAAATTATTTTGTAAACTTAAGTATTGTTCATTAGCTTTTAGCTCCGGATAGTTTTCAGCAAGTGCCATAATAGGTACAAATTTTTTATCTATTTTTTCAGCCTCAGAAACACTAAATCCATTACTATTATAACTATTTCTTAATTTTACTAATTGTTCTAAAGTAGTTTTTTCATGTTTTGCATATCCCTTTACACATTCTATTATATTAGGTAACAAATCAAATCTTTGTTTTAATAATACATCAATAGCTGAAGTAGACTCCTTAACTGCATTATTTGCTTTTATAAAGCGATTATACCCTAAAATCATTACTAATGTTAAAATTATTACTATTACTAAACATATATTAAATATCATTTCTATTCCCCCTTACTGTTCCTTAATAGTCATCTTATTTATATAGCCATCTTCGCTATAATCAAAAGATACTTCATAATTAACTATCTTATATCCTTCAAAATCTTTTAATAAACTTTTAATCTTGACTATTTCATCTGATGAAGTACCATAAGAAGTTTCATTAAAAATTACTTCAATTAATCTATCACTATTTTTCTTATTATTTGTCATAACATCATCTAAAGTCCAAGATACTCTTGATTTAGAAGCAGTTCCAGCAGCAATTTCGTATGTTCTATTAAAACTTGCTTTCTCATTTTCTTTTTTCATGTCTTCATTTTTTTTCTGAGTATCTTGAATTTTTTTATCTATTTCTTCTTGACGACGTTTTATATCATCTTTAATAGCTTGTTCTTCTTGTGCTCTTTTTTCATTTTCTGCTTTAATACTATTACCTATTCTAACTGCTAAAGTTGTTGATGCAGCTATTAAAATAGCAATTAAAATGTACAAAACATATTTTCTTTTCACTACACTACCCCCCTGTTTGGATTTTTCTTCATTTTTTACTGACGTATCGCTATCAATAATTTCATCATCATTAGTAAGAACATCAATACTTACATTAAAAAGTTTACTCATTGCTGTTAGTTTATCCATATCTGGCTTTGACTGTCCTAATTCCCATTTAGAAACTGTTTGTCTTGTTACATCTAATTTTTCTGCTAATTGTTCTTGGGATAACATGCTTTTTTTTCGCAATAACATCATCTTTTCTTCAAATTTCATATAAACACTCCTTCTACATTTTTTGATATTAAATTCGGGATCAAATTTAATGGCTCAATAATATCATTTCCGTTTAAGTAAGTCTAGCAACTTACACAGGAACTTTGTCAACGATAGTTAACATCTTGCATAAAATCACTAATTCTCACCTATTCTATAAGAATTATAACACATGAAAAGTTGAAAATAAGAAGGCAAACTTTAAAACTTACCAGCTTTACACAATATATTAAAATTTAAAAAAGTTATACAAATGTACGAAAAATTATGAATTTTATTAGAACTCTATATAGCTTCATGATATAATTATGTTGGTGATAAAATGGAAATAATCGCAGATTACTTAATAGTTCCTCAAAACTATAAAAAAAGACTAATCAAACAATTAAGCCAAGAAAACAAACTATATAATTATAAAATCTTAACTATTAATGAAGTGCAAAAGAAAATATTTTTTGATTATGATGAGCAAGCTATATACTATTTAGTTAAAGAAAAAAATTACACATATAAAAATGCAAAAGAACTACTTACAAATATGTATTATATAGAAAATAAAGATTATCAAAATCAAAAATTAAATAATTTAGTAACTTTAAAAAATGAACTTTTAGAAAAAAAATTATTAAAAGAAGATAATCTATTTAAAAATGCTATACAAAATAAAAATGTTAATATCTATGGTTTTATCCACATTGATAAATGGACAAATCACATAATTGAAATACTAAAAAAATATTCAAACGTAGAGATAATACCTTTAAAAGAAAATGAATATACACATCCAGTTTATGAGTTTTCAAATTTAGATAATGAAATTAATTTTATTGCCAATGACATAATAAGTAAAAATTTAGACTTAAATAAAGTATACCTTGCAAATATAAATAATGATAATATCTCTACAATTAAAAGAATATTTAAAAATTATCATCTTATAATCAACCTAAATGAAGCAAAAACTCTGTACGAAACTACAGAAGGCTTAAAATTTTTACAAGAATTAAATTTAGAAAATATCAAAAATGAAGAAATCAAAAATAGCATTATAAAAGTTTTAAACAAATATAGTTTTGTTAAAAATATAGAAGAAATTCGTGATATTCTAAAAGAAGAATTTAAAATTACTAAAATCAAAAAACAAAAATATAAAAACGCAATTAGTGAAATAGATTTAAAAAATGACATTCCATCAGATGAAGATACTATTTATTTAATAAACCTGAACAAAGAAACTATACCACACAACTATAAAGATGAAGACTATATTTCAGATAGTGAAAAAATGTCTTATTTAGAAAAAACTTATGAAAAAAACAATAATGAATTCTTTATTTGGAAAAACATCTTAAAAAATACCAAAAATTTAATTATTACAAGTTCAAAACAAAACCTTAAAGGTGGTACAAAAACCTCCCCCCTTATTGAAGAACTCAAACTAGACGTTGTTAAAAAAAGTTATGAACCAAGTAATTTTTCAAACAGTAATAACATCTATAATTTAGGTGTTCTTCTTGATGAATACGTTAAGTATGGAAGCTATAATAGCCAAATACCGTTACTACTAAATACTTACCAAAACAATAAGTATATGACTTACGATAACACTTATCATAATATAGACTTTCAATATAACTCTCTAAATTTATCATACACTAAATTAAATGCATTTTATGAATGTCCGTTTAAATATTACTGCTCTTATATTTTAAAACTAGATGATTATCAACAAACTTTTGATGCCTACATGGGCTCACTGTGTCATTACATCTTACAAAATATGTTTAATAAGAATTTTGATTTTGAAAAATGCAAAGAAAATTATCTTCAAGAAAACCCTTATGAGCTTACAGGTGAAAATAAAATATTTATGGAAAAAATACTCTTAGAACTCAAACATGTAATAAGTCACATTAACACTCATTTAAATTTAACAAATTACCAAGAAATAGAATGCGAAAAAAATATTGAAATCCAAAATAGTAAGATTAAATTTACTGGTATTATTGATAAAATAATGAAATACGAAGATAAAATTATCATAATTGACTATAAAACTGGGGAAACTGATATTGATTTAAGACTAGCACCATACGGCTTAAAACTTCAATTACCAATTTATATTTATTTAATAAAATACTTATATCCAAAATCTCAAATAGTCGGTATTTACTTACAAAATATCATAAGTCCAATAATTAACTACATTCCTGACAAAACAAAATTAGATCAAATAGACGACCATTTAAAATTAAATGGATACACCCTTGGTAATGAAACTTTAATAAGTGAATTTGACCCAACTTACGAAAATAGCGAGTACATCAAAAGCTTATCGCTTACTCAAAACGGCTTCGGCAGATTTGCTAAACTACTTACAGAAAAAGAATTTAATGATTTAGGTGCCTTTGCTGAAGAAAAAATAAATGAAATGATTTATAACATAAACAAAGCTAATTTTAAAATAGAACCCAAAATAAAAGGTACAGATAACATTAGTTGTAAATTTTGCAAATATCAAAGTATCTGCTTTAAAACTGAAAAAGACAATAAATATATTTATCCTGATGATAAATTAGAATTTTTAAGAGGTGATAATAATGCCTAAATGGACAAAAGAACAAGAATTAGCAATTAATACTGAAGGAAGTAACATTATTATTTCTGCTGGTGCTGGTTCTGGAAAAACTGCTGTATTAACCGAGCGTGTAATTACAAAATTAAAAAATGGCACTCATATTAATGAATTATTAATACTAACATTTACTAACAATGCCGCTGCCGAAATGAAAGAAAGAATAAAAAAAGCAATCAGCAAAATTCCTGAATTATCAGAAGAAATGAATCTGATTGAAAGCGCTAGTATCACAACTTTTGATGCATACGTATTATCCCTTGTAAAAAAATATCATTACTATCTAAACTTAGACGCTGGACTAAGCATCATAGACTCATCAATTATCAAATTAGAAAAACAAAAGATAATTGACCAAATATTTGCAAACAAATACCAAGAAAACAATCAAAACTTTATTAACTTTGTTACCAAATACTGCATAAAAAACGATAAAATTCTTAGAAAAAAAATCTTATCTTTAGATAGTTCCCTAGATTTAATAATTAATAAAGAAGAATACATTTCCAATTATATTGAAAATTATTATAGTGAAGACAATCTAAACTCGCTATTTAAATCCTATGAATCCCTTATACTAAATAAAGTAAATTCTATCAAAAACAGCCTAGAAAATATGGGTTATGAAATTGAAGAAAAAGCCTATCAAAAATTTTATACTGTTTTATCACCCTTAATTAAATCTACTTCTTATGATGAAATTAGATCATCTATAAATTTCACAATGCCAAGACTACCCAATGGCTCTACTGAAAAATCTAAATATTATAAAACACAAATAAGTGAAATTTCCGAATCAATTAAAGAGTTATGTTACTACAATAAAGAAGCACTTTTAAATAACTTAAAAAGTACTAAAAATGATGCCAGTATCATCATTGAAATAATTAAGGAATTGCATCAAAAAACTGAAAATTATAAATACTCAAAAAATATGTTTGAATTTAATGATATAAGTAAATTAGCTATTAAATTAATAAAAAGTAATGAATTAGTTAGAGAAAGCTTAAAAAACTCTTTTAAAGAAATTATGATAGATGAATACCAAGATACCAGTGACATGCAAGAAACATTTATATCACTTATTGAAAATAATAATGTCTATATGGTTGGTGACGTTAAACAATCTATATATCGTTTCCGTAACGCTAATCCGGATATTTTCAAAATAAAATATGATAAATATAAAAACAATGATGGTGGTATAAAAATAGACTTAAATAAAAACTTTCGTTCACGAGAGCAAGTCCTAGACAGCATAAATGAAATATTCAATCACATAATGGACGACTTTATCGGTAATGCAAATTATCAAAAAGAACATAAACTTATTTTTGGAAATCAAGGATTTTATATTTTTGGAAGTAACAAATATAATAATAACTTAGAAATCTATAATTATGAAAAAGATAAAGACCACACTAAAGAAGAAATAGAAGCATTTATCATTGGTAATGACATAAAAGATAAAATTAATGCAAAATATCAAGTACTAGATGAAGAAACTCAAAGAGACATCACTTATAAAGACTTTTGCATATTAATGGATAGAACCAGCAGTTTTGACATCTACAAAAAAGTATTTGACTACTTGCAAATTCCACTAAATATTTATAAAGATGAAGATATCCTATTTACTGATGAAGTCTGTTTAATAAACAATATACTAGGCTTAATAATAAATATAAAAAAAGAAGGAAATAACACCTCTAATAAATTTTATTTTACAAGCATCGCTAGAAGCTATCTATATAGTATAGAAGACGAAACAATCTATCAAATAATAACAAATAATAAAATAACAGAAACCAATATTTATCAAAAATGTTTGGAAATTAGTAAAAACATAGATAGCATGAGTAACTACGAAATTATAGAGACTATAATAAATGAATTTGACTTCTTTAATAAAATGATAACCGTCGGAAACCTTAATTACAGAACAATCATTCTAAATAATCTATTAGACAAAGCTAAAAGTTTAAATGACGTTGGTATGAACATCTATGATATGAAAGAATATTTTGAAAATTTGATGGAAAATCAAGAAGTAATAAAAATCCCAGCAATCATAAGTGATTCTAATTCTGTAACAATTACAAATATTCATAAATCAAAAGGCTTAGAATACAAAATTTGTTATTTTTCAGGTTTTCACAAAGAATTTAATTTACAAGACATGAAAGATAAAATTTTATATAGTAATGCTTACGGCTTAATTATGCCAAGCTACAACGAAGGATTCTCTAATACATTTATTAAAACAATATTTAAAGAAGATAATGTCAAAAATGAAATTTCCGAAAAAATTAGATTACTATACGTTGCATTAACAAGAGCAAAAGAAAAAATGATTATCGTAACAAGTTTGGACAATGATAAATTTTACATCACAAACAGTTCAAACGTCATAGATGATCTAGATAGAATGAAATATAAATCATTTAAAGATATCTTAAATTCTGTCTATACATACATTGAAAAATACATAACAAATATACCAATACCTTTAATTAACAATGAATATAAAATAGCAAAAAATATTAACCTAAATGACTTAAATAATAGTAAAGAAATAATAAATGTAGAAGAAAAAGAACTTGCTAAAGAAACTTTAAAAGAAAATCATTTTTCAAAAGAAGAAAATAAATTAATTACTAATGAAGAAAAAGAAAATATGAAATTTGGTACAAATCTTCACTACATGCTTGAAAACATAAATCTTAAAGACCCTAATTACAATATATTAAATGACAATGAAAAAAGTATTCTTTCTAATTTATTGAAAAACAGCATTTTCTCAAATATAAATAATGCAAAAATATATCAAGAATACGAATTTATAGATATTAAAGAAAATGAAGAAAAAGTCGGTGTTATTGACCTTATGTTAGAATATGACGATCACATTGATATAATAGATTATAAATTAAAACATACAGATGATCCAGCTTACAAAAAGCAATTAGAAGGTTATAAAAGTTTTATAGAGTCTAAAACCCACAAAAAAACATTCACCTACCTATATTCACTTACTACAAGAACATTAACTAAAATAGATTAGTGTTCTTTTTTATTGACAAAAACAAAATCATTTTATATATTAACAAACATGAATGAAGAACAAATTAAAGCCGTCCAAAGTCTAGATGACACCCTCCTAATCGCTGGCGCTGGCTCCGGAAAAACATTTACCATAATTAATAAAATTAACTACTTGTTAGCAAACAACATCTACAAAGAAAAAGACATACTAGTAATATCATTTACCAACGAATCCGTTAACGATATCAAGAAAAAATGCGAAAAAAACATTGATATATTTACATTTCATAAATTAGCTATGAATATCATCAAAGATGAAAACTTTACATTAGCAAACGAATACTTGCTAAACTTTATAATAAACGAATATTTTGAAAGTTACGCTAAAAGTAATAAAAATACATATAAATCTCTTCAAAGAATTAAAATAGAAACACCCATTTATGAACTTAAAAACTACATCAAAACATTTATAAATCTATATAAAGCCAATTATTCTTCCGTTGACAGCCTTTATACTCTATATCAAAAATCTCACTTTATAAATAAAGATTATTTAAAAATAATAATAGAGATTTACTTAATCTATCAAAACGAATTATCATCTTCTGGCACTCACGATTTTAATGATTTAATAATTAACGCACAACAGCAAATAGAAAACAAATCTAAAATTGTTCCCTATAAATTTATTATTATTGACGAATTTCAAGACACTTCTTACACCAGATTAAATTTAATTCTATCAATAAAAAAAGCGAATAATGCTAGAGTATTCTTTGTTGGTGACGACTATCAATCCATCTATCGTTTTAGTGGTCTGGATTTAAACATATTTCTTAATATAAAAAAGTACATTCCAACAATTCACATATTAAAACTAGTACAAAATTATCGTAACAACCAAGAAACTATAAACCTAGCTAATAAATTCATCATGCAAAATAAACATCAAATTCCTAAAAATACTATTTGCCAAAAAAATCTTACTAAACCAATCAAAATAGTTTACTATAAAAACTCCAAAAATATTATTAACAAAATAGTAAACACTCTTGAAGGCTCAATATTAATAATGGGTAGAAATAACAAAGATAAAGAAAAATTCTTCATAGAAGAAACTGAAAACATTCGCTTTTTAACCATTCACAAATCAAAAGGTTTAGAATTTGACAATACTATCATAGTAAACCTTGAAAATAAATCAAACAGTTTGCCTAGCAGAATCCCTAACCCTAAATTATTAAATAAAATTATAAAAAGTGATACCTTTAAAGACGAAGAAGAAAGACGACTATTTTATGTCGCCCTAACTCGTTCCAAAAATTACACTTACTTAGTAGTTTCCAACAACAATGAATCCGTATTTATCAAAGAAATAAAAAAATATGGTAAAGACTACATAGAAATTATTAATCTTTAGCGTAGTATATTTTTGTAATCGGATACCCCTTAAAATAGACTAAAATCTTATAATCATCATCATACACAGAATCTAAATAAACAGCAAAATTCTTTAAATACGCTTGCATTTCGCCGCCCTTATAATCATAGCAATATTCATAAGAACAAACTTTAAGTACATTATTACTTTTAATATAATTTATCCCATTTAAAGTAGTTACTCCTACTGGATAATCAACATAACTATTATCAAACGCATAGGACTGATTTATCCCCTTGGCAATAACCACTCCACATAAATTTAATAAAAAAAAGAAAATAGTAAACTTCTTCATAAACATCATCACTATTATTATTCCCAAAAACAAAAATTATAAACCTACAAGCAAGCAAAAAAAAAGGAACTATTTCCAGTCCCATTTAAAATTTTTATAATCTTTAATATAGTTATATCTAATCTTAATTAATAATAATTTTCTTAAAAAACTTGTATCTTTTTTATAATTTAAAGCCTCAACTCTATCTTTCCACATAGATAATACTTTTGCTTTATATTCTTCATTAGTTATGTATTTTTTCACAACCTTTTTAGGTACAAAAGTCTCTAAAACTTCTTTATTACAAACTTTATATTTTAAATCTTTACCTTCAATTAAATCTTTATAAAGTAACTCTATTAAATTAAAACCAGCAGGCACAATATAATAAGAACATCTACCCTGTCTTGCATTAATTTCCATAACTTTATACTTACCATCTCTTGCATCATACTTCATATCAAATTCAGCAAATCCCTGATAACCAATTTTTTCAGTAAACTTCCTAATTTTTTCAATTTGTTCTTCTACTCCTGGATACTGAGAATACCCATTAATAATAACCGCGGCATTACCAATCATTCTTGGTGCATGTTCTTGTAAGCCAATTTGCGCAAAAGATACCATTTTCACTTTTTTATTTTTATCAGCATAAACCACAGCATCAAACAAATGAGAATCATCTCCAGGAATATACTCTTGAATAATTATCGTATCAGTATAATTGCCTTTTTTAAACTTATTAATAACATCATTAAGTTCTTCCATATTTTCTAATTTGTAAATTTTCTTTTTCCCAGCAAAACTAATATGCTTAAATAAAATAACATTAGCAGGTTTAACAATTACTGGGAAAGTAATATCACCTTCATTTATTTTTTCATCTTTTGTACAATCATAATAAATTGATCTAGGTAAATCTATATCATAATCAGCATAAGTCTTATAAAAATCCTCTTTATTTACTAAAGTATGTTGTAACTTAACACTAGGATAATTAAAGAAAAATTTCTTTTTTAACTTTGCTTTATTTTTAGCAATAAACTCACCATAAGTCTCATTACTACTAACAAGTAAAATCTTTTCTTTCTTATGTTCATTAAAATATAAATCTAATTCCTCTAAAAATACTTTTTCATCCCACAAATTTTCGCGATATCTAATGTTTAAAATATTCGTGTATCTTGTATATGAAAAAGGTTTTTCTCCAGCAATATAATTAGCAAGTAAATCAGCTTTTTCCCCAGTAAATTCATGATAACATCTCGCCAAATAATATGCATTTATATCATTTCCAATAATTAAAGCTCTAAATTTTTTCATCTAATCCTCCTAAATAATTAACCTCTATCTCTTTATTCTGATACTTATAAACCCGTGGTACTCTAGTTGTAACACTGCAAAGAAGCTTATAAACATTTACGCCTGCTTCTTCTGCTGCTTCTCTAATTTTAATTATATCACCAAATATTTCTACCATGTCACCCGATTCAACTGAATCATCAACTATAACACTTGTTATATCCATATAATTAGTTATAATTTTATATTTTTTATTTTTAATATACACGTTAGTTGGCTTAATAAACGTAAAATCAGCAAATCCATAAGGTAAAATAGCAATCTTACTATTTTCTTTACTATCATACATACCACCATATCCAACTACTTCTCCAGGCAATACACTTTTTGTCTCCATTACAGTTGTATAAAACTTAAATGCTGTATTTAATTTAAGAACGCTTTCTTCACTAGTCGTTTTTTTTCTAAGTACAAAATTATATATTCGTCTTTTTAAAGATGGCAGATACACTCTCTTAGGAAATCCATACATAATTATTCCTAGTCTTACGCCATTTGCAAAAGAGAACCTTTCGTGCTGTTCTAAAGTTAACGAACGATCCAAATGAACAATTGGCACTTTTGATAAATCAATATTTTTTGTAATTTCCAAAAATCTATTTTCCTCTTTTTTTAATTCTTCTCCAAATCCTGAATAAAGCTGAGTAAAAATTCCTTCCAAAACAAGTATATTATTTGAATTCTTATAAATATAATCAGCATCTTCACTCTTCTTTAAACCAAATCTATTCATCCCAGTATCAATTTTCATGTGAAATTTTAGTTTAACTTTTTGATTTAAGATATCCTTAAAGTTTTCTACATCATCTATTGTAATAGTTATATTATTTAGTGCAGCAACCTTGACATCAGAAGCATTTATTGGTTCAAGTACTAAAACCGAAATCTTTTTATTCAATTTTCTAATATTTAAAGCCTCTTCCAATGTGGCTACTGCCAAATAATTTATTCCTGCATCAATCATCGCATTAATAACATATATTCCATGACCATAAGCATTAGCTTTAACAACTCCAAAATAATATTTATAATCATTATAAGTTTCTCTTATTTTTTCAATATTACTTTTTATTACATCACAATCAATGAGTGCGTAAGTTTTTCTATACAAAATACCACCTACAATCAACAAAATTATACCATCTATTACTATTATTTACAATAAATTAGCCTTTATTCACTACTTAAAGAGAAGCTTCATTTACCTTAATTTTACTATTAATAAAACTTGTTACAATTGCTTCACTAGCATAAATAAAATTCAAAAAATCAACAACAGAAACACTTGCTCTAAAAGTGCATTCTCCTTCATATAAATCCTCAAATAATATTTTAGAAACCCCATCTTCTACATAAAATGTATAATTACCATGAGCTATGCTATTTCTTATTCCATTAATGATTGCTCTATTTTTAATTAAATCAATATTATTTGCCTCATATAAAATCGCCTCATCATAACTAGCCTTAGCATTAATTTCATCTTGAGCATACTGTGCTTCCAAAAGTTTTTCATTTGCAATATTTTGACTCAACACGCTTGCTGCTTTTAAATTGCCTTTTTGCTTAACAGCATTCAAACTTAAAGTATTTTGGTTAATCTTATTTCTTATTCCTAGTAATCTCTTGCTAGCACCATTATAAACCTCCAAGTATTGATCAATTACTTTTCTATCTGCTTTTAAATAATCAATATTAAAACAAGACACATCTAAAGCAGCATATTTAAGACCATTATTTGGTAAACTAGTATATTTATTATCATCATCAAAATAATCGTCATGCAAGTATGCAAATAATGCTTGAAACAAGCAAATACTAGAAGAAGCTAGTTCTCTATTACCTACAAAAAAGTAATTATCAAATTTATCACTCAAATAATTAAATAACTTATCTTTAGAAATTGAATTAGTATGATAAGTCGCATCTAGTAGTAATAAGTTCCTTAACGACGAAGTCATGTGAGATGTCTTGCTATTTTTAATTATTACATCAGCGACAGAATTCATTACAAAATTTACCGCAGAATCATAATCTAAATCTTTCACTTGATTATACATAACCATAGAAAAATCATCAATATCATCAATTACTACTTTGCTTTTACCCCAATCAAAATCATATTCATCATTAATAAAATTTTTAAAAGTTAAAAATACCTTAAGGTTCATATCTTTTTTATATCCATTAACAACCCCATCAAGTATAGACTTCAAATCATGAGGAATAATTTCTCCATCTTTTCTTTTTAATGATACCGAAAATTTATTTAAATTTAATATAAAGTTTTTAACATCAGTAGGACTAGAAAAAGTTTTTTTACGACCTGCAAGAACTTTATCACTTTCTAATATAACCTTATAATATTTTTTGTTTTGAGATCTTTCATAATAATTATTTAATGCAATTACCACGAAGTTAGTTAATTTATCTATATTTAATTTAACTTTAGTTCCAGCAAAATCAAATATTATTCTACTATGTTCAAGATCTAACTCAAAATTTCCATGAGCAAACTTATTTCTAATCATTGCTACCACTTCAGCAGCTGAACTAAATTTATAATTATCTATAACATAATCATCTTTATCTTTCGTTGCTATTAATTTAACATTCTTAATAAGATCATCTTCATATATTAAAGAACCAAATTCTAAATTAGGTAACTTTTCTACTATATCCTCTTTTGCCCCAAGAAGTATACTACTTATAAATGCAACCTTTGCCGCATTATAATTATTTTTCTCTAAAATTAAACTTCCATCAAAGGAAGTATCTCCGAATTGATTAAGTAAAAAAAACGAATAAGCTTTAACTCCATTATAATAAGATAAAGCCGAATTTAATTTATCCATAACATCACCTACTTACGAAAGTATTATATCATAGCAAAATAAAAATTAAAAAAATGTTACCTAAAATGGCGCCTAAAATTTTTGTGACTATTGCAAATCCTTTAATACAAACAAAAATGAGAGCTTTCGCTCTCTTCAGGGGAGTTCCTTAATTCCAACTTGTCAATATTCATAAAATTAAGAAAGCATTTTATTTATAGGGATTTCTGTGTGTATAGATTTATTTGAGTTTATTCAAATTTATATGTATTTAGGTACTTTACGTATCTAAATATGTACCTAAATTTATTCAACAATTTTTTCTAATAGTTCAATAAATCCCGTAAGATTATTTTGTATGTCTTCTTGTAATTTTTTAGCTTCATCTGTTAAATAATTCGCATTTCCCTTATTCTTTTTTATATATTCTTTATTGTAATCTGAATATAACAATCTATTTAATTTTTCAATTTTTTCAGGTGTTGCTTGTTCTTTTGGTATATCACTAATTAAAACAAACCATCCGACCATAACATATGTAATATCGATTGGATCTTTCTTATATTTGTTTAAGTATTTTAGACACAGATATAATAGTGCTTCCACAAAATATGTATTCATTTTTATAGAGCTGGTATATAAATCTAAATCATTATCTTTTTCAAGTTCTACCATTGCATTCACCAAAATAGTACTATGAGTAAATAAACACATCTTATCGTAAAACTCATCAAGCATGTCTTTCAGATTTCTATTACTCATTTCTATAAATAAATCTCCATCCAATTTACGTAAGACTTTCCTAAAATCATTTCTTAATTTTTGAGGTTTAGTATATTGTCTAGTTGTATCATCTATAGATAAATTTATAAATTCTTTATAAGTATTTTCACCTTCATTAATCATCATACCCATTATAAGATTCTCAAAAGCAGATCTTAATAATGAGTTAGCATCAACTACTTCTTTACTATTAATAAATTTGTGAACATTTTTCAAAGTTTTTCTAGTTTGATTTAATAAGTTTATTGTTTCTGATCTTTTAAATTCTTTATTATTCTCTAAGTCTTTAAAAAACTTATTAATATATCTTCTCATTACCATAACAAATTTGGTCTTACATTTTTTACGTGCTAATTCCTTTAGCTCAACAAGTTTATCTTTTTGTAATAAATATACTAATTGCATTATTTGGTAATCTGTTAATTCAGCTTTTATTTTTTCTATTGCTTCTTCAATCAAAGAAATCACCCCACATTTTAGCTATTATTTTAGCATAAAAGTGGCAAATAATTGCCACTTTTTTATTGGAAAGTATCAGTTTTAAAGCAATTTGCTATGATATTTAATCTTTCTCTTATACTCTGCCAATCATCATTTAAATTTAATGTTTTTACCATTATTTTATGTTGATTTAATGTATCGATAATTGATATAGATGGTTCATCAGTTGTTTGTGCATAAAGTAACATGCCATAAACGTTTCCTTTTTTCAGTGGATCTTGATTATCCACATAAGTTAATATTTGATACAAGTTATTATTTGAAATTGTCTTGCACCCTGTATTTAGGTAATTGTCTCGTAATATTTTATTATAAAATTTAGCATCAATTATTAACATTCTTTCTTCATATGTTAATGTAATATCAGTCTTCATCATTGGAATATAAGATGTAAGTGGTTTATCTGTTAAATATAATTTCTTTGAATAAGCATTTAGTTCAGGGTAATGTTTTCTATAATATTCCTTTATAAAATTTTCATATATTGCACTAATTCTAGTATCATCTAAAAATTCTTTAAACTTGTTATTGCCATTTTTATCACTAACTATCAATCCATTTAATATTAGCTTACATAAATCAACTATATATTTATATGACATATTATTTCTATTAAATTTAATCTGATCCCATTTAATTGTTTTAATTTCAATTATATCTACCTTATTAAAATAGTTTAACAATTTTTTTATAGATTCTTTTGACACTTTACCTATTTTATTAGATTTAATTAAATAATACATTGTTGTTTTTATTACTCTATTTAATAAACAATTTTCATTATACTCATCAAATTCACAATATACTTTTTTTCTTGTTAGTGAATTCTTGTTAATTGTTTCATTTATGTTTATTTTTCCTCTAATAGTTCCAAGTTCATCATTTGTACCTATATACTCTCTGTGCAATCCTTTTTTAACTTCTTTTTTTAAAATAAGACATAATAATAAAGAAAATAAATTATATATATTATCAAAAGCCTCAGAGCCTAACTCAGCCTCATCCTTTTCGTTCAATAATTCTCCATAAAATGAATAACATAACATATAATATATATTTTTTACTTTATTATCAACATTAATCATTTAATACACCATTTAAAGCATCTTTCCATTGGATAATAGAGTCAGGATTATCATACCAATATTCTTCTAATAGAGGAATTATTTCGTATGTAATTATGTCTTCAATATCTCTTTTATTCCCTTTTCTATCTTTTATATCAGGAAAAAAATAACTATGACCTATTTTAAATCCTGATCCTAGTGATTTATCATCTTCTATTGCATCATTAATTTTCTTGATAATTTCAATTATTTTATTAAAATCTTGATCAAATTTATTATTAAATGCTTTTATAAATTTAGGACTATCAAATGCTGGCTCAATCCTTATAAACGAAAATCTTCTTCTTAAGGCATAATCAATTAAAGCAAGTGATCTATCAGCAGTATTCATCAAACCGATTATAAACAAATTACTTGGAACACTAAAAGGTAATTCCGAATATGCCAGTGTTAATTCATCACCACGCTTATCAGATTCAATAAGCATTAATAATTCTCCAAATATTTTACTTAAATTTCCTCTGTTTATTTCATCTATAATTAAATAAAACTTTTCTTTAGGATTTGATTCAGCTTTTTTACATATTTTATAAAATAAACCTTTTTCAAGTTTAAATCCGTTTTCAGTTGGTCTAAAGCCTTCGATAAAGTCTTCATATGAATAACTCTGATGGAACTGAATTAATTGAACTTGACGCTTATCCTTTCTACCTATAATAGAATAAGCTAATCTTTTTGCCATAAAGGTTTTTCCAACACCAGGAGCACCTTCCAAAATAATATTCTTCTTTTTTTCAAGAACGGATACTATTGAATTATATTTTTCTTCATCAATAAACACTTCATTTAGAAAATCATTTTTATCATATTTCTCGTCATTATTTTCTTGTTCAACTTCTTCAATTTCGTCATTTTCAAATTCATTTATGAATCTCCATAAAGCATATCCAAGCCATTGAGGATCATCAGATAATCTTTCTGGGAAGGCCTCTTTAAAAAATTTACAAATATTAAATGAAATTCTTGCAGATATACCATCGTCTTGCGATTGTATTTCAAATAATTCAGTAATTGTTTGTAACTTTCCTCTTGAACCAATTGAAATAAAATAATTAGGATAATATAGAAAACATAATTTTGCTGCTATTAATGGGATTGTTTGTATTAAAGGGTATTTTTCTTCAACATTAGGGAATTCATTTGTTTCACCTATTTCAGTTAAAAAATCACATAATTGATTTCTAAAATTAATCCAATATTCCTCAGGATTGTCAATAACTTCATTTTTATATCCTCTATAAACATTATCCTTACTAAAATATATTCCATGTTTTGCAGAGCTTCCGCCTCCACAACCCATTCCAGCCTGTTTATACTCACCAAATTCTAGTTTATATGATAAAGAATTAACAAAATTATCAGTACCTAAAGCATATTCTTCTAGAGACATATTTTTTAATTTCGTTATAGGATATTCTACATTAAATTTTTCTCTAAGTTTAATTCCATTAATTGCTTCTTCATTTAATTTATATTCTTCTATATTATCAAAATAATATTTTTTAAATTTTTCTATTATATTGATATTGTCTTCTTCTATTGTAGTCATATTAATATCTTCTAAAAATTTTCTATATTGATTCATAGCTGCTGAATTTGTATTATGACTGGCTAATCTTCTTTCAATGTAAGTTTGATTTTGATTTAGCTTTTCTAACAATTCATCCAATTCTTTAACGTTATCTATATCATAGATAGGTTTATTAATTAGATTTTCGTTTATTGCTTCTCTTGATACAACTGATATAGCATTAGTATAATTATTAACAGTTTTTTGTTCATATTGATTTTTTAGCATCCATTCAACAAAACGATTTTTCATTTGATTATTCGAATCAACGTTTAAATTCAAATCATTAACCATTTCATTTATATTCTTCTCTATATCATTTTTTAAAGCTTCATAGTTATCCATATTATTTAACATCTCCTTCACTATTTAATACTAAATCTATAAATTTTTCTCTTTCTTCATTAATTATATAATCACTCTGATTCAATTTTTTTAAGTAATTACATTGTTCTTCTGATAAAAATGCAATTAAATAATTAAATGCATTATTACTTCTGTAGCTTAATACTTCATCATCATTTGAATTAATATATATATCATATTGTTTACTTTCATTTCTATATACATTTATATAATCATCATAGTTATAACTATTTTGTAAACAATATTCCATTATATAAAACTCTTCTCTATTAATTGTTCTATATTTTTTTGTAAATTTTAAAATGTCTAAATATTTATCGTAAAATTTATATTTGCTTTTTATCATGTAATCAAGTGACATGCAGAGTAAATCGCTTTTAATTACAAGCATTTTAGATAAATTTATATTACTGTCACTAGCATTCTTTATATTTCTAACAATTTGCACATATAGTAATCCGTTCTTTGTAAATAAGTCATTATAAGCAATTCCATTATTGTAATCATTAATTATTCCTGCATTATATAGAAAAGGAATAAAAGATCTAATATATGATCCAGTAAATATTTGGCTATTTATCAAGTCTTCTTGAAATTGCTGATAAGTACAATTCTTATTATTAGAATTTAAAAAATCATATAATGCTAATATTTTTTTATTAACATCTTTTGTAAAACTAATTCCTGGATTAGATACTTGATTAAGAACAATCTTTTCCATCTTCATCTCCTCCAATCTGTTTCATTATTTCTATAGCAATAGCATTTGCCAATAAAGGTGGTACAGCATTACCTACTTGCTTATACTGACTAGTTCTAGAACCATAGAAAATAAAGTTATCAGGAAACGACTGAATTCTAGCTGATTCTCTAACAGTTGGTATTCTATTTTCACTATAATGAAAATAATTTCGATGTCCTGTATCTATGGTATTTGATTGTAATTTAGAATTCATTCTTTGAAATGCTTTATTGTACTTTCTAATCTCCCAAAATTCTTTTGGTAAATCTGTTATTTTACCTCCATCTGGGATTTTACTTATAACATCAATAGTTTTCTCAGTGTGAACTGTGAACTCATTATTCTTTAGTTGTTTATTATTTCCCCTCATATTTTTTTGATAACTTGTTTGAGCTGATGTAGTATATTTATCTTCATAACTTGTTAAATCCGATATTGCTTCATATGTAGTCACTTTTTTTGATTTTTCCTTAGGAAATTTAAACTTTTTTTTCTTAATTCCAACAAAGAAAACTCGATTTCTATTTTGAGGTACACCGTAATCTGCAGAATTTAAAATTTTATAATCGACTATATATCCTAATTTTGTAAATCTTTCTACTATATCCTCTTTAAATTTACCATTATTTAAAGTTAATAATCCTTTTACATTTTCTAAAACAAAAAACTCTGGTTTAACTTTTTCAACTATTCTACAATATTGAAGATATAAATAATTTCTATCATCATTTATATCTCTTTTACCAACCGTACTATATCCTTGACATGGTGGACCACCTACAATACCAGTTATTTTATTTTTTTTGGTAAAATCATCTAAAAACTCATTAGATATTTTTGAAACATCATCACATATAGCAACTTTGTTTTTATGATTATTATTAAATGTTTCAACTGCATCTTTCCAAAAATCAATTGCTAAGACTGTATTAAATCCGGCCATTTCAAATCCTTTACTTAGGCCTCCACATCCACAAAAAAGATCTATAATATTATTCATTATCCAAATCCTCCTTTATTAGTTTAGCAATTGAATTAGCAAGTAAAGGTGGCACAGCATTACCAACCTGTCTATATTGACTAGTTCTAGAACCGCAGAATATAAAGTTATCTGGGAATGACTGAATTCTTGCAGCCTCTCTTACTGTAGGTATCCTATTATATAACGGATGAAAATAATTACTATGAGAATTGCCTGTATCAATAGTTACTGAAACATCTTTTTCATTTAATCTTTTATATGCTGAAGAATGCCTATTATTTCTTTGATTAGAAAATAATTTTTTAGGTATTGATTGCCAATTTTCTCCTTGTTTAACATAAGAAATTCGTTTTTGAACAATTTCTGCCGGGTATCTAACTTCATGATTATATATATCTGATTTTTTATTCATCTTTTTTGCATATGATGACATATCTTCAAAATTTGCATTTTTTATTTCTTTTTCATTTTTTTCTAGTTTGTATAAATCCCCAATTGCATCCTTAACTGTTACTTTTTTTGATACTTTATTAATCTTTTCAAAATCAAAAATAAAATCTTTTGACATAACAAAGAAATTTCTCATTCTTTTTTGCGGTACGCCATAGTCGGATGCATCAAGAATTTTATGTGTTACTTTATATCCTCTTTTTTCAAATATTTTATATATTTCTTTTTTTGCATATCCATTATTTTCTGTAACAATTCCTCTAACATTTTCTATTACAACAACTTTTGGTTTAAAAACATCCACAAATTTTACAAATTGAAAAAATAATTTATTTCTAGGATCATCATCTATTTTATTTCTATTGGCTGAAGAAAAACCCTGACAAGGTGGACCACCAATAATAATATCAACTTTATTTCCGAAAATTTCTTTTATCTTTTCTTCATCAATATTTAATATATCAGTATAAATTCCTTTTGATCCTTTAAAGTTAAAATTAAATGTATCTATTGCTTCTTTATTAAAATCAACTCCGCCAATAATATTAAATCCGGCCATTTCAAATCCCTTACTTAAGCCTCCGCATCCACAAAACAAATCTAAAACATTATATTTACTCATATACTCCTCCTTATCTTGTTGTGACACTATGACACTAACTATCGGTGTAATCCACACCTAAATCTAATGTCATTCTGTCATTAATCTAATATATCGCTGACTTTAATATTGTAATATTCAGCTATTTTTCTTACTACTTCATTATTTAATTTTCTACTACCTTTTTCATATTTATTTTAAGTAGAAATATCTATACCTAAATAATCTGCAATTTCTTGTTGTGATTTTTTATTATCTAATCTATATTTTTTAACTCTTAATCTTGCTCTTGCTTGAACTTTTTCTTCTAATTTTGCCATGCCTTCAGAAAAATTCATAATATCACCAATATATTGTTGTTTATTTTGCGATACTTCAAAAGCAAATCTTCTTACTTCTAATTCTTCTTTTGTAGATAATTCTGGCATATTTTCAAAAAAATAATCTGTTGAAATTTTATAAAAGTTAGCTAAGTCTCTAATAACTGCTAAGGGCGTGCATCTATCACCTAACTCATAATGCTTATATGTCGAAACATTAACACCAACAACTTGAGCTATTTCTTTTTGTGTTAAACTAAACTTACTACGCATATCAGCCATATTCTTACCTATTGCTATATCTCTTTTTCTACGATTCTTCACAAATATACCGCCTAATATCTTCTTGATACAATTATATCATGCATTTTCCATTTTGGAACACAGAAATTCCATTTTGGCAATTTTTAGCATTTTACTATTTAAATAAGTAAGTTGGTGAAATAATGGCAGTTTATAAAGATCCTAAGCCTACTAAAAATGATAGAGCTTGGTATTTTAAGTTTAGCTATAAAGATGCATTTGGTGCTACTAAGCGGTATAGATCTAAAAGATATTTAACTAAAAAAGAAGCATCTGATGCAGAAAGAATGTTTTTATTTACTTCTACTGATAAAGTTGAAGATAATAATATGACCTTTAAGGATTTATATGATGAGTTTAGAATGCATAACGATGAAATAATGAAAGATACTACCAAGTATGGTTATGATAATAAGGAAAAGTTTATAGAATGCTTCTATACTGTTAAATTGAAAGATTTTAATATTATGCAATTTGAACAATGGAAACGAGAAATAAATAAACTTAATATATCTCTTAGATATAAAAATGATATTTATAAATTTCTTAAATCCATTTTAAACTTTGGTGTTAAATAGCATAACTTAAACTTTCAAGCAGTATATAATAAAATGACAAAATTCCAAGATCCTAATGAACGCAGAAAAGAAATGGCTTATTATACTTATGATGAATTTAAAAAATTTATTTCTTATGAAGATGATCTGAGATGGAAATGTGTATTTGAAATATTATATTACTGTGGACTTCGTAAAGGAGAATTAAAAAGACTTACCTGGAAAGATATTTATTTTGATAAAAAAGTACTATCTGTTAATAAACAAATAACCCAGCGAAATAACCGTGTTAAATTCGAATTCTCAGATACTAAGACAAGAGATAGTAGAAGAATTGTTCCTATTACAAAAGTCTTGTTAAACGACCTTAAAATGCTCTATGAGCATGATAAAAAAGAATACTATGGATTTAATGATGATTTCTTTGTTGTATCTGATGCTAAACCTATAGCTGATT
>OIZL01000259.1_pt1 | contig 44909 bp, 74 predicted proteins | sample 1588541 | NCBI WGS metagenome assembly OIZL01 (sample SAMN03283285) | human gut metagenome | biome: human-associated habitat; material: feces | host: Homo sapiens | place: Peru | collected 2012 | reverse complement strand
TATCTACCATAAAAAACAATCGTTAATAAAAACCGATGTATAAAAATAACCACAAGTAATATGGTTGTAAAAAGGGCTTCTAACCCTTGAATTTAGATTCTGTTTTCTTCGGCAATGCGTCTTAAATAATCATCCGCAGCGTTATCGTCTATTTTCGACTTAAGAGACATTCCTGTATTATATCCTATCATTAAGGACACATTCTTGCTCTTTTTCTTGTTCTTTCCATATCGCCAGCTAAAGACTTTTCCTAGCCAAGCTATACCAACAATGCCATCTGATACAACTATTGTCGGCAACAAAACTAATACTTTATATATCATCGCTATCTAATTGAGAGTTAAAAATATATCTATTCTGATTCAGCCAAAGCTCCACGTAGTCAGCCTTGATTTTCAGAAATTCTTCGTATGTGTAGCATTTCTGCTGCTTACCACCTTTGTTCCAATAATAGGCAACTCCTCCCAAAGAAAAGAAGTCTATCAAGTCCATTTCCTTTCGCTCCGGTTCTTCACGCTTTTTCTTTTGCCTATATCTACTTACAGCAAGCAATATGAGACAAACGCAAAGCAACATGGAAACAAGTATCTCGAATATTAACCTTACGTCTTGCATCTTATTTTAAACACAAAAACACGAAACTACCGATTGCAAAGTCAAAGGAATAGTGACTCGGACTGCCTTTCGGTATAGTCCATCGGGTTTCGTGTCTCTAATATCTTATTCAATATCTTAATTCGCTATTTATCCTTTTTGTTCTGCGCTTGCAAAGATAAATAATATTTCTCTAACTTGCAAACGTTTTAGTGCTTTTAATGTTTTATTTGCATAATTTTAAACTTATCCTTTTTTGAAGTTCATTCCAAACTCTTCTTCCGTTACCTCATACATTACATCACCATATGCTACTCTTTGCTTGTCTTTTACCATCAGTAGCAAGTTCCTATAAGGTATTTCTCTCACGACCTCTTGGTACGACAAATGCAGACTATCCATAAAAGATGCAATCATGCCTAAGAGTGTATCGTTTCCTATGGTCGTGGTTTTGCTATCATCCTTGCCGCACTCTTCGCCAAAATTGATAGCTTCTGAAAATCCTTTATTGAAATTAGAGAATAAGCCATTTGCAAGCCATTGACAACATCTTCTAGTGTTCCTTTAGATAATTCATCACTAATGGATTCATCGCCTTGTATAAACACAGATAATGCCTTGCAAGCGTCACCTAAATCTTTCATCATCCATAAGATTTCCCCTGGCGATTTGCCTTCCTCAAAACGGTCAAGGTATTTAGCCGCCTTTACCAATTTTATAATAGTTGGCGGTGAAATACAATAAGTCTTTCCATTCACCATTGTTGTTACGGAATCCTTCCCAAGAATAGCATCCGCAACTAATTTACTTGCCTTACTCATAGTTCTTAATATAAAAAAAGGGAACGGCAGTAATACCATCCCCCTCTATCATTTGTCGTTTATACCTTATTCCTGTTCCACAACTGCAGAACCTTCCCATTGGTACTCGCCAGCCACACCATCGGTCTCACTTTCCATGGCAACGGCAGAAATACCCAAAGTGATATTCTTGTCCTGCTGGTCTCCCTTGGCTACGATAGCCGCATTTGAGAAAACGATGTAGTTTCCTGTCTTGGTCTGAGCAACAATACACTTGTTGATGTTTTCCAAATCTTGACTAGAAGACCAACCTACTGCGTTCGCCTCCGTTGTAGTCGCTGCTCCGGTTGAATCGTACATCTTACCACCTTGAAGGTCAACCTTGTTCTTCCATGAGAAGACACCAATAGAGAATGTAATAGTCTTAGCACCCTCATCGGTCTTGTCACGATAGTAAACCTGTCCGTTCAGCTCGTTCTTGTACTCGGTAACACTAGGGTCATCCTGAGAATATCCCCATGTTCCCTCATGGCTGTTCAAGACCTCTGTAGCGGTTTTCAACCATGTAGCCAACTTAGCAGGTGTATTTGCCTCGGTAAGAGGAGCACCATACCAAATTCTCTTGATTCCAATAAATGGTTTCATCTTATCTTACGTTTAATGTTTCAAAATCAATAGTAATGTTTGCGTAATGGCAACTAAACCTACTCTCTTGCTCTATGCCGTGGGATCGGATAGAATAACGATACCATACATCCTCTGCTTTTCCGACTTCATTGTCGGACAGGATTTCAATAGCCTTCTTTAAAAGCTCGTTCAACTGAGGATTAGCCTCGCCCTCTATATCTTTGAGCAATATATTTACCTCTATAGTACAATCATTGAAATATGTCTTGTCTGCACTCATACGCTTAGGGATGATGACTATCATGCCATCATCGGGAATCTTCTCACCGACCATAGGTTCTTCCCCATCAAGTCCACCCTTTTTCAGATGTCCTTTCAGTCTTCGTTCCATTCCCATAAGCTCCAAGTCATCATAGATTACATGACCAGCATCTATTTCTGTTATCATCGCATATCCTCGATTTCTTTCTTGATATACTGAATACCCGAATCTATAACATCATATCCCCTAGAGGAAACATCTGACGCATATTCCGCTTTGTTGCCAAGGGTCAAGGTGTGGTCATGTACTTTACTATAGTTAGACCTTCTGAGATTACCTGTGCGGTTTCGGTAGTTTCCGTTAGTCTTATCAAGCTCAACGGCTGTTTTACCTAACCTGTCAAGAAACTCATCAACTTCCCTTTCTCCCTGCGCAAAGAAAGCGTCTAGCTCATCCTTTATAACATCAGACATAGATACTCATATAACCAAGATAATTGCACTTAGGGGCATTATAGACCTTTCCACCTCCTCGGTAGCTTCCATCATTGGAATAGACCTTGACTTCATCACCTTCGGAAATCTGGCACTTGTCACAAACAATGTGATATTTCGGTGTATATATGCTACCATTATCGGTAGTGAAATGCTCGGTAGAGTTGTCATCGCATCGACAACGCCCCATTTCTTTCCATTCCTCAGAAGAGCTAATGACCTCGTTGTACTTGTTGACAACCTTATTCACGAACTTCTTCTTTAATATATGAGGGGAATATAACATAACCTAGACATTTACCAAATATCAGACTTATCCGTGATAGTGGAAAGCCCTAAAGCTGCCACCACTTCATTATCCGGAGCAACACCATATTTTCGGCAAAGCCACATATAGTATTGTCCTATCCTAGAGTAGTCCCAAGAGACAGAGAATCCATTTTCATTCACATTGCTCATATATGGAGCAAGCATAAGTTCCTCGATTACGGAAATCATCGCCTTGCCTACAACCTGCGAATTATCAGACGTATATTCTTCGTCAAGGTCTATACCTGACGAAATATCTTCCAATTGGGCATCGGTAATATTCCAAGCACGCAACTTCTGCGAAATGTATTCTCTTATCTTCATGTGACATCATTATTTCTGAGCCTGACTCATAGCCTCAGCGATTTTCTTTGCAGCCTCCTGCTCGCTCTTTGCTTTTTCGTCAAGTTCATTTTCTACATTCTCCTTTTCAGAAGTCTCTTCGGTTGACTCGGCAGCATCCTTTTTGCTGTTTTTCTCCTTTTTAGGCTTACTCTCCTTCTTCTCCTTCAAGACTTCCTTCTTGGGTGTCTCTTCTGATTTCTTTTCTTCTTCCTTTACAGGATTTACCTTCCCATCATTCAAGACTTCCTTTTTAGGAGTATCTTTAATTTCCTTATCGTCTTCTGGAGATGCAGAATGATTATCATCCTGCACCTCCAACATCTTGCAAAGCTTACGCTCGATAAGGGAGTTCATACGTTCTTCGTCAAAGTCCAAGATTGCACCAACTTCATAGATGGTGTTAAAATGGAACTTATCACGGAACGGACTAATTACCTCACCTCTCATAAGCCTAACCTACTGCTTGTGTTGAGTCCAAAGAGTAGATGGCATCAACGTTATTCAAGATAGGAACAACCATTGCTTGTGAGCTAGTGAACTCACGGAGTGGGTCGTTAGTAGAATAACGGCTAGCCAAGATATACTCATCGGCTGACTGATAAGTAACACCTGCAACTGGTCTTGTAGCTTCGGCTACGTTAGTCCAGAACAAATCACCAAGGTTATCATAGCATGTAAAGGTCATGTGACCCTTAGCCCAAGGATTGTGTGTTCCCTTCTTGCCATTAAGCTCGGTCTTGATTGTACGGGCTACACGTACCAAGTTGGTCTGCCACTTATTTCTAAAGATAGACGCAATCTGCTCAAAGCTCAAAATAGGAATATTGCTATTACTATTAATTGCAATGCCTTGATTGAAGGCAAACTGAGCACGAACCTGCTTGTTCTTGCCAAGCAATTTGATTGTGTAATCATCAAGGTAACAAGTAGTGATGGTGTTTTGGTCTTCCATCGCCTTGTCGTAAACCAATTGAATATCATCAAGTGGGGTTGCGTCCTCTGCATCCCAAGCCTTAGCACCGTGACCAAACTTATTTTTCTCGGCAAAACCTACATCAACTCGGACACCAGTACCACCGGAACGAGTTGCCAAAGCTACACCTGTTGACAGCTCACTGAGGAACATATCTTCAATACGCTCGTAAACCGCCTGAATACAACGAGGAAGGTCTGCAAACAAGTTACGCAAAATCTGTGGTTGAGGCAAACGTTGCGCAATCATGTTATCCAAATCCTTAAGCTGCTTCTCTGTCATGTAAAGCTTCATACCAACCTTTGGGATTTGCCCCTCAGCGGTTGAAACCTTATCACGGCTCTTCAATGGGAGTTCTGCATCCATTGATACAACGTCAGCAGCAACTCGTGTATATTCCGCAGTAATTGATGCCCATCGTCCGTCCTGACTATATGTGTTAGTCAAGTGGTCTCGGTACATATAGGTCAATGTGGTCTGATTCTTGCCGTTCAACTTCTCTACTACACTTGCAACAAGTTGTGGGAAGTATTTATTGACCAACTGAAAATAAAGTGATTTTCCCATCTGTTATCCTCCTTCTTTTAGTCTTTATCCATAGTTGCATCAGACTCATCGAACTTGTTAGCATCCTCATCGCTAACCAAAGCAATCTTTGGCATAGCTGTAAGGAACGCATCCGGATAGTCTGCACCATTCGCAGCCTTAGCTGCTACCTTGTTTACTTGTCCAGCAGTCATAATTGCCGCTGGCTCACCGTTCAGAATGGAACGATAGAGAACACCTGCATACTTGTAATGCTCCAATGGGTCACTGGCTGTACCCAAAGCCTTATAATTGCCTGCTTCGATAGGCAATGGCTTGTAAGTTCCCTTATCATCTGTCACGATAACACGACCTGCGTAAAGAACTTCATCGTTTACACCTGTCCAATCCAAAGCACGACCGCCCTTGATGTCGCCTTCCCATTTCTGGATAATGACGGAATCCTCACCAAAGACAATTTGCTTTTTCGTAGTCTTCAATTCCTGATTCATGTTTTTCAATTTTTAAAGTGACTGAACTAATGATGCGGCTACATTGTCAACTTCCTCCTTTGTTGGCTCACCTTCGCTTGCACGATAGCTGCCCCCGAATTGTGGTTGTTGCAACGCCTTGTAGTTGTTCGCTACCTTTGAGAGGTATGTATCGATAGCTTCATCTGTAGCATCATCGCTCAGATTGAAACCCTCGTCAATACGACTATCGGGAATGCCCAACTTCTTAGCCTTCGATAAAATCTTCGCATCGTGGTCTGCCTTTGCCTTTGCCTTTGCAGCAGCCTCTTCCTTAGCCTTAGCCTCATCAGCTTGCTTTTGGATTGTTTCTTGCAATTCCTTAATGGTCTTGCTTTGCTCCTCCATCTGTTCGTTGTAAGCCTTGGCTTGGTCTGTATTTTTCTGAGTCAAGGTCTCAACGAGTTTCTTAAACTCTTCACGTTCCTTGGTTCTTGCTTCCTCAGAAGCTTTCTTCTCTGCTGTCTGCTCTTCAAAGTACTTTTTGAGATAGTCCGGCATTTCGTTTTTCTTTGCCAATTCCTCCAAACGTTTCTTTTCGGCTTCTTCAGCGGCTTTCTTGGCTTCTTCGTCAGCTTTCTTCTTAGCTTCTTCTTCAGCAGCCTTGCGTTCAGCATCTTCTTTAGCCTTCTGTGCCTCCTCGAACTTTTTCTTGGCATCGGTAACTCTGCGGTCATTGTCCTTTTGCAAGGACTCCAAAAAACTCTTTTGACTAGCAACCACTGTCTCGATGTTGTCATCAGTAACAAGCCCCATCTTGTCAAGCATTTCAGCATGTGCCTGAAGAACTTCATCACCTAACCCAAGAGACTTATACTCTTGTTTTAGTAACTGGAAAATTTTATCTTTCATTCTTTCGATATATTTGTTAAAACTAGTGCAAAGATAATACGAAAAAAGCAATTAATGCATTAAAGCGTTTGCAGGTATCTCACTTTTGGTTAAAAGTGAGTAATAAGGGTATTTATAAGCGATTTAAGGCTATTTTATCACAAAAATGAATAATTAATTGCAACACAAAATAAAACGCCTTATATAACAAAAAAAAACGCCAAATATCCTCACGGACATCTGACGCTTGTCGAATTAAAAAGAACCTAAACATTAAAATATCTAAAAGTTTATGACATTTCTCATATAACCCAAATGATTCAAATTAGAATAGAACCGTCCATCACGCTCTATGAATTTACCGGACTTCAAAATCTCACCATTATGCAACATTGCAAACTTAGAACCATGAGCTGTCCATTTATTCATTTCTTTCATATGTTCATCAGAACCCCAACCATATTTCTTGATAGTAGGATAAATGAAACGTTCAAAGCAAATCTGACTATCCGTTTTATCATGCTCGGAGCAGATCGGGAGCACTCCATTATGGGCGAACCAATAACCAGCCTTGTAGAACGGATGACAATTCTTGACACAGACAGAACCATGAGTAGCAAATCTAAAATGTATGATTACATTCTCATTTATATCTCGCTTCATCAATCTACGTATAAATGTAGAGAAATGCAAGCTCTTATAATGGTCAGACTCACTCACAAATCCGCAACCATCGGGATTTCTCATATACGCTGCCTTCAGCTCATCAACGGATGGCAAAGTAGTACCTTTCGGACATACAATAATAACACACATATCTTTACCCTTTCTTTTTTCTTAGTAATACTTGATTTTTGTGTCCTAGGGGTTTTACCCTAGGACTACATCAATTAGTCGTTATTGGCTGCAAATGCATCCTTACGGCTCTGGAAGAAAGCCTTTTCTTCTTTATTCAAGAAAGGTATATCTTCGATGTTCATAACCTCACTAGTGAAGACATTGTTACGAGACCAACCGACAAGCTTTGCGCAGAACTTAACCCACATTTCAATCTTCTTGTAATTAGTTGAACCTTGATGCTGGCGAAACTCGATAGTCTTGTGACGTGCAAAACTCTCTGCATTGACCTTGTAATATCTGTCTCCATGAAATACATTACGTCTAATATCGTAATTGCCACGGCAATTAGAGAAATCTTTGTCAAGCAAGCTGGCTGCCCAACGGCAATTGCCTCTTCTTGAAGGAGCCATGAAGCTATCAATCAATCTTTCAAGCTTCTGATAATTCTTGAAGACGTTAACATATTGCTCACCTGTCAACTTTGCTGCACCGATATGAACGTGAAGGCCACAAGTAGAATTTACTCTTGCACCTACGGCATCCAAAGACTTGATAGCCTTCTTCAAAGTTGCCATACCATTTGTATTGCCATTCAATACCGGACTTACAACCTCGTTAGGGTCAACATCACCACCAACTGAAGAATCACTAACAATCTTGAAATAACTCTTGTTGTCGGTGTGGTTATAGCCCTCAGAATGAATATCAACACCATTCTGACGACCCGCCTCTATCAAGGCATTGCGCTCGGCATGAACACATTCAATCTCAACACCGAATGTATAAACGAATCTCGTTGAAGTTGAACCGCTTGGTACACAAACCTTCAACATATCGGAGATTTCTTTCTCACGAAGACCGCAAGCCTTCAATGCAACAATCTTTTCGTTGCGAGGCATCTTTGACTTCTTGATTTCGTCAATAGTCTCGATTAATGACTTCTTTGAACTTGCGAATGAAAAACCAGTCTGCTTAGACATAATCAATTGTGCTAGTTGTTTCGGGTCTTACCCCTTGGTGTCGCTCTCACCTTATTGAGTGAAACTTGTCACTCGGCAAATCAACCAACTTATCTTGATTGACGATGCAAAGATACGAATAAGTTTTGAAATATGCAAGTTATTTAATGTTTTTCTTTTGTATTTTAACCTTTCGTAACTGATATATGGGTCTTGTTAACATTTCAGCTTTTATTTTACCTTATTATATATAAAAAGGCTTCGATGTTCACACACCAAAGCCTAAAAAACTTTACTAACTAATTACCAAATTTTATCAACTATCTTCTTGAATCATCACCAATATCTTCTTCTACTCCCAAATCCGGCAGTCGGTCATACGCTTTTTGGTCATCACCTCCTTCAGACTTGACACCTAGCAGGTAACCGTTCCGAAAAGCATAATATACCAGCTTTTCCATATCTTTAGCCGTTGCGTTATCTGTCAAATGCAGCGTGGCGTACAATCCCATCAAGAACTTCCGTACATCTTTTGGATATACCTTGTTGTTCTTTTCTAAAGCGACTGCCATTCTTAACGGACTTTTCATATTCTTCAATTTTTCGTTAAACCATCAAATGAAGCACAAAAAAGAGGCCATTCCGCTTGCTTCCCTAGTTCATAAGCTTATTCACAACTTTATTCGCCCCATCTGCTTCCTACGTTATCCGTTGACAGATGTCCGAGATTCCAACAGAACAAACATCACGGCTCTCTTCTTGTGTATCATTGTGCCAACGGAAGGATTCGAACCTTCGACCCTAGGATTAAAAATCCTATGCTCTGCCACTGAGCTACGAAAGCGTAAAGGAATGATTGGAGTTGCACCAATGCCCCCTTGGTTACGAACCAAGTGCTCTACTTCTGAGCTACATTCCCCGTAATCTGACAAAGTTACTCTTGTGGTGCAAGAGAGATTCGAACTCACCGAACCCGCAATGGGAACTGATTTACAGTCAGTCTTCTTTAGCCGCTTGAATATTGCACCATTTGTGGAATACATATCAAATATCACCTTGTTGCCCCAAGCGGATTCGAACCACTAATGACAGAACCAAAACCTGTAGTGTTGCCATTACACCATAGGGCAAATTTGTACTGCATAAAGGATTCGAACCTTTGAATACCAGCGTGAAAAACTGGCGACTTAACCACTTGTCTAATGCAGCATCTAGGGATTCTCACCCTAATTAGAGTTGCCTTGTTATAGTCTAGCTGGGCAGGATAACCTGGAAACCATGCCGTAAACTCCTAAGTCTTGACTTATTATGGTAGAAGAAACCTCATTGAAGGCCATCTGTTTCAAACACGATGCAAAGATAAGCATTTTATTTCACACTTGCAAATGTTTTAGTGTTTATTTAAACTCTTTTGATGATTTTTACATCATTTATCCTTGCGAAGAATACCACAGAGGGTTTCTACAAGTTTTTTTGCGTCATCACCTTTGATTTCGATGACATTGGAATCAGGAACATCCTCGTCTTTCTGTTCCTTATCCAAACGCTTACGAAGAGTCAAGTCTGGATTCTCTACCAAGATAGAGTCCAAAGCATAATTGCAAATGCGGCTTGCAAGCTCCTCGTTACCATTCGCATCACGCACAAACTCATTCTTGCCTTCAAGGATTTCCATAATCTCGTTGTACTCTTCAGCATTCTCACAATTACGTGAAAGCATACCAATCACCTTGTAACGGTCAATCTCAAAGCTGACCTTTAATTTGTCTTTGTTCATTCTTGTTTACTCGATTTGAAAATTAATTAATTGCGTCTTATATTCCACATGCTTTCCGCAGGGCCAACCATAACATCAATATTTGCTCCTTGCTTATTTGCTACTGTCTCAATCCACTTAAGGTTGATAAACTGACCAGCGGAAAGATTCATTTCTTCCATATATGCCTTATCTGCCTTTGCCTTTTGTCGCTCAGCCTTTTCTCTTGCTATCTGCACTTCATATTCACGTTCTTGTGTCTGCTTGGCTTGCACGACCTTTGCCGTGCGGTTCATTTCATTAAGCTGTTCCTTGTTTGGTGTAGCTTTACCAATGATAACCTCCTTTATGATGATAGGCATCTGCTTTTTCTTTGATAGAGCGTTCACATAGTCCTGCATCTGCTTGCGTATCTTGGTGTCAATCTGATTAAGCACTTGCCGATTCGACATCAAGTCAAATGGGGAATGCTGAGAAATATGGTCTCGAACCAGATTGCAGAAATAATTGTTGAGATTAGTATCAAACCATTTCTCACCATAATTCTGCAAAAGAATTGGGGACTTGCCTTGCTCAATCTGAGTAATGATTACAGTATGGAAGTCAAGTGGCGTGTTATCGTCACTAAACAAATCATCTAAGGTAATCTCGTGACGGACTGGAACAATCTTGAAGTAATAACCACTCGTTGACCACCAGCACCAAGTGAGACCAGTCTGCACTGCTTGCTGTTCAACACCTCCATGCCCAATAAACCAAGGCTTCTTTACGATTACGGCTTCTTCGTCTGCATCAGGAGAAACCGAATGACAACTTGTAAGCGCACTCATGCCGAGTATCGCAATACAAAACATTAAGATAATTTTCTTCATTCTTAATTTGATTATTGTGATATTATACCAAAAATTCCTCTCATAATAAAGTTCTCCCCTTTTCTCATACCGGATAATGTCTGACTCTTCACATAGCTGACGAATACGCATATACAAGCGTTTGTCCAGCTCTTCTTCAAACAAAAGAGACAATTCCTTCCAATTGTCAACAACAGGAGCAAACCAAGGATATTGCTTCTTTACAACCTGTAGCTCATCCAAGGTTACGTGTCCGTATTCTACCATGTCATAGCATCTACGGAAGTCACTATTGTCTTTAGGAATATTCAAATCTTTCTTTCGCTTTACCCCCATCAATGCACTCCACATGGTTTTAGAAGAGATACCAGTATCACAAGTGGCTATCCACTCTATCATTTTCTGTTTGTTCATCTTAATTTTCCATTTTAATTCTTTTGAGAAACGTTTGCAGTTTCTCATCATTTTCATACTTCAAACGTGCCTTTAAGATACTCTTGAAAGCGGCATCCATTGCCTCGTATCTACTGGAATATTCCTTACCATCCGTATGACACAAGCCTTCCTCTACACACCATGATGTAGTTTGCCAACAGAACTTACCTTTCGAAATATTTGCAACACAAATATAGTAACCGAAATGCTCTAAAAGCCAATCTAACACCATATCATAGTTCGGAGCGGATATTGCCGGATGCTTACTATTCAACTTTAAGGCAGCAGAAAACTCAATATTGGATTTCTCCCACTCGGAATTTGAATAAGCGATATAACTGCCGTAATGCTCATTATATTTTCCACCCTTACGAATGCCACCCTTTGCTGTCCAAGGACTAGCATAAGCCCAAAATTCGGCTATCTTCTCATCGTAGCCAACCTCCTTCAGAAGTTTGGCTATCTCAAATGGAACTACCTTTGGTTTTATCGTCTGCCTATTTGCCATTTTTCACCCTTTCTAAACTGAACCCGATTCTGACTTATCTAATTCATCAATCGCCTGTCTAAGCAAAGGAAGAACCTTATCCAAGTCTTCGAAATCCGGTACGACTTCATTAACTCGCAAGATTGCTTGACCTAACAAGCTCTTAATCTTTTCTCTGTCCATTAATCTCTGCTTTTTTCTCTAAGTCCTTTAAATCTATTTTCTCAAATCTAGAAACAGACTTACCATCTACCTCAACATTACCAAAGAACATTTCCTTTGGTCGCACCCAAACTTCATGTTGTCCGCACACTGCTTGATACGCAACCTTAGCTTCAGAAGTCTCGCTATCAGTAACCTCTCCAAGATACTCATAGAAATTGCCCTTGTAGTGGCGGTAAATCGGCTTACAGAATCCACCATGCAGCCAATCGGCTTTGTCCTTGATTTTCACGTACTCCCTTACCGCATCACACTTGCTAGACTTACTCAATTCTTCTACCCAATCAAAGAAAGCTTGCTTGTCCTTGACCTCTTCACTTGATACCATAAAGAGATAAGTGCAAAGAAGCATCTTACCAGCATCGGTATCATATTTCTTATTCACCTCTTCAGCTAATTGCATCATAGGTGTATCTAAACGATAATTCCAACTCATAATCTACCCTTTTTTACTTTTTAAATTTGCCAAATCCTCTTTCAAACGTAGATGGAAATTATCTTCTCCATCATCACCGGAAAGAAGCCAATCAATTCTTTGGGCATAAACCTGAGCTTTCTTCAGAAGTTCAATACCCTTTTTGAATTCCTTGATAGTCTCTTTAGATAAGCCATATCTATTAGGCATCGTATGATGATGCTTTCTAACATACTTGTCTTCATCCTCCTCCAACCATCGGTCTTCGAGGAAACATCTTTCATCTTCCTCATCCAATGGATGACCATCAACATAATCTTCTATCTTTGTGTATATGTCAGCAATCCTATACTGGGCATAATCAAAACGTCCACCACTCATAATCTTCCAACTATTGAAATTTGAACTTATTTCGGTACACTCAATCTTGCTTCTAGCTGTTGGATGATGTTATCTATTGTCTTTCCCTTATAGTCAAGAGCAATCTCCTTCAATACTGCAATCTGAGCCGTAATTCTAATTCTATCTACTACCGTCATAGTCTATCTTATTTATTATGATGCCGTGCTTGCAAAGTTGTAATGCACGATATATACATAACCGCCGTACATCTTTCCGATAGTTACTTCAACATAGTCAAAGATAATATCGCCATCCATCTTGTAAGAAATCAAAGGCTCAATAGGGAATGCATTGTGTTCTGTATAGTAACGATACACTTCTTGTGATAGTAACTGCTTGAATACATCCACCTCACCATCCTTTGAAAAAACACCCTTAAACTCATCTTCATTGTCGATTGCAACAACTACTCCAAGTTCTCTTCTTACAGATACACCTACATTTCTACCACTTTGTTCATTATACAAGACGGGTAATGTGTAAACACCTCTTAATTCTTCCATATGCTTATTCTTAATTTTGTATTTTGTTTTTATCCTTCAAGTTGCTTGCGTTGAGCTAAGTCTATTGCATACATGGCACACTCCATTGCTATTTACAAGGGATTGTTGGGTTGTTAACGTGGCTGCGCCCTTGCGAGTGCTTGGGTGACTTACTACCACTCCCCAATTCGGCAATGCCCTGCCGAAGTATATTCTCAGCTGCGAAGAGGTCTCTAGGATGAACAGCACCACAACTAGGGCAAGTCCAAATCCTATCACCCAATGACAGCTTATCGTTCTTATAACCACAAGTGCAAAGGCGGCTCGATGGGAAGAAGCGGTCTATCTTATGAACCTTAACGCCATACTTCTTCGCTACGTGCTCCAACTTCACAACGAAATCGCTATGTGCCAAGTCAGACATCTTGCGTCCCCAACGCTTTGCCATTACCTCCAAGTTCAAGTCCTCCAAGCAAATCAAGTCGTAACGCTTGCAAAGTTCGTGAGCCAGCTTCCACTGGAAATCGGAACGTTTGTTCACAATATCCCGATACAATCGCTCCAATTCCATCTTCTTGCGCTTGCGGTTGTTGCTGCCCTTCTTGCACTTCGAGAGGTTGCGAGACCTGCGCCTAAGCTCCTGCAAGTCAGCTTTAAGGAACTGAGGATTATCAATCTCACGACCATCGCTCAAAGTCATGTACTTCTTCAATCCAAAGTCGATGCCCACGGATGCACCATCGTGTGACTTTCCGTAAGGCTCGGCTTGCTTGTCCAAGCAAAGGATAATGAAGTACTCGCCCAGCTTGTTGCGCTTGACTGATACCCTCTTAACCTTGCCATCGTAAGGACGGCTCAGAGAGAACTTGAAGGACTTCTTTATCTTGTTTATCACAAACTCGTTTCCACTAAGGGAATAACCATTATCTTTGAAAACGAACGAACTAAATTCAACCATCTTTTTGAACTTAGGTGGACGCTTTGCATCATGCTTAAAGAAACGCTTGTAAGCTACATCTAATCTATCCAAGATTTCCCTAACGGTATGGCTGTTAAGCAAAATTGGCTTATATCGTTTAGCAAAATGATGATGCATCATAAATCTAGGAATATACTTGTGATACAACTTATAGTATCTCTTCTGCAAGGCAAGCGCATGATTCCAAACATAGCAAGCCTCTCGGAGCATCTTATCCAAATGCCTCGTCTTCTTCGTCCGGTATAACTTGTACTTGTATGAAATCATACTACTCAATTTAAAACAGTTTTTTATTTGACCTATATTCGTTCTCAATAGTCTCACGGCTACCAAAGCACCATAAGTCCCTGGATTGTTCCTTGTGCAACCTTGATGACTTAATATAATAGCCATTGTTGACATCATAATGCTTACGTACCATGATATTGTCATTTACCACTCCAACCTCATCATCAGTAATTACATAGAACAAACGCCCATCGCTAAATGCTTTCAAGCCTTTGTACACTCCGTTAGAGACAACCATCTTTTCATAGCCGTTCGTCTCCCAGTTGGCATAATCCCAGATAGTTTCCAAATCATCATCATTCAGAAGATTATTATCAATAATAACCTTGCCGATAACCTTGAATTTGCCATCTTGCATCATTGCCTCAACGACAAATTCATCGGCAGCGTTGAAATCGCTAATCTCTATGGGTCTCATAATACTTGTGCTTAATATTCTCGTAAATCACTCTCTTTGCAGCCTTTGCTCTTCTGTTATTATCAGAAAAAACATCATCATACAAAGACATATCTTCACTCTCAAAAACCACATGCTCCCCTTTGTAGCAAGCATCAAAGCGGCATCCTTTTTCGGACTTAGCCGCAGTAAACTTTATCTTACCAAACTTAATCTGCATAAGCCCTATCCAAGAAAATAAATTAATGATACTATTTCAAGAGCAAATAAAAACGCTAACGCATTCTCAATTGTGAATACCTTTTTCATTGTTTCAATACAGTTTTACGTGTGTCTCACGCTCTAAATTTATATTGTAAGGGGATTTCATATCCCCTTTGTTATTCTTACTTTAAAACTCGATAAGTTTCGTAGAAATCGTGAAAACTCTTCAAGTAACCTTTCTCTGTCAAAGAGTTTAAGATTTCTTTCAACTCATCCTTGGTATTATCCAAATCGAAATCATACAACTCAGCAAATGTAAAGTACTTGTTACCACCAATTACATCAGCCATCACTTCGATATTGCCATAAACCATTGTTTCTTTCTTACTCAATCTAGTATTCATAACGAATCACAGTTTTTACGGTGTGTCTCACCTTTTTAATTAGTAACCTTGTTTCTTAATTACGATGCAAAGATACAAAGAATTATCGAAATATGCAAATTATTTAATGTATTTCTTTTGCATTTTAACGCTTATTATATATGTAGGCGCAAAATTAACTTTCTGTAGCAGAAAAAGCCAAAGAATCCACCATTTCATTATACATATTACCTCTATGAGCCTTAACCCAATGGTATCTTATCACCTTGCCTTTCGCTACCTTATTATATATAGGCTGTAAGTCTCCTAACTTGCAAGCCTGTATTCTCTCTATAGCCACTTGGCAATCCACATATACATCAACAGAACACAAAAGAGGGCAATCACCCAATGCTTGAATGACCGCCCTTATTTCGGCTCTCACCGAATCGTTCACTTTGGCTGTGATAAATGTATATTTCCCACTTTTGATAATCGCTCCCTTATGAAGCACAAGCCAACCGCAACCACACTTGTTGTTCTTACTAGAGCCATCAGCATACACTTCATAGCGCACACCTTTAGCCTCATCAACAATCATCTGAGCAACAACCTCCAAAGAGTCATTGCTCATCACATTGGCTATTTGCTTGGCTTTCTTCTTCATAAGCGATTAAATCAAACCTCGTTCCTTGAACTCATTCATCAATGGGGTTGCCAAGACCTCAATATCTGGATGAGGCTTTCCGGTAGTTCCTTTTGATCGCAAATCGAAGAAATGAAGCCAATCACTCACGAATGCTGTATGAATCAACTCCGTGTTGGTATCAAGAGGAAGTATCGTTCTCGCATCCTGTGGCTTAAGACCATCATCCTTGACCAAAGACAAATACATCATTTCGCATACTCTATTGGCAAACCACCATTTTTCTACTGGACTCCAATGCTCATAACTACCGATGTTCTTTGATAGGTCAACAAATGTTCCACCATCAAAAGACAATGGATTAACCGCATCATCATCGCTAACCCACTTTGGCTTGTTGATAGCAATCTCGCCTCCGAACTTATCCTTGCTATAGTTGCAATATCGAGTGCTTTGTTCCGCTATGGAATCTACACGATGTCTGTTAGCCTCTCTACTTACCGCTATCTGAGTTGTAAAGCGGACGGTTATTCGCTTCTCATGCCATTCCATAGGCTCGCAGATATAGTCCAAATCATCAAACCATTCATTCTCTACTATAACTCTGTAGTTGGTCGTAATATAGTAATCGTTACCTATCTGCATCACCTTGGAATACTTGTTCTCACGATAGTGTTTGACCAGTAGAGACTCCGGAACAAAGAAGTCATTATCGTAAGCAATATGGAGATAAATTGTTCCATGCTCACACATGGCAAGATGATTGCTGCTTACCATACGCTCAACGAAAGGCTTTGCGCTGTCTTTATCTATCTTCATACTTGACGCATAACATGTGCGACCGCACAACTCTATCTGTTTATAAACTCCATCCATGCCCTCACCTTGGGATAGGATTTCATATCTCGGTTCTAATATCTTCATGTCCTTATAAGTTTTGAAATTCGACCACAAAGATAACTATTATATTCCACTCTACCAAAAATTAGCACTCAGTTTAACAACACTTATCTATATTGTGAAAAACAAAAACTTTCACCATAAAAAAAGAGGAGAGTGCATCACGCATTCCCCTCCTTCTCGATTATATATCAATATTACTACAGTTGTTCTAGTGTGTCTCACCGCTTGCAAACATATCTCCTTGACTAGATGGCTTGTAACCGATGATTTCCAACACCTCCCCAAACTTGTTGTCATACCACTTTGGAATGGTTTGTCCAGGCACATCCTTGTAGATGTCATTCAAAGCATACTCCAATCCTTTCTCTGTGACGGAATAGTACTTGTGAACCTTGCCGTGCGTACCCTTTCGGGTCTTCTCTTCCAATAAGCCAGCAGCCAATGCCAGCTTATTGAACTTGATGGCTGATAACTCAACACCACGTTCTTTCAATAATTCACTGACTGCGTGCGAAGCACCATTCGGAGCGTGGACGTAATCGGGAACCGGAACACCATAAGGTTCTGCTATCTGACTCACCAACTGCAATCGTGCGGCATCACTATATCGCAACGAGTCCATTACCCAATTGGCAACCGTCAACTTGTCTTGCAAGAAACTTTGCTGAGGCTTCATTTGCTCGGATTGCACCTGCTCACGATGCTTAATTTCCAACTCCTCCCAACGATTGATGAGCTTTGCACGCATTACATCATCAAACTTGGTAGCAATATAAAGGCTTTCTTTCTTTGTAAGAGAATAACATGGTCTATGTTCTCCTTTTTGGTCTTGATAATCAACGAGCGCAAAATTGCGTCCGTTAACTTGAAGCCATGCTTTCTCCATATTTCGGATAGAGCGCATAACATCGGAATGTCGTTTGTTTGCCATTTCAGCAATTTCCAACGAGGTGATTCTTTCTTCTCCATCACCTGTCATACCAGTTTCACAATACCCGATGGGAACACTGGCGGATTCCCCATCATTCGGTTTACATTTTCTGTCATAGTAACTCCAAATTTAAATTGTTAATAATTACATTTGGCTGTGGTGGAAACGAAAAGCCCCATCCGCTAAAGTCACGAGTGCGGACAGGGCTTGTGTCAACCGTCCACTTATGTAAGGCGATGAACGGAATGACGATGCTCCACGCTTGGAGCAAATGAAAATATTTATTTTGTAAAATTATTCAAATATCAGTCAGTCGTGCGCCTTACTTCACAACCTTGTTATTTCGGCTGCAAAGTTAATGCTATTTTCTTTAACTTGCAAACGCTTTAGCGTTTAATTTAAAACATTAACGTTTGTTTTGCTTTGGAGGACTTCTGTCCTCGTCAGCACGACCAGCTATCGTGGCACATTGCTGCACATTACTTCTTCTTTCCATTATTCACGGAATTTAATTGTTAAACATCAAAGATAATGTGCAGTTGTTCGGGTGTGCCTCACCTTATATATTGTTACGCTACCATTGATAGCATTTCTTTTGATTGCATCTGAATCCATTGGCAACCATTCTTTCTAAAAAAGATGTCCGAATCGAACCGCTTGCCATCCACAATGATGTGGCTACCCTTGCACTCGAACTTGTGGGCTTGGGTCAATGGTATAAAAGGTACGTATTACTCTCTTTCTTGTCGTACACAAGCGTCAAATCCGTACCGATAACCTGTGATACCACCTTGTGCTCATCTGAGCTTAAAACGCCAATCTTGCCATCATGCTCAACGTAAAGAGCATTCATCAAATTCTTATCCATATCTCTTAAATATTTAATGTCCAAAGTCCGGTGCAGTTTAGTGTGTGCCTCACGAAATCTATTACAAATCACACTCGTATGAGTATTGCTTTTTCAGCTTTTTCAATGCATTCTCGGTAACGTAGTAAATGTTATCGAAATATTCGCTTTTCTTGATGCTTCGGCTTTCCTTCAGCTCTACCTTGTGATTGAATGTCACTTCGTAGCGGTTAGCGATGCTTGTAATCAAGAAATCGACCTCACGCTTATGTCTGTCCAGATCGGTCTCTTTATACTCTCCACGCTTGAGAAATGTGTCCTTGTTCGTCTCTTCGATGGTTGCAACCATGTTGCCTTGCATCACGATAATCTTTGCGCTCATATCTAGTTTCTTTTTAAATCGTTAATAACCTTGTTAAGCAACTCTAATCAAGTTGTAGTTCTTGAATTGTCTCCACTCTCCCTTGACTTCATCCCAATACTTTGTGCAGTCCTTGCAAGCGTAACCCTTGCCGTTTGGAGTGTAGTCAATATGACTCTCCATCAAAGTGCCGAAAGCCTGACGAATCTCACCATTCATTTTCTGAAAGTAGAACTCAACGACCTGCTTCTTCATGCGAGCCTTCAGCTTGATAACCTGCCAAGCTTGCTTCAAGCATTCTGCCCAACTCATATAAGCACCTTTAAGCTGAAAGGCTCTGTGTGCCATATTCATCACTTCTCTCATCATATTCTTAAATGTAGTAGCCATAATCTTTCAATTTTAAACATTAAACTTAAATTACTTACTTTGCAAGTCCGATGCTCTCACGCAAGAAGCTCTTAGCCTCATCGTTGTTCATATTGAGCTTTATTGTTATCATATTCAACATTCTATCAACGTCCTTTTGGGTGTTTATCCTGTTGCTTACGAACTCTATCATAACGAACTTCTGAATCAAGTTTCTTCTTAGCATTGAAGTAGTCATATTGCTATACCGTTTTACGAGTGCCGACTCGGAGGTGCAACCTCAGCTAAATTAATAATGTTATTGTGACCTTTGTTTTTTAATCACAATGCAAAGGTAACATATTTACGTTACACTACAAAATATTTTAGAAAGAAAGTGTAACGTATTTAGGTTAATTAACAGATATTCATTTGTAACGTACTATTCTTTAAACTTCGTTAATACTTTTACGTATATATGCTACATTTCAAATATTATTCTTATCTTTGCAAGAAAATATCAATGTAACGTATTACATATTATGAGATTTAAAGATGTTCTTAATAAATATGGTGTAACGCAACAAGACTTAGCAGACCGGATGGGTATGAATAGAGTTTCGGTTTCTCGTTTACTTAGCGAGAAAAACGACTTGCGTATATCAACTATCGAAAAAATAGCAAACGCTATAGGCTGTCCTGTAGCAGAATTGTTTGATAAGCAGAACAAAGTAGATGCTATGGGTGATTTCATCGCCCTAATAAAACAAGGTGGTGAGTTGTATTCCGCATCGTCCATTGCTGAGGCTAGGGACGTGCTGGACAAGTTGGAAAGTGTTAAGTAACGTAAGGAACATTCCTTGCAAGTATTAATAATTAAAACTTTTACGGCTATGAATGATTTTTTCAATTTGAGAGGTACAGCGGTATTCCGTGTTCTCTCGTTAATTAGTACAGTAGCACTATGGTTAACTATATTATTGTTTGCCATCGGCTTGATGATGGGCTTCTTTGGAGAGCAGGAGACGAAGGCGATAGGATGGGCAATGGTTGGATTCTCAATCTCTTCCTTTATCTCTTGCCTATTCATGTTCGGCTTCTGTTACCTGATTAAGATAGCTAAGTCTTACGACAAGGACAAGCAGGAGGATAATAAGGAAATAGTATTCCAATACAAGGGTTACAAAGGCACTTTCACAAAGGATGACAATACTGGAAGGTTTGATGGCCACATCATCGGGACAAGCTATTCCTACTCTGGCTACAGCCTTTCAGAGACAGAGCTGGCATTTCAAGCGAGAGTTGACGAATTACTGGAAGAAAAGAAACTATAAAAAGAAAGAGGAACGCATCATACGTTCCTCTTCTTTGTTTTATGCATCGAAAGCCAAGAACAACTCAATGTCGGTTCTAGGATATACTTTGTTCAGATTATCCATAAACTTTGCCCAATCATAATCTGACACCACAACCAAAGCATGAATGGAAGAGAGATACTCCTTCAGTTTTGGTATTCCCTTCTCTTGGTTAATGAACTGATGAAATCTCTTTGTACGGTTTCCATGCTCATTCTTTGGATTTCTCTTGTCAAGTTCCTCCATAATTGGCGCTATGCGCTCATAGACAATATCTCTTATCCAATTGCCCATAACACCAGGCATATTCCTCGACTCATGCCACGTCCAGCCCCTCATCTTGTATATGTCCATAAAGAATTGGTCGGGGAACACCTTAACCCACTTCGCAGCCTCCTCTAAGAGGAATTGATTAAAGAACGTTTGCAGCTTGTCCTTAACCTCGCTCTTTTCCTTATCAAAGCCTGTTGCCTCATCTACCAATGCGATGATACCAACCCTAGCGAATGCACGCATGAGGATTTCGCATTGCTCGGCTATAATCTCTTGTCTAGGTGATAACGGAATGTTCTTGCGTGCCTCCAAAAAAGCATCACAGATGTCCGCCAAAGCGGTTGCCTTATAACCATGAAGAACCTTTCCATTATCGTTACACACCAAAGGTGACAAGTGGTCCATTTCTATGTATTTGGAAATAAAAGGGTTAAGAGATTTTTGATTTAAATATCTCACTAATCTGGTCCCGGCAGTTTGCTTACCATCTTCCGTATCTACCATCTTTAATGCTTCTTGCATTCCACGACCAGATATTACCCTAGTTCCGTTGCCCAAAACATAACAAGGTATCTTGGTGCCATTCAAGTCAAGTTCTCCACGATATTTAACCATATTATCTTTATAGTACAGGTCTTCGACCTTAACACCTAGGATATTGGCTATTTTCTTCATGGTCTCCTTTGTTGAAGTGCCATTAACAATCTTGCTAACACCGACCTCCGTCATGCCTATCTTTTCAGCCAACGTTTTTTGAGACATTCCTATCTCTTGTAAAATTTCCTTTATTCTGTTCATAATATAAAAGTTTAATTACGCTTGCAAATATACAACATTTAGTTTAATAATCAAATATTCATATTAAACTTTTATATTTATTTAAGGATATAAAGGGTATCACGTAATATGACACCCTTTATAGCTTTTACAATCTGCTCATCTTGTCTTTTAATTCGTGAATATCATTGAATGCTTGCAGCATAGGCTTATGCCATCGCTCTTGTCGCTCATCAATCGACTGCAAGTACATCAAGCTTTGTGCAAGGATAGTCCTATCCTCATCAACGGCTAACCAAATGTTACCCACATTACCCATAATAGTATTCACGCTAGCTGTTAGTAAGCTACCCTCTGTGCCACCATCACGAGCCGCAATAGCATCCAACTTGGTATTTATGAGCTTTGTTTCCTCATACGTTCCCTCTGTAGCAATTTGTACCGCTGTGAAACGACCATTCAACTCTTCTCCTGTATCTTGGCTCATTGATTCAAAAGAACCGGAAGAAGCGGACTGCTCGTAAGATTGCTTGTAACCCGTAATATCAGCAATATTATCACGAATAGCCAAACCCTCTTGAACTATCTTATCATACTCTTCTTTAAGATTATTCAATTCGGTTGGCGTGAGCTGCCTTCCTCCATTCTCCTTCATCTTGTTTGCCCAGCTATCATAAAGAGGCTTAAGCTTTTTATTCATAAGGTCTCCCAAAGCGAAGTTAAGCATCGACTGGTTGAGCATTGTAGTGAAGTCATTAGAAAAATCCTTTGCAGACTTGCTCATATCCATAAGATTGTTTATGAAGTCACTCTTCATCGAATCAAAGGTTGTTTGAGTCAAATTCTCATTGATTTGCTCCGTCAACTCCTCTAGTTTTCCCGCCAGTTCTGTATATTGCTCCCAATATTCCGTCTTATCATACTTGCCTTGGTCTGTCATGTTCTTCCATACATCCGCATTATGTGTACGAATGTCAGCCATCTGCTCTGGAGTGAGCTTGTATATATCCTCCAAGGAATTGACCTTGTTTATCGAAGAATTAGTATAACCACCCCTTATCTTACTTTGCTCAGCCAAAGTCTTATTGATTGCCGCATAATCTTGTGCAGAAAGATTCCAATAAGAAGCATTTGAATGGTGTGCCCCATGATACCCCATCTGTGTTTTGAGAATATCCATCGTTTGGGTATTAACCTGCTTTTGAGCATCGTAAGCTGCATTATAGTTGCTAACGGCTGTATAACCGGAAGATTTGTCAATAGACTCTTTTAACTTATCAATGGAATACATTAATCTATCATTGCTCTCGGTCAGCTCTTCTGTTTTCTTCGCAACTTCTGCACCATTACCTCCACCAATACCGAACATCTTGCCCAACGAGCCAATGGTTTTTATTCCATTCATAGCCGCACCTATGTAGTTTCCGCTTGCAAAATCAGAAAAGGCTTGTGTTCCACTGTTCAATGCATCCATTCCGTTATTCACAGCTTTACCAAAGCCTGTGTTTCCGAGACCCAAAGCATCGACTAACCCAGGAAGGTCTTTCAATTTCTCTTGGATTTTACTCAAACCCTCAGCCCATTCCTCGATAGTATCGTGCAAGCTCTTCTTTGCGGCATCCTGCTTTACCTTGGCTTCTTCCTGCGCCTTTCCGACTTCCTTTGTTGCCTTTCCAACCTTAACCTCTGAAACCGCCAAATCATCAAAAAGCTTACGTAACTTCTCCGTTTGGCTTACACTGAGATTCTTGGTAGAACCCATTAGTTTGTCCTTATTGGCAGAAGTAATATTACTGGTATCTATATTAATCCCACTTTCCGCAAACACACCTTGGATTTTTCTCCTTTGGCTCATGTTGTCAGCCTTGACATCAAACTCCACCTTTCTAGCTTGTGCCAATCGGTCTTGCGCATCCTTCGCCTCATCAATAAGCCTACGATGTTCACGGACTGCATCATTAACCAATCCCCATCTATCCTTCTGCTCGGAAATCGCATCATCAATCTTGTAGATTTGGTCAGATACGGTTTTCATATCATCAATTTCCAACGTACCCGAACCAAGCAACTCCTTCATCTTCTTGCGAAGGTCTTCAAGATAAGGAATACTCAATCGGTTCATATCCTGAAAGACAACATCCCAATTGATTGAATCTTTGAAATCCGTAAAATTCAACTTCTTCAACTGGTCGTTCATCTCCATTTCCGCACTCGCTGCGCCAAAAGTATCACCTTTCTCTCTAGCAAGGTCTATCTTGTCCGTGTATTCTTTCAGAATAGCATAACGTTGTTGTTCTAAGCTGCCGTATTGCTTCATGAAATCCAACATGTCCTTAATCTCTGCTTGCTGGATTTCCTTCAGCTTTAATTGCCTCTGTTTCTCAATCAAGGCAATTTGGTCTTCTGAGTTCTGCCCAATGGTCTTCCCAAGATGATTACCCTTGTCGTCAACCATTTGTGTGCCCAATACCTCTTTGCGGTATTCCGCATCGGACTTACCCTGTTTCCACATGTTGGCTTTACGACCTTTTCCCGAATTTACCCAAACGATCTGGTCTTTCTTCTTCTTAGCCTCAACGAGTTTGTCAATCGAATCCTCTATAGCCTTTTTCTCCTTGTCTGAAGACATATTAATTTGAGCAATCTCCTTTTCGGTCTCATTCTTAATCAATTCCGTTCTTCGCTTTGACAACTCATCACTGGCTTTCTCCGAATAGGATGAAATAGACTTGGAATAGTCTTCCTCAGCCTTCTTGCGTTCATACGCTCTTGCTTGTGGGTCATCCGTTGCACCTGTTTTCTTAGGTGTAGCTTTCTTTGTCGTTTCCTTCGGCTTATTTGCATCGGCTTTTCTTTTCGCCTCTCTATCTTTCAGAATAGAACCAGCCATAGCGACATCAAGCCTATTGGCATTTTCGTCTCTTAGCTGATTTCCTTGCTTTGTCAGCAATTTACTTCCTTTATGATTAGTTCGGTATTGCTCTTGCCTATTTAAATCTGCCTTACGTCTATTAATCAAAGATTGCAACTGCTTATCCGTTAAAGATTTCATCCAACTTGGAATTTCTGTATCATCATAATGGATTTTCAAATTTAATCCATATTCCTGATTCCATATAGAAATAAGCTGGTCTGTTGAGGAAGTTAAGGCATCTATGCTTTGTTTATTTTGCTGAGCTACCCATTGTGACCTAGCCTGTGTATTATTCCAATCTACATTTTCAGCAGCCGCCTTCATTATCGCATCCTCTGCGTTTTTATAACTTATCTTTAATTTTGAAAGATTACTCGTATGCTCCAATATCGAATGGTCAGTATTCTCTATAGTTGCGATATTGTAATGTTGTTTTTCTAAGAACGAATCAATAGGCGCAAATGTCTTTTTAACTGCATTTGTGTAAATATTAAAAGCATCTATATGCTCCTTGTAAGACAATGTGCTATCATCTACTCTTTGCTTCAACTTAGCCAGCCTATCTAAAACCTCATCTGTTGCTATGGAATTATACATCATTTGTATTGATGTTATATCTTCCTTATCTACATGTTGCCCACCTTGATACCAATGACCGGATAAGTCTTTGCTAAAATTGTCATCTTCTTTGTTTCTTGCTTCTGTATATTGGGAAGTGGCAGACATTAAAGCATTAGCCTTTTCTCTTTCAGCATTCTCCAATTGTAAGGTTGCAACAAATTCATCATGCTTTCCTTTTAGTGTTGTTAAATTGTCCTTTTCGGCATCACACTTAATCCCGAACTGCTCGTATGTTTGGATAAGTTCTTCTTTAGCTTTGTTGTAAGCATCAGTTCCTTCCTTAGAAGACCTCATTACGTTAAGCAAGCCATCAACTTTCGCCCTTGTGTTTTCAGCAGAATCTCCAAAATGCTTTGTGTCAATAGAAATATCTTCCTCTTCACCTCCGAACATTGCAACGGCACTAGCAAGCGTTGTTACCAATGTTATAATACCAGTAATCGGATTTGCAAGCATAGCAGCCCACATTCCCTTTAAGGCCATAGTTGTGGATTTTACAGCATTACTAAGCATTAATTCAGCAGTTGTCATTATTTTAACACTTGCAGTATGGATGGCATTTTTTACCGTTGAAGCAGCCGTAGCTAAAGTACTAGCCTTTTTCGTAGTCGTATTGGTAGCTTGACTAACAGAATTCAACTTCGTTTGTAGTGTTGCTTGTCTCTCTTGTAATTGCTCACGAATAAGCGCAGTTCCTCTTTGCTGACTTGCAATTGTCGAAACATTTGTTTGAGCAGTATTCACTTTCTTCGCAGCGGTGGCCAAACGTTCCTTTGCTTCTAGTGCATTCACGGCATTACCCTCTGCGTCAAAAGCTAAGTTTGCACCATCAGCGGTTTCCTCAACTAATTTTTGAGCCTCAGCAAAGGCATCTTGGGCATCTTGCAAATCATTCAAGGCTGCTGTATATTGTCTAGCCAACTCTACATCCCTATCATCAAGATTTGATATTTTCTCTGTAGTAGTCTTCAAATCATCTTTAAGAGACTCTATTTTTTGTTGACGCAGTTCCTCGGTCTTCCTCTTTTCTTCGTCAAGTTCTATCTGGCTTTGTGCTGTTGCTTGTTGCTGAGCCTGCAAGAGTTCACGTTTCATCTCTAATTGGGAACGCATTTGTGCCGTAATAATGCCCTCTTGCTCTGCTGCATCTAATCTTGCCTTTACAAAATCATCGGACACAGTGGTATCTCCAACAACACTTGCCAAGTCTTGTTGTTTATTTACTCGTTCTTGCTTTTTATCCTTACCCAATGACTTGTAGTTTGAGTTTTCTAAGTCTTGCAAACGCTTGATTTCAGCATCAATCCCCTTCATCATATCATCGGCTTGCTGAGCCTCTTCTGCCTTACGGATAGAAGCAGCCGCCATTAATGATGCACGATAACTGCCAACGGCAACGACCGCAACGCCAATTACTTTAATGACTTCCTGCCAATTCTCGACCATAGCAGAAATAATTGACAATCCACTAGAGAACACGCCCTCGGATTTTTTGCCGATTTCGTTGAACGCTTGCTGGATGGAGTCGCCAATGTTACTCCACTGACCCTCCAAGGTCTTTGATTGTTGTTCCATCAGGCCTCCGAAGCGACTGCCAGCTTGCGTCATGTTAGCGATGGCTTCCTTGAAGATGTCTGATGTCACCTTACCCTTGGAAACAGACTCTTGAACCTCCGTTGTGTTTTGGTGCAAGATTTTACCCAACTCTTCTGCCAAAGGAACACCTCTTCCCATGAACTGACGCAAGTCCATTGTAAAGACTTTTCCTTGTGCGAGGGTCGTTCCGTAAAGGTAAACGAGGTCTCCAAGCGGAATATTCAATCCCGAAGCAATATCGCCAAGCTGGACTAGAGTTTTATTTACGTCTTTCGCTTCCGTACCATAAGCCAAAAGTTGTTTTGCGCCACTCGTAATGCTGGACATATCGAAAGGCGTTTTTGCGGCTGTAGCGATTAATTCATCCATTAACTGCTTTGACTTATCCGCACTACCAAGCATGGTATTGAAAGATATTTCCAGTTGTTGGAATTGAGAGCGAGTATTGAAAATACTACTTGCCAGTTGTTCAAATCCTAAACCGCCAAGCAAAGCAGCCGAAAGCATGTGAGCATCACCAGTTACCCTTTGAAACAAGCTAGACATACCCTCTCCGGCAGTAGGAGCAGACTTCATGCGTTCTATCATTTGGTTCATGCTATCGGTCAACATATTTGTGGCATCTTTTGCCGGATTTGCTGAACCTGCATACAAAACATACTCATTCCGCATGTTCTCCAAGGTCTGACGAGCACCGACAGCACCTCCTTCTAGGTTCTTTAATTGCGCAGTTTGTCCTGCCAAAGAACCTTTCAAATAGTCAATATTCTTCTGTAAAGAATCTATGGATGACTTATCCGTAGTTACTCCAAGAGTTAATCTCTTGTTCGTGATTTGCTGTTGGATTTTCTCTATACGGTCTTTTGTTGCTTGCATTTGAAGTTCATAGCTATAAACTTCTTTTGATGCTGACTGCATCCTTTTATTAAACTCGGAAGACATCACGTAAGCGGCTCTTGAAGCAGCTTGTGTCAAGTCCTTTAAGCGATTACTTGCATCTGCATATTTTTCCGTCAAATCCGCAACAATAGCTGGGTCGGTTGACTTATTGGTCTTCAACAACTCAGCCCTCAATTTTTCACACTCGGAACGAAGTTTCGTAACCTGCTCGAAATTCGCTTTGACATCGAATCTTAATTCTGCCATATTTTATAATTTTATTGGCAAAATTAGCTAATAATCAAAGGAATAACGAAAGAATAAGGGCGTGCAATTTCACTAAAGATTTAAGTGCAAAGATTAAGGTATAGACACAAAAAAGCCTTCCACATTCACATGCAGAAGGCTCATTTCTTACTTATTTTCTTCTATATATAAAGACCATCAAATCACGACAGCCTATAACTTTAACGAAGATAACACGCTTTTTATTGTGCTGAAACGGCTTTTAATATCATTATAGGATGATACAGCAAACATTGGCAAAGGTCTCACATTCCCTATTATCAAAGCACCTTTGCGCAAAGACTCCTTGATTTCCTTCATAGTTTGAGTGAATCCATATTCAGCCTGTTCTTCCTTTGAAACAATCATATAGCCATAACTATAGACATTTTTAAGATAGCATTTCTTTCGCTTCAACATATCCCAACGCAATTTATCTACCAAGGTCATATAATAAAACTGCTGCTTATCCTTAGCTTGGAATAACTTCTGAATATCCTTGTAATCATCCCAACATAAAGGGGTAATACCAAACTTTAATTTCAACCATTCATGCGAAATCAATTGACCATCTTTAAATGTAGAAAGAATTTCTTCCTCCAGACCATCAAAAACATCAAAACCATCAAAAACATTTTTCGTATCTTCTTTCATATCCTCATTTTTTAATATTGCTCCCTACCAAGGAATCGAACCTTAGATAACCACCATGTAGGGAGTTCGTCTCTACCAAACCTCACCATACCGTACTAAACCATACTCGACTCCACCTGACAGAACCATACCGTACCGTACCCCACATATTTTGCACAATGGTGAGGAGTCGAACCTCACCTATGACCATCATTGTGTTCTTCTAAACTATACCTTACTACACTACACCGCACTTCACTAAACTTCACCGCTCTTTACATGACTCGACTTCACCCGACTTCTCCGCACCAAATCATACAAATTACTATTTTATTTTCTTTCTACTTTAAAAGCACCATACAATTTTCTGTAAGTACCAACGTGATAACGAAGACCAGCGACTTCTGCCACTTGCAAAACCTCATCCTCGTTAAGCTGAGTCTCGTCAAACCAACAAGTAACCTCGGTCTCCCATTCGTGAAAGATGGCTCTTGTCGCTGGTACTTTGATTGAGCCTTTGATGCCACAAGCTCTCGTATCTACATAAGATGTACTAGGGTCAAAATATCCCTCTTTCGTGCGCCCAACCTCAAAAAGTTCTTCAGGAGTCTTCTTGTTGTCCTTGAATTGCAACACACCATCACCATAAAGACCAAAGGAACGTTCAAACTTCTTACCCAACTTACGCTCTTTTGCAGCAGCTTGGAAACTTCCCTCAACGTGAGATTGTGGCAATACGTACTCACCATTGCGATAATACAAGGAGGCAAGGAACTGCAAACGGCAGATTTCCAATAAATCATCATCCGTCTTTGTCTTCTTGCTAGTCAATGGCTGCAAAAGTTTCTTGTACTTGTCGAATGGGTCAACCACTCTTGGATTGTGAACCATCAAAGGCTTAGTGCCTACCAATTTCAATGAAATCGTTTTCATTACTCTACATAATTATTAATTAAACACGGCAGTTTTACAGGTATGCCTCTTACCTTTGGGGCAAAACAAAAGCCCCGTCCGCTTATTGTCGTGAGTAGCGAACGAGGCTAAAAGTATAGAAAAGTCCGAAGACTTCTAAATTTCTTCTTATCCCAGTAACCATGCTCACGACTTCACGGTTGAACCATTTCTGATTTCGTTTGCAAAGGTAAGCATAAATTCTGAAACACGCAAATTATTTAGTGTATTTCTTTATTATTTTAAGCTTTATTTTCTTTTAGAAACTTAATTTTAAAATTACACCTTATATATATATATATCATTTCAAATAAACCCAATTTGTTGAAATGTTACTAAACGTATAACTTTGCTTTTTTGCCTTTTGCGGTTCTTTGTCAAAGTCAGCCGTTACAAACAAATGCGTTCCGTATAATTCCATATTCATTACTTTTGTTCTCTCATCGCCCTTATCTTCTTCCAATGGGGAAACTTTAGCCAATTCGCTATCAAAAGCATAAAGTTTAAAGAACAAGTCTCCTTTCTGTTTTGAATATTGCACCAATGCGCCATAAGGCTTTTTTACAAAAACAATAGCATTATTCAACTCCTTGTATTCCTTATTGCAGCTTTCCACGATTTTTTGCTGATCTTCATTAGAATTTACACGCATCTTTTCCAAATGCTTTCCTAATGAGACATATACACTATCCAAAATCTTATATGCACCATACTTATCATAGAAGGCATATCGAGAAGAAACGGCATCTTCAAAATCAGAGCAAGGAACAATTTCATTCTTTGCGTTCATAGCCTTTTTATTCATTATAGCAGAATTCCAATTGATAATAAAATCCGTTGCTATGAAATCCAAAGAATATATCAATCTATTACTATTGAAGCGATAATCAGACAACGCCTTCTTGTAATTAGCCATTTTTTCATCCTTAACTTGGTTGAAATGGTACACACATCCACCAATGCCGCCACCTAGCACAACGATAGCTGCGATGATGGCAATTATTAATTTCTTCTTCATAACTTCAATATTTTACAATATGTTTATATTATTTTCTTATTTACCTCTTAGACCCACAAGCACTTTTATGCTAACATTCAACGACTTGTATTTTTATTACAGAAGTATTGTTATTTTACTTTTCGGTTTCATTGTACTCATAATCCCAGAGGAACAACTTGCCTTTGACGTTTCTAATCGGCTCATCGAACAATTTAGCATTCTTCAAGAACCAGTGATACTGAAAATCTTCAGCAAACGCATCCGGATAAGCCTCATGGAATTGAATATCATCCAACTCTACGCTGCCGATAATGGCTGACGTTGGCAAGTCTTTGAAGTCCGGAATAACAATACCATGCTCTTGGCAATATTTCTTCATTGCGCTCTCCTGCCATCCGTCAAGTTTTTCGGGTTTGGCTTGGCTAGCATGAATAAGGAAGCGACCACGGAACTTTCTATTCCAGGTTCTGTTTTCAATGGTCTTGCAGCCGATAGAGATTAACCAAGCATACGGCTGGCGAATTGATAATACTTTCATAAGCTCATTGTTTTGTTGTTTACATTCGCAAAGGTAATAAAAACCTTCGAGAAATGCAAGAAAACTCTAATTTATTTTCATCTTTTCTAAAAATAATCTTGAAATAATTTGCATTCTCTGATATTTCAACACACTTTTGCTTGATGTATTCAGATAAATAACCATCAAGTATGTTTCTTCTGTACTTAAGACGGTAAGAGGTTAAATCCTCTTCCGCCTTTTCTTTCTAATTCTGTCCCAATCCGGTTTTAGCACATCCATCGTGCTGACCTGCGTTATTTACATCCATATTCTTATCTAATAAATTGTTATAAACCTTCTTTACTAAATATACGAATGATGGAATCGCTATCAATGTAGTCACAACTTCCATCCGTATCAATTATTGTCACAAGATGCCCATCCTCATCTAAGATAACATCATCTGTTATAGTAAACTTCTTTATATGCTTACTGAAGTTTACATGAGATATCTGTCCATTTGCAAGTGTAATCGTCACAAGGCAACCACACTCCTTCGCATCTTCTAAAATATTTTTAACAACATCAATCTTCATAGCTTTATTATTTTAATTCTTGTTCTACGATGTCGAAATTATCCCACGTTTCTCCTTCGCTGTCTGAGATATGGAAGAAAGAATCTGAGATATTGCATAGATAATCATCGCAATTCAAAACTCGCTTGTAATTCTCCAAAGTGTTCATCCCTTTGTGTCTTATCGCTTTTCTTGCCTTATCTATGGTAGAGAAGACTTCTGCGTCAACCTCCACTGCTTCACCCAATCCATGTTGGTATGAAGTGATTAATACGTATATTTTGCCGCCTCTTCTTGATAATTTATTAATATCTGCCATCTATATTTATTTTTGTTGTGGAGGTGTAGCCTAAACCACATCCCCACCTATTAACAATACAGTTTATTTATCGTGTGCCTCACCATTCGCAAACAAATCACCTTGTAAACCTCCTTTTCCAAGGAACTTGTTTACAAAATAAATCTGTCCCTTTGGTGTCAGCATTGTTGTACTTGTCGTGTGCAACACTCCATTATCACCCTGACGCACACCTCTCTTGATATAAAAGAAAGGATTCTTACCCATATACTGCTGGTTAGGAATATTGTAACGCTCTCCTTTCTTTCCAAGGTAGCCATTATCCCGCAACCAAGCAAAAAATTGCTTTTCGCCAATCTTGTAGCCATTTTGAGTTATCAACTTCGCAACCTCACCAACTAGGCAATTGCCCTTGCTACCTGCAACCGCATCCGTGAATACCTCTTTAGGCTTCATACGTACTATGGTTGCGTCCTTGCGCTTACCATCTGCAACCAGCTTGTCATTCTCAATTTTCTTCTGCTCCAATGCCAATTGCTGCTTTTCGATTTGCTTTGCTTGGTTTGCAGCAAGAAGCAAGGCTTCAGAATAAGTCTGAGGAATAGTAAATGGATTTTGTGTTCTAGCCTTCTTCTCAACTTCAATGAAGTACTTGCGAATCATCCTGCCTTTCTCGTTGTTCTCAACCATGCACAGCTCCTTAGCCATGTCTAGCGAAAGAGCATACTCTACACGACTTCGGCCTCCCTTTTCTCGTTTGGCAAAATTATCAGATGAAGAAAAGTCTTGATTTTCAACATCATTTGAGTTTTTCACAATTTTGTGAAAAACCTCATAGTCTTGATTTTCAACAAATCCATACTGCTCAATTCGCTGCTTAATCCAATCGGCAAATTGCCTCTTGTTTCCCAACTTTTGGTGTAGTTCCCTTGCGTTCACGGCTTGCTTGCCATCATGCTCAATAATTTCTACAACTCTAACACCTCCTTCTTTGAAGTTGTTTAAAACTGATGAGGCTACTGGCAAAGCCTCCAATTCGACATTTTCACTTTTGAATCCTGTCATTTTAAAACTAATTTATATTGTTAAACAAAAAAGGTTATTGGCAGCATACCAGTGGGAGTTTATATTTCTGTCGTGTCCCGCTCACGACTCGCTGCCAAGTAACCTATATAATATATTACGCTACCTTAGATAACGTTTCTTTGTCAATCTCAATCCACTGCGCACCGTCCTTACGGAAGAAGATTTCACTCTTGATATGCTCACCATCCACATCAATACTATTACCCTTGCAGACAAATGTGTGGTACTTTGCCAAAGGTACAAGAAGATACATTTTGCCCTCTCTTTTGCGTTCTACAAGCGTTTTGTCCGTCCCAAGGATAATTGATACCCTTTCGTCCTTATCATCCTTTAAAACGCCTATTTTGTCTGTGTGCTCGATATAGAGCACATTCAAGAAATTCTCATCCATTTTCTTACTCCTCCCATCGAAAAGCGTTAGGGTCTTTCACTACCTTCTTGCTATCTTCCCACCTTCGTAAGCACCGAGAAGAACTCTATCGTCTTCAACTTCTATGTTCATAAATGGCTTATTCTTTGATGTTATATCCAAGCTATATTTGCCCATACCTACACCTCCATTTCTGAGTTACTATTGACAATATCCCAGTATTCACCCATTGCAATTTCCTTCAAATCGGAATTTTTCTTTTCAGCTCGGATGCTATCATCCAAATAAACAAAGATATAATCACCATGACGAAGAAGTTGCGTGATGGAGAAACTTCTACTTTCAGGTACTGCTACGCCCAATTCTCTTATTACCTGAAAATGGTTAACTGTAGCCTTATAAGAAGTAAGCGCAGTAGCTATTTCCTTGCCTTGCTTACATCGCTTGTTAGGTGCAACAGCTATATAATAGCCATCTTCCATTCGCATAGAATCTACTTTTCTCCAAACTTTCTTATCGAGTTCTTCGTATTTCTCTGCAAGAATCCAAATGGCGGTAATCTGATACTCTCGCAGCAGGCTACGGTTAGGCTGATAACCTTGATACTTCTCAAAATCAAAGCCTATTGCTTGTTTTACTCTTTCCATGTAAGCTTTGTATTCTTTCTCTTCGGCTTCAAGAGTGTTCTTGATAAACTCGTAAGCCTTGCTTCCTTGCTTTGCTTCGTATAACATATCTCTTTACTTTTTACGATGATTAAACTTTTTGATGGCATCTTTCTTTGAAGCTGCCATAATCTTAACACCCTTAATGGTGAACTCATGCTGCGCCTTTGGCTGACACTTCTGCTTGACGGAAGGAATATTGCCGCTTGGTGCGTCAAGTCTATGGCTTGAGTACCCGAAAATATCATCTTGTGAATAAGCTGCCGTAGCAGCCATTATCAATGCCATTCTCATTAAATTTCTACTCATAGCTACTCCTTTACTTCTTTAAAGATTACATTCTTACCATCAGAACGTCTATCAGCAAAGCATTGCACCCAAGATTTAGTACATCCAATTTCTTCATCCCAAAAGAAGCAACTTGGACAACTAATATCTTTTACTTCTTGTATTTCAAGAGTAATTTTTTCTCCAATTTCAAATTCTTCCATACACCTAGTCTTTTATATCTTTAATATAGCACCACTTTGTGATGTTGTTTCTCTTTACATAATCTTTCCAATAAACAAAACAGTAAAGATAATCAGCTTCGTACTTAAGACCTCCATCGTCTCTATCATACCATTCTGTAAGAATCCACTCTTCGTAGTTTGGAGTTTCTTTTGCAGAGTACCATTTAGTCATTGTTCACCTCCTTCCTTTGGAAGTAAATCATCTTGGTAAGCCCATTTCCATACACTATAGAAACATACAAAATCCCTCCATCCCTCTTTGTAGTCTTCTTTAGTGTATTGTTTGCCGTAAATATTTTCATCAGCATTCAAGTATAGAATATTAGAACGATTTCTTGGTTCTTTGTTGTATGGATGCCATAAATCCTTCAGGAACTCTTCCTTAGTTAATCTCTTTTCCATTTTTCAGTCTCCTTCACATAAAGTTTCGTTAACCTCGTCATTGTATGTACGAGTAACCGGATTGTACTTGGAATGTATTGCATCTACCCTACCTTTCCGGTTAGTGAAATAGATAGCATTTCCTTGGTCATAGAACCTGTATACTGTTATACTATCCGCGACAAACAACTTCTCAACCTTGAATTTGTCAACAGAATCCGAGATTTGGACTCTTGTACCCTTACCTTTGCAACCTACCAAGATAGCGGCAACGGCAATTATCATAAATACCTTTTTCATATCAACTTCTTTTCTTCTTGACGAATCCGTCATTCATCGTAACCTAATATACTAAAGAACTCATCCATTTTTGGATTTAGATTGTTCGCCATTAACATATATGCCAGAACGGAACGACCGATGTTGCACTCTAGCTTCAACGCATGTATCATTACTGAAGCTTGATGGCTTGAAATCTCAACCCTATCCAATCTGGAAAGTATTTCGCTCTGCGAATCTGCATTACGAAACACTTTCTTGATAAGACTTTCAATGTACTTACGCTGCCTGTCCGTCATTGCTTTTATTGTGCTCAAGAGACTCAACCAAAGTCTTAAGACCATTGAACGAGGCATTCATCAACTCCTTGCTATCGGAAGCATCAAAATACCAATTTCCAATTATCTTACTATTGTTTTCGGTAAACATCGTAATACTCGTATGAGTATTTGAAGACGACATCTGAATAGACTCCTTTGTTCTACCCATGAGGCTAGCAATCTTTGCCAACACCTCTACATAAGCATTATTCTTTTCCATATCTACTTTATATTAAATAATCAAGTTCAAAATTATCTACAAAATCACTAGTCCATTTCAAATCAGGAAACTTTAACCTAGCAATAGGATTGAAAGCAATCTCCGGATGGTCAAACTCAAAGAGATAGTCACTGCGTCCATTGTCATTGCCATCAATATGATGATAGCCTATGATTTTCTTACCCTTGGAAAATCCAAGCACATTAGCAAGATATTCATTGATTTCGTCAACTTCGCCTTCATCATTAATAATCAAGGCAACCATAACACAAGAGTTGCTATCGTTGAAATTAGCCAACTCGCTGAATGAGATAGAATTATTTTTCATAACTAATCCTCAAAGTTAAAGAATCACACAATCACAACCTTTGATGTTGCGAGTCTTTGCCTCGTTGATAACATTGTCAAGCAGCTATTCGAAAAGAGGATAGCTTCGTCTCTTCTACGAACCAAGATAAAGTACATGCCGTCCTTTACGTAATCAATATAATACTTTGATTGTTTCATATCTAACTTACAGTTTTTATGGTGTGTCTCACCATTTTAATTAATAACATTTGTTTCTTAACTACGATGCAAAGATACAAAGAATTATCGAAATATGCAAGTTATTTAATGTGTTTCTTTTATTATTTGACATACTATAACAATACAGACGGGTAATTTGCTGACGTTAACACAAAAATCCCCACCACTACATTATTATATATAGTGATGGGGCAAACATTTAAAACAAAATAGCATTATGGATTTCTACGATTACTATCAAACTAGATCGTCAACATAAGCCCATTTATAGATGGCGTTTGACTTCGTGAACTTCTTCCACCATTCCTCGCCTAAGAAATTCAGATGCTTGAAACGCTTGCGAACCTTGGTCAGACCGACAATGCGTCTGTTGTGCTCAGGTAATTCTTCTACCGGATGCCAAGCACTATCCTTTTGGCATTTTATTCCCAACTCCAAGGCTTGCTTGGCTATCTGCCTTGCACCTTGACTCAAGTCTATCTTATCTATCAATAATTCTAAGTCCATAATCAAATAACTTTTATGTTAACTTTGTCTTCAAAAAACGCTTCTAGCACTTCCTTGGCTTTTGCATCTGCTTCATCCAAGTCTTTGCATATGACTACTTGAACACCATAACCTATAGGGTTACGCAATTCATAACTACCATTAGCCTTAACCAACCGGAGGAAAATATCTCCACCTTTGAAGCGGTACGAATATCCTTCAGTTGCCTCGTTCCATTGTCTAACTATGTTCCTCACCGCCATAATATTTTTGCACTTTTACCAATGTAGCACTAGCACCCTCAATATAGGCTGCGATAATGACATTTCTATATAGCTCACTATTTTCCTTATCAATTCCTACCAAGCCTTCTGTTGATTTCAAAGGCTCAATTGTAAATTTATAAGCCTCCTCTACTATCCAGCTAGGAACTCCATTTGAAATCAAATTCTCACAATACTCATTCATAATTTAACCTTTTAAAATTAGTGGATGACAAGGGATTTAAACCCTTGTTGGTGCCAAATCCTCCCCAGTGACTCAGTACACGGAATGTTTAATCAGAAAATCCGCTCCAAGTTTGCGAGGGTCGCATTGCTTTCAGTTGCCAATGCCACTCATCCGTTTGTCAGCGACAGATGCGAATTTGAAGACTGTGCACCATTCCCACCTTGCCCAAGGGGTTCTGTCGCTGACTGATGGGCTTTTGCCAATGGTTGTCGGCAAATTTTAAGTGTTCACATCTTACGATGCGGTATTAACTATCTCCTTGCCCAAGGGAACAACCATTAGCGATAGGCTATTTGTAGTTATGGAAACTTCCAAATAAAGCCGTGCGACTCCTAAGTTTACAATCCCGCCCCCACGCTGGACATCGCACGGCTTTGAGACGTGGGTATTTGGTAGATTATGGCTTTCCTACCTTATCTTTCTTATATCGTTCCGCTGCCATCCTGCCGCCCAATCTACCGGAGTTGCATTACAGCAGTGAAAAGATGTATTCACATTATACAAGGCAGCTCTTAACTCATCCAATTCTTCTGCCGTGAACGGACAATCCTTGTTTACTCGCCTTGTCATAATTTCACTACCTTATAGCCAAGCCGACTTGCAAGATCAAGAAATACGTTAAAGTCTTCCTGTGCAAGTTCTGTTCCTGATACCACTCCATTCTCTATAGTGAAGTAACGCTTTGTATTGTAAAGCGTATCCTCCAAGCAATAAGTTTCTTTCATTTCTTCTTTCTAATCAATAGTAAACAACCTTTCGACTGGTCTCTTTGTGATATTCGGGTTAAGAGAGTTTGTTACTTCCTTTTCCCAAACACATCTGAACTCTTGTGGCATCTGGTACTCGCTGATAAAGACCTTATGACCTCTTCTAGCCATTTCCATGCACCAAATATAGAAACTTTCATAATCGAAGTTCTTTGATACATCGTACTTTTTCGTAGCTTTGTAAGGTATATCGCAATACACTATACTCCTCTCCGGTATCACAAGTTCATCATAACTGCCGCTATAGAACTCAACACCTTTAATGAGAGGCACATCACGCATAGTGTTTTCAATCTGCTCCCTTATGTAATCTCTTGCCTTTCCGTTCTTGCCGACAACATTATGTCCGCTATAGCCACCATCAAAGAAGCGACCATTAAAGCTTGCCATGAAGCCGACTAGTCCTACACCAGCTTCCGTAAAGAAATTATTCTTTCCGTGATAGCAATCTCGTGCCTTGTCATACGTCTCCTTGCTAATATGACTGAAGACAAATCCTCCATTCTGAAGATGCTTCCACATTTCGATAAGATACTTATTCTTATCGTTGGCAATCCTGCGATACGTGTCCGGAACGTTCTCAATAACACTACAGCCACCACAGAAAGCATCTACAAACGTATCATGTTCCTTGTCCTGCATAATCGGCAATATCTCATGCACGATTCTCGCTTTGCTGCCCATATATTTCATCCTAATAACTTTTTTATCAGTTTAACCCCTCGCTTGCCAAACTTTCGCTCGACAACTGCATTGTAACTCACTCCATCAATGAAACACTCATCCGGATAACGCACTTCAAGCCAATCCGTGAACTTAAGCAAGTTGAAGACCAGTTCTTTTCTTGCCAAAAGAAACCGCATATCTATAAACTTTCCAAAGCTTACACCGAAGATTTTCTGAAATTCGTTACCTATCGGCAAGAACTCACTAGGTTCTATTCTCATCAGCTTGCTTTCTTTGATGTTGTTCTCTCCAAAGGAAAGTCACTCTTCATAAAATCATTAATTCCTATATAAGTCCGCTGCAAATCCTTCTCATCGTCTTTCAAGTCTTCCGTTGCATTGATAGCAGCCTTATTCAATGTCTGTTCGTCAAAGACACCTTTTCTCACCTTGTCGAAATAAGAAAGAATTTCTTTGGTCATCAAATGGTCTGCCAGTCTCTCGAAATCCTTATCCATCACTAACGCCATGAAGTCATAGGAGTTCTCAAAAGCAAGTATTGGGGCAAAATCCTTGAACGCTTGCATTAAGTTAACGTGCAATTCTTCAAACAGCTTACGGATGATATTCTCATAAGTTCCCAGACAAAGGTTGGTGAGATTATAAAGGATGATTGCATTCGCATAGACTCCCGATTTTTCACCAATTCCTAAGTTCTGTAACCTCACCGCAATCTTATCTCGCAACTTATACAAGTCTCCACTAATCTTGTCATAAAACGTCATTGCGAATTCGTTATTGAAATCTGCATTAGGAACATAAGCGTCATAATACTTAACCACCTTGCGAAGGTTCTTCTTGCAGTCCACCCACTTCTTCTTAACTTCAAACCTAACGCATTTCTTCTTCAGAATACTCTTTTCGATTTTCTGAATGAAACACTCTGCCAATATCATTTCGACATAGACATACTGCTGTAGATAGGCTCTGGTAACAACCATAACCTTATTTACTTCGGTTTCGGACATTTCATGCGGAACACTGATTATTGTCTTCTTGCCACCGACATCTAACAGAACTCTTCTGAAACAATTAACACTAGACATGATGTTTTCTGTTTGAATATTCAACGACCTTGTTATAGCACTCTGTTCTTACCAAATCCTCGACCTTATTCAATATGCAAACCTCGTGGGTATCATTCATATTGACTTGTGGGCAGCAAATCTGATAAAAATACTTTGTCCTGACGGTAAAACCAAACAACTTGATTTGTTCTCTGATTACCCGACCAGACACCACCTTATCAAGTTTCTTCTTTCCTTCAAAGAGATTCAAACTTTCCTCTCTTCGATATATAATATCGGTCATAACCGAAAAAATCTTTCCGAGCATAACTATTCCTCCAAATTTCTAAGTGTCTCCATACTCTCATCATTTTCAGCATCATAGCCGATATGATACTCGCTACCAATTCTTGCACCAACATATATCTCTTCTGCATCTAAGATGTAGCGGAACATCTGTTCACGTACCTTTCTCTGCTCTTCATTTAATTCGAGCATATCAAAGCACTCTTCTTGTAAAGACTTATATGGATTCGCCCCCATATATGCTACATAAGCCAACTTGCCTTCCTGATGCAATGGTCTCCATTTCTCCCACCAATGGTTGCGGTATTCCAAGATACCTCTTCCTACTCCATCGGCACAAACATGTTTAACTATTCGTATTTTCATTATCAACCTTTTTTAAAACAACTTTAACTGTCTTTCCTTGGCACTTGAACACACGAGACTTAATCTTGTATGTAAGATTGTTAATCACGACTTTATCCCCTACACAAGGCATAAAATGGAAATCGTAATTTTTCCAAATGATATTTCCTTCAAAGTAAAATTCTACCAATTTTCCTCTTCTTTTAAAGCTTTAAACTTATCCATCATAATAGAATTGGTCTCTGTCCAAAAAACTATGATAACCTTTTTTACATCAACCCCTTCTTCTTGTGCAATATCCTTTGTGGCCTTAACAAAATCAAAATACCCATCATCTGATTCTAATATTCCGGCGGAATACGCCATACGTCCATTCTTAATGAATCTTGCGGAAAAATAAAAGTATCTTTTCATCGCAGTAACTCCCTAATAAATTCATTTCGCATCGGTTCAACGATGCTTGTGTACAAACTCTGCTTATCTTCCGGAATATCATCCTGTGTAATAGCAAACATCAACAAATAAGACATCGGAATCTCCAATACCTTGCATATTGCATCAATCTTACTCTTGCGTGGAAACGTTCTTCCGGTCTCCATAAACAACATGTTTGTCTCGCTACAACCGATAGCCTTACTCAGTTGTCGTTGGGTCAAGCCTTTGCTTACCCTAATTGTCTTAATCGCCTTTCCTAAATCCATTTAACCTCCTATTTTAATTTTTCAAATCTATTCTTAATTGCAATTATGGCATCCTTGACTCCATCCTTATATCCAACAGAATACAAGGAACAATCCTCTTCGCTCGGCTTTCCGGTTTTTGATTTCAAAAACTCTTCTATCTCACGGAAGCCATGTTCTAAGAATCTAAGGAACATCGCATTCTTCGTAATAGCTGGTCGTAGGGTATCTTTACACCAATCCCATCCATCACCATATCCCAAAGTGAAATTTGAATTGCTACCATATCTCACTTTTGGTTCTTCAAGCCATTTTTTTAAAATTTCTTTCTTTGTCATTACCACCAGTTTTTGAGGTGTGCCTCACCTTTCCCTTATTAGATTGGCGAGGAGGCAAACCTCTTCGCCAAAATACCGATTTAACTTCTCCTGAAGAGTATGGGCACTAAGCCCAGATACTCTTATAACGAATTTTGTTCGTTGTATAATCGTTCAAGTCAAACTTAGTAGAAAGCTCGATAGCTGCTTGTTTAACTTCATCCAAAGTATGCAAGTCATTTCGCTCATCCATTGTCTTACCATGCTTACCGCAAACCCAAACGGAAAAAGACTTTTTATTGTCCTTGTCAAAAACTGCATCTGCACAAAGAGCATTACCATTGCGCTCTAAAGCATGGTGCAAATTATCAATCAACTCTTCAACCGAATTGTTTTCGGTCTTCTCGAAGAACTTTTCGATACTTGGAAAAATCTTGTAGCAATCATTTGATGTAATCATCATGTCTTACAGTTTTTGTGGTGTGTCTCACCATTTTAATTAATAACATTTGTTTCTTAATTACGATGCAAAGATACAAAGAATTATTGTAATATGCAAATAATTTAATGTGTTTATTATCTATATTAATATATTTTAATCTTACTATATAGAATCTACTATTTGTTTTGCAGTTTTTCACATTTCGTTCTCTTTCAAATACCCCTGTTGTCTATTACCTTTAACTTTAGTTTCATCTTACTATGTTCTTTAACGTGTGCCTCACGCTTTGTAGTTTTTGCATCTTGCAGCAATTTCTGTCAGTCTCTTCCCTTGTACTTTCGTAGTGCTACCTTTCTTGCATTTCAAAATATTTCCTGTACTTGTATTTTGTATTTCCAAAAAATGGACGCAACAAAAACAACTTCTAAAATTCTTATCCATTTGACATTTCCTTTTTAAGTTTCTTTCTTTGAGCCAAGAACATAACAATCTCCTCGAAATCTTCGCAATTCAAGAGTATTTGACCAGCCTGCCATTCCGCAGCTTTCTGCTTTGCATCCTCCATGCCCTTTGCAAAGAATGTGATTTGCTTGCCTTGGCTTCGATTCTCTGCCGTTACTTCAAGTGTACCGAATTCAAGTTCGGTAGTGTTTATACAGAGACCCTCATCGAAGAGCCTCTGTAGATAATTAAAAAGGTTACTCTTTTCCATTTTTCAATCTTTCATTTTCCTCCTTCAATAAATCATCAATCTCCTTGCGCTTTGCTCGCATGTCTTCAAACCATTTTTTGGGTGTTCTTGGACACCCTATAAGCCAATGATCGAAGTTTGGAATAGGCAAATTGAACTCACTAGCTTCAATAGTATAATCGTACCACTTCAACAACTCTTCTTCGGGAGCTTCCTTGTCAATATCAGTTACAATAGTAGCCATATCGAAAGTTAAATCACCGCAATTGGCTATTCCACCTGTATCAATCCAATATGTCTCCGGATTATCCAATCCGTAAAATTCATGCTTCTCACAAAATGCCTCCAAGTAAGCATTGCAAGCATTCTCGTAATCTTTCTTTAATTTTTCCTTATCCATAATCATAAATCCTTAAAAAGTTTCTTAACCTCGCTCTTCTCCTCCTTTGGATGTGAGCACATCACAACTTGCGCTCTTGGGTTGTGTCTTACTTGCCATTCGCAAGTGTTGCAACCCAAATCACCGACCTTATTAACGGCATTGGTATATCTTCCTTTCTCACCATAGGGACAATCGGTAACAAAATCCTTTCTTCCCCAGATAAACTCATCTATCTCGTATGAGATAGCATTTACTTTCTTCTTTTTCTCTTTATTATTCAAAAACATCATTTCGTCAAAACTTTAAAATAGACACAGCTGACCATCATCAGCAATCTTAACATTATTATCGGGAAACCAAAGTTCCTCAAAAATCATTTCCATGCACGCTACAACTATAGAGTTTCCAGCAGCTTTTTGAAGACTTGACTTCGATACGCCACTTTCAAGCATCCGGTCTATGTATTCTTCGTCAACGTCCATCAAACGGAAGAGTTCTCTCGGAGTCAAACGCCTAATGCGCAACCTTGTTTTGTTTAGCACAAATTCATCCATATTACCACCACTTCCACTTGACGTATGAATGGTGTTAGAGACCTTCTTTTCGTGATAGTTCACTACTTCGCCTCGCCTTCCTCTCGAAAATCCCAATACAACCAAGGAGTCCTTACTCACCGATGTTATAGCATTAGCCACATTCTTTCCTAATTCTACCTTTTGCTCATGCCTTTCACCTTTTATCCATTTACCATTGGAACGTGTTCTTAACGCTGCACTTATAGGTTCTCTTGCGCAAACACCGCTTTCAAATATCTTCTTTCCTTTAAACATCAGATACCCCCACTCATCTGTTAACAGATCATCACCAAGATAGAACTTCTCTTCAACATTTTCCTCCAAGACATCTACCAAGTGTTTCTCCAGCTTTGTCTTTCTCGGAAAATGATAATCTATCTTATCACCATCATTTCGTATAGAGAGCATGAAGACACGTTTTCTGTTCTGAGGAACACCGCAGTCGGCTGCATTTACCACCTTAGCGAAGTTGATATATCCATATGATTCTAACTCCTTGCGCCACTTGTTAAAGAACCCAATGAACTTTGTTTGAACCAAAGCCTCTACATTCTCCATCAAGAGGTATTTCGGTCTCTTGGTAATAATGGCGTTTCTTGTGAACCAAAGGATAGAGGAACGTGTATTGCTTCCCTCCTCTATTCCTTTCTGCTTTCCGGCTTGCGAAACAGACTGGCAGGGTGTTGAATATGTCAGCAAGTCAAAATCAGCAACCTTGCTCCAATCTATCTTGGTCATATCACCAAAGTTTTTACCGGACAGACTAGGAAAACAAGCGTTATGCAAGGTTATTGCGCTTGGCTCTATCTCCGACCAACCGATACACTCGTAATCAAAATCAGAATGGTTCTTCTTCAACCGCTCCAAAGCCATCAGTTGAGAGTCATATCCGGCACATAGTTCAAACGTCTGTATCTTCATTAAATATCATGGGTTTTACAAAAATCCTCTACAAAGCCGTCACCCCAATCATCCTCATGCCATATCTTTGCAACTTCAAGCTGTCCCATTTCCTTTATGGCCAAAAGAACTTGCTTTATATCGTTTTCATACTTAGGCAATGAGTTCTCCATAATCGGAAATAAATCCTTTATCTCTTCAAAAGACAACACAACATCAAACGAGCCACCTCCACTTGGCGTTACTTCAAACAACTCTTCAGAAAGATTCTTTGCAGATTTTAACCACTTCAAAAATTCCTTTCTACTACGATACTCACAATATAAATTGCTAAACTTTACGTATAGCTTATCA
>OIZL01000258.1_pt1 | contig 44969 bp, 35 predicted proteins | sample 1588541 | NCBI WGS metagenome assembly OIZL01 (sample SAMN03283285) | human gut metagenome | biome: human-associated habitat; material: feces | host: Homo sapiens | place: Peru | collected 2012 | reverse complement strand
CCTACTATATAAAATGCTATAATCGCTATTGCCTTTGAGATTTGCTCATTTCATTCGCAAACTCAAATCGGCGAGAACAAAGGGCGACTAAAGTCGCTTTGTTCTTGTATATGTAAAAATCTTCGATTTTTCTATACAATAAAAATAGCTAAACGCCAGCTATTTGAGCTTCTTTCATTTTACTAAAAAATCAAATTGGACGAAAAAGCAACTGTTGCTTTATAACATACATAATATTATAGTTTACTTTTTAATAATGGAATGATATAATATGCAAGAAGAAAAAAGATATTAAGGAGAATACAAAATGTATAGAAAAACTTATGTTGAGGTTAATATTGATAATTTAAAAAATAATGTAAAAAACATAGTTAATTATTACAATAATTATAAATATTATTTTGGAGTTGTTAAAGGAAACTGTTATGGACATGGTACAACATATGTTATAAACGAACTTATAGAAAGTGGAATAAATTATTTGGCTGTTTCTTCTTTAGAAGAGGCTTTAGAAGCTAGAAAAATAAACAGAAAAATACCAATTCTATGTTTAGAGCCCATCGATTTAGAATTTATTGAGATATGTATTAAAAACAATATTACAATAACAGTTCATGATTATAACTATGCAAAAGAATTAATAAATAAAAATATAAAAAAAGAATTAAAAATTCATCTAAAAATAGATTCTGGAATGAATAGATTGGGATTTAAAGATAAAAATGAATTAGAAGAAATATATAATGAATTGAAAAAAAATGAAAAAATTGATATTGAAGGGATTTTTACACATTTTGCAACATTAGGAATTAATGACAAAGACTGGGATATTCAATTGCAGAATTTTAAGGAAATAACCAGTAAAATAAACTTAAGTGAGATTCCAATTGTACATTTATATAAAAGTGCCGCATTTATAAATCATCCAAAATTAGAATTTGCAAATGGAATAAGACTAGGAATTGCAATGTATGGATATAATACAATTCCTAAATATAATACTAAAGGTTTAAAAAATAAATTAAGGCAATTAAAAAGAGAAATAAATAAAAAAAGAAATAATGTAAGTAAAACAAATTTAAATTTGCCAATAGAATTAAAACCAGCATTTAAAATGTATACACAGTTTTTACAAATAAAAAGCGTAAAAAAAGGTGAATTTGTTGGTTATGGGGCAATGTATAGAGCAAAAAAAGATACAATTATAGGAATTATGGCAGTTGGATACGATGATGGTATATTTAGAAAAAGTAGAGGACGATTTGTAACAATTAATAATAAACGATATCAAATAATTGGCGATGTTGGAATGGGAATGACAACTGTTGAAATTGACAACACAGTTTCAATAAATGATAAAATAACACTAATAGGAGATCTTACACCAATAAAGGAAGTGGCTGTACATAACGAAACATCAATATATGAAACAATGTGCAACATTGGAAAACAAATACCTAGAGTGTATATTAAAAATAATGAAATAATAGGTATTGAGGAAGGAAAATAATATGGAAGAAAAAATAAAAGTTCTTATTATTGGCTCAGATATAAATGCATACTATATGACAAGATGTTATAATGAATTAACAGGAAAAAAAGCTGATACAATTGGTAATAGAGCATTACCATATACAAATATATCTAATCCTATAGTTATACAAAATTTTAATTTGAAAGAAAATTTCCTTAAAGCTTTAATAGATTATGGAGAAAAAAATAAGGAATATAAAATATTACTAATAGCAACCAGTGATATGTATGTAAAGATGGTTGCAGAAGAAAGAAGTTTACTAGAAAAATATTATGTATTCAATTATCCTAATATTGATATAGTAAATAATGTTTTAATAAAAGAAAATTTTTATACTAAATATAAAGACATGGGACTTGATATGCCTGCAACATATTTTTATAAATGTAATAACAAAGATCAAATTGAAAAAGTAAAAGATTTTTTTAAAGAGTATCCAATAATAATAAAACCAAGTGATGTTGTAGCATATCACAATTTAGATATTATTTTAGATAAAGTATACAAAGTATATAATGAAGAGGAACTCGAAAATACAATTAAAAAAATAGAAGAAGCAGGTTATAATAATACATTAATAATTCAAGAATTTATTCCAGGAGATGACTCTGCACTATTTGATTCACTTTTTTACGTTGGAAAAGATAAAAAAGCAAAACTTGCAACATTTGCACAAATTGGTTTACAAGAAAGAACACCAACAGGAATAGGAAACTGTACAGTTTTGGTAAATGGCTTTGACGAACATGGCTATAAAGAAGAAAATGTTAATAAGCTTAAAGAATTTATTGAAAAAATAGGATATCAAGGTTTTGCTGAATTTGATATGAAATATGATTATAGAGATAAAAAATATAAAGTGTTAGAAATAAATCCAAGACAATCAAGAAGTGGCTATTATATGGCGGCTTGCGGATATAATTTAATCGAAACTTTAATTAAAGATTTAATTAAAAAAGAAAAAATGGATTTTAAAATAATTAAAGAAAAATATGTTTTAAGTTTTGTTCCTAAAAGTGTAATTAATAAATACATAGAAAATAAAAAATTAAAAAATGAAATAAAAATTTTAATTAAGAATAAAAAAATAGTTAATCCAATTAATTACAAAAAAGATAAAAATATTAAAAGAAAATTTTATATTTTTTATAGAAATATTAATTATATTAAAAAATATAAAAAATATACTTTTTAGAAATATAAAGTATATTATTAAATTGAATATAATTAAACAAAATAAATATTAATTAAAAAAATTTATTATTTAAATATTAAAAAAATTAAATGATAATTAAATAATAATAAATATTAAATTAAATAAAAAAATTGTTATTTAAGTATTAATAAAAACAGCATTAAAAAAAATTAAATAATAAATTAAATAATAATAAATAATAATAAATAAATAAATACTAAATTAAAAAAGAATAAATAAAAAATAATTATTATTTAAATATTAATAAAAAATATTAAAAATAATTAAACAATAAATTAAATAATAATAATAATAAATACTAAATTAAAAAAGAATAAATAAAAAATTAATTATTATTTAAATATTAATAAAAAATAATTAAATAAAAAAATATTTATTTATATTAATACTATTTTATTATGATAAAGAGGAAAAAATGGAAAAATATAATTTAAATAAATATATTGATATTTTAAAAAAAGAAAAAATATATTTAGAAGATAATTTAACAGATGAAATAAAAAATAAAAATGTAGAAGTTTTTACACATGATTCAAGAGAGGTAAAAAATAATACACTTTTCTTATGCAAAGGAGCAAACTTTAAAAAGGAGTTTTTAGAAAAAGCACTTGATAGTGGAGCCTTTGCATATGTTTGCGAGGAAACATATAAAGAATATGGTAAACCATTTATTATTGTTTCTGATATACGTAAAGCATTAGCTGTTTTATCTGCATTATTTACTAATTATCCAGAAAATGAAATTAATATGATTGGTATAACTGGAACAAAGGGAAAATCAACAACAACATATTATTTAAAATATATTTTAGATGAATATATGAATGATTTAAATAAAAAAGATACAGCAGTTATTTCTTCAATTGATACATACGATGGAGTTGAAAGAAAAGAATCTGTTCTTACTACTCCAGAAGCTTTAGAATTGCACAAACATATAAGAAATGCTGTCGATTCTGGAATAGAAAATCTAGTTATGGAAGTATGTTCACAAGCATTAAAAACACAAAGAACTTATGGTATACAATATAAATATGGAATATTTTTAAATATTTCTGAAGACCATATTAGTAATATAGAACATAAAGATTATGAAGAATATTTTACTTCTAAACTTAAATTGTTTAAACAGACAGATACAGCTATCGTGAATTTAAATACAGATGACTTGGATAGAGTATTAGATGCTGCTCAAAATTCTAAAAAAATAATAACATTTGGAACTACTAAAGATGCAGATGTATATGGATATAATATTAGAAAAGAAGGATTAAATACTGTATTTAATGTAAAAACAAGAAAATTCGATGAAGAAATATTATTAACAATGCCAGGACTTTTCAATGTAGAAAATGCATTAGCTGCAATTGCAGTCGCAGTAGATATGGACGTACCATATAAAAACATATATGACGGATTAAAAAAAGCTAGAGCAAGTGGAAGAATGGAAGTATACTCAGATAAAGAAAGTAAAGTAATTGTAATAGTTGACTATGCACATAATAAATTAAGTTTTAAAAAATTATATGAATCAACAATAAAGGAATATCCTAAAAGAGAAATAATAACAGTATTTGGATGCCCAGGAAATCACGCTCAAAATAGAAGGAAAGATTTAGGAGAATTATCTGGAAAATATTCAAATATGAATTATTTAACAATGGAAGATCCGAGAAACGAAGATCCAGAGGAAATATGTAAAGAGATATCAACATATATAAAAAAAGAAAATGGAAAATATAAAATTATAACTGATAGAGGACAAGCTATAAAACACGCAATTTTAGAAGCGAAGCCAAATTCTGTTATATTAATTACAGGTAAAGGAAATGAGACAGTTCAATATGTAAAAGGAAAATATGTTAAATGTGAGACTGATGTTCAATATGCAAAAAAATATTTAAATGAATTGGATAAAAAAGAAAAAATAAAAAAATGATAATATAATACAAAGAACCTTTAGTAAATTCTAAAGGTTATTTGTTAATTTATTTATTATTTTAATTGCAATTTGTTCCGTTTTTTTCTCGAGATCTTTTTCTGGATTAAATTCAACTAAATCCATTGACCTTATAACAGATTTATTTTTTATAATATAATCAACAAAACAATTAGCATCTTCAATGGTTACACCTTCAACAGCTGGAATAGATACACCTGGTGCAATATTTGGATCTATTACATCAATATCAAAACTAATATGAATACCGTTTGTGTTTTTTGAAGCTATCTCGAATGCTTTTTTATATATACATTCTGGTCCATATTGTTTGATATCTTCAGTTGTAAAAATCGTAACACCAGCTTTTCTTAAATTATCTATTTCACCCGGTATGTCGATATCTCTTCCTCCAACTAAAACTGCATTTTGTGGATTAAAGAAACTACCATCATGGAAATTGCATAAATCTTTTTTTTCATAATTACATAATGCTGCGAAAGGCAAGCCATGAATATTGCCAGATGTAGTTGTATCAAATGTGTTAAAATCACCATGAGCGTCAAACCATATTATTCCTAAATTATTATATTTTTTTATTGAAGCTAAAGCAGAGCCAATAGCAATACTGTGATCACCACCAAGAACTAATGGAAAGAAATCATTATTTAAAGTATTTAAAGTTTCATTATATAGCTTTGAATTAAATATATTAATTTCTGATAAATTCTTTTTTAAATTTGTTTTATCTAATTCTTTTTCTACATTATTAGAATAAATATTTATTATATTATTAATATTAGATTTATCTATATTATTTTCCAGTATTTCTGGACCATGTTTAGAGCCGTTTATATGTACTCCTAAATCTGAGCATGCGCCAATAATATTAATTTTACTCATTATAAAATCACTCCTTCTGACGAAATTATATCATAAATGAAGTAATAAATAAATAGTTTAATTATTATTTAGAGTTTTAAAGGAAACTAATTAATGATTTAACAGGTAGGCACAAGATATGATCTTGCAAAAAAAGATAATTAATTAAAAAATAAATAATAATTAAAAAATAATAAATAATAATTAAAAATTAAAAATAAATAATAATTAAAAATAAATAGTAATTAAAAATAAATAATAAATAAAATAATAAATAAAATAATAAATATTAATTAAAATAAATAATAATTAAAATAATAAATAATTAATAAAAAAACAAATAATTAAATTAAAAATTAATAATTAATAATTAATTTTTAATAAATAATAAGATAAGTATAAATATTTATAAAAATAAAATAAACAATAATTTTTATTGTTCATTTTGTTTTATGCCAGATATTTTGTAAATGGAAGATTTATAAAAGAGGAAATTATGTTCACTATTTATATAAAGAAAAAATTATGTGTTTTTTTAATACATTATAAAAGAAAAATTGGAAATAAAAAATAAAAACATAAAAAAACATAAGAAAATTTTAAAAAATAAAAAGAACAATTAAAAGAAAAGCATGTTCATATGATAAGCTTGTTAATGAATGCATAAAGTGATTTAAGTATGAGAAAATTAAAGACAAGTTTTTAAAATATAGTAACGCCGTATTAGATAAACGGTAGTGTGGATAATTTTTTATAAGAAAAAATGGTAGTATATTGATAATAAAATATATCAGAATGTATAAATAAACTTTATAAAAATAATAAAAAATACAAAAACAACAAAATGACATATTGACAAACAAAAAACGAGTTATAAAGTTTATATATTTTAAATTGAAGTAGAAAAAATAGTAATGCACCTGAAAGGTATACATAAAATTATAAATTTTAAAAGTAAAATATTTTTATGATATAGAATTATATATAGAAAGATAATATTAATAAAATAATTTTATAAGGTGAATGATAAGATAAATTTTTATAATCTGATTATAAAAAAAATTTTTTATTTAATGATTTTAATAAAAAAAATTATTATAAATAAAAAATAAATATTTTATTAAATTAATATCATTTATTAATATAAATAAAAATAATATTGTATAAAAAATATATAAATAAATAATAAATAAAAATATAAATTAAATAAATAATAAATATAAATTAAATAAACAATTAACTTAAAATAAATAAATAATTAATTGTTTATAACATGAAATTCTTTAATAAAAAAATTTTTGCATATTAAAGTAAAGAAAAAAATTTTTACTCAAACAATATAATAAAAAAATATAGATATTTATATGCAAATTATGTATACTTAAGAAAAAACAAATATTTTGTAAAAGATAATCATATAATAAGTTCTAAATTATAAATAAAAGAAAAAATTAAAGAACAAAAAAGATAATTTATAAAAATATTATAAAAAAAAAAAGATTTTAGTAAAAAGAAATCTAATGATTTAATATAAAAATATAAAAGAATAGCAATATAAAAAAACATATAAGATTTTAAAGAAATACGCAAAATCCGTACTATTAATTAAATAATGTGGAAAACTTTTTTCTTATAAAATAACTAAATAACTAATAGCAGATTATACAATTTCTTTAAAATACAAGATATAAAAACATAAATTATAGTTTTTTAAAACATGACATATTGGCAAAATAATAAAAATAGATTATATGGAAAAAATTGTTGTTTAAAAATATGAAATATAAGTATAAAAAAATTTTGAAAAAGCAAGTAAACATAATACAGAGGCATACACAAAAATAGAATTTATAAGCAATAAAACTTTTCAAAATTTTTTTATATTTTTCTTATGACATTTTTTTTAAAATTTATATTACTTATAATATATAATTTTAAAATAAATAAAATTATAAAATAACAATAATGAAAAAAATAATAAATTATAAAATTAATGATATATTATTTTAAAATAATATATAAATAAAAATATATTTGATTAAAATAAAAAAAATATTTAATTAAATATTTTTTTAAATATAAAATAATATTTAATTAAGAAATAAACAATTAAAATTAAAATAATTAATTATAATATTTTAAATAAAATTAAATCAGTATAATTGTAATTAAAAATAGAAACTGAAAAAATTAATTTTGAAACAGAACCACTTTTTTCATAAAAAAGGTGTAAAAAAATTTTTGTTTTTTATAATAAATGTCAAAACATGAAAAAAAATTTGGCTATAGATATCTTATAAATATATTTAAGATGAGAGAACAATATATAAAATCTAAAGTCCTAACACACAAAACAATTGCCCAAAAGACTATTTTTGTACATAAATTAATGTTAATGAAAAACTCAAAAAAATTTTTTTATTATACATAATTATAAATAGATGAATTGCTGGTACCCTCAATGATATTTTATTGTATTGTGGATAACTTTTTTAAAACATAACTGTAAAATAATTACAATAATATTCTATGTTAAAGGTAAAGATGAATTTAAAAAGAATATTTTTATCTGATAAATATTTTTTCTTCATAGAACATAAAAAAATTTTTCAACTAAAAAAAATGATGCTTGCGTGATAAAAAATAAATATAATCATAATAACAAAAGTATATTTAATAAAACAAAATGAAAAAAGTTTTACAGCGAAAAAATTTAGATAAAAAATTTAAAAATTCTAATGTAAATATTTTTTTATATTAAAATTTTTATATTATATTTTTATTTAAATAATCAATTTAAAATATTTTAAAATTAATTTATAAATTATTAAAAATAATAAAATAAATAATAATAAATAATAATAAAATATATAATAATAAAAAATAATTCTTAAATTTAAAATAAATATGTATATATTTTTTAATAAATTTATCTTTCTATAAAATTGATTTATAATATATTTTATTAAGAAGTATAGTGAGACGAAATAATTTTTTTTAAGTTATATATTTATAGTTTTCATTATATAAAACAAAAATGACAAATTTTCTTAATATTAAGTTAAAACATAAAAAGTTAGAGGTGAAAAATAATGCACAAAAAATTTATAAAAAAACATTTTTATAAATGTAAATAAATGTAAAATAAAATCGTATTTTGAAAAAAATAAGTAAAAGGACAAATTGGCTATGTGACTAAAAAAGGTTTTGAAAATCGTAAATATATTTTCAGTCTTAAATATATTGTTTAAACTTTCAAACGCTATATTCCTAAGAAAAATTTGCCACAATGTGGATAACTTTTTTGGGTGAAAATGAGTATAAATTACTGTTTTAGAAAAGATAAAACATGAAAAATTATATTTTTTACAAGTGAAATTAATAAGAAATTAAATAAAAAATTATAAGAATTTTTATTTGCATGAGAAGTAAAAAAATGTAAATTAATTTACTAGAAAATAAAACAAATTATTAAATTATAAATTCTTAAGAGTTAGTTATAAGTATTTGAAATTTATAGTTATATAAAAATAAAAAATGAATAAAACTTAATTTATTCATTTTTTATCTATTAATAATTAATAATCAATTAATTATTTTTTTATTATTAATTTTTTTAATTTTTAATTAAATCTTTTTCATTTAAATTATTATTTGTTTTTATCTTTAAGTTATTATTTAAATTATCTTTTGCAACTGTCATCATTAATTTAATTCTATTTGTTTGATTTGCTTGGCTTGCTCCAGGATCATAATCTACAGGAGATATATTAGCATTTGGATACATATTTCTAATTGTTTTAATTACACCTTTACCAACAACATGATTTGGAAGACATGCAAATGGTTGAACACAGATGATATTTGGTATGTCATTTTCGATATATTCAATCATTTCTGCAGTTAAAAACCATCCTTCACCAGTTTGATTTCCAATTGAAAGTATATCTTGAACTTTATCTTCTAAATGCCATATATCGCATGGTGGCATATAACCTTTTTTTGAACTTGCTAAAGCAATTTTCATATCTTTTTCTAGAATATCTATTAATTTAATTGCGATTTTTGAAATATCGGATTTTTTCTTATCTATTTTTAATAGGCTATTAAATGTTATTTTATGAGTCATCATAAATTTAACAAATCCCATAAAATCAGGAAGTACTACTTCAGCGCCTTCTTTTTCTAATAAATCAGCTACATAATTATTTCCAAATGGATGGTATTTAATTAATACTTCTCCAACAATTCCAACTTTAGGTTTTTTTATTGATGTGTCTAATTCTATTTTTTCAAAATCATTTACAATATCATAAATTGCTTTTTTAAACTCTTTGTTTGATGCTGTAACAACTAAGTTTTTACCTTTTTCAACCCAGTGTTCAAATAATCTTTGAGTTTCACCTTTATTTATTTCATATGCTCTATTTTTTGTAAGCATTTTTTGCAATAAATCACCAAGAATAACAGCTTTTAAGCCTCTATCTATCATTCCAAGAGTTAATTTAAATCCAGGATTTTTTTCCATTCCTACTATATTAAATGATATTACAGGTACGTTTTCAAATCCGGCGTCTTTTAATGCTTTTCGAATAAAACCAATATAATTTGTTGCACGGCAACCACCACCGGTTTGAGACATCATTATTGCTGTTTTATTTATATCATATTTTCCAGATTGTAATGCTTCAATAAATTGACCTGTTGTTAATATTGATGGATAACATGCATCATTATTAACATACTTTAAACCAGTTTCTACAGTATTTGGTGTACATTCTCTTAGGTATTCTATATTATATCCGTCAGCTGCAACAGCTTTTGTGACAAATTCAAAATGTATAGGTAACATTTGCGGAACTAAAATTGTATAACCTTCTTTTTTCATTTCTTTTGTAAATGGAATTTTGTTTAATTCGTAGTTACCAATATTTTTAGCCTTATTTTGTTTATTTAATAATCGCTTATTCATACTTGCTAAAAGAGATCTAATTCTAATTCTGACAGCACCTAAATTATTTATTTCGTCTATTTTTATTAAGGTATACATTTTTTCATAGCTTGAAAGTATTTCCTCAACTTGATCTGTTGTTACTGCATCTACTCCACAACCGAATGAATTTAATTGAACTAATTCTAAGTTATCATGAGTTCCAGCAAATTCAGCGGCAGCATATAATCTTGAATGGAATACCCATTGATTTACTACACGCAATTGTTTATCTAATTTTGCAAGATGAGATACACTATCTTCAGTTAATACACATAAACCTAAACTAGTTATTAAAGTATCTATTCCGTGATTTACTTCAGGGTCTACGTGATATGGACGTCCGGCTAATATAATTCCACGTAAATTATTTTCGTCTATGTATTTTACTGTTTCCTCACCTTTTTTTCTAATGTCGTTTTTAAAGTTTTGATATTCTTCTTCAGCAGCTTGTGCAGCAAGAAGAACTTCTTTTTTAGTAAAATTATACTCCTTAAATTCTGGAAGTTCCATTATTCTTTTTGTTAATGCTTTAGCTTCAAAAGGCAAAAATGGATTTAAGAATTTAATATTTTTTTCTTTTAATTCTTCTACATTGTTTTTTAAAACTTCAGAATAAGATATAACAATAGGACAGTTGTATTTATTATCAGCTTTTTCATATTCTTTTCTAGAATAAGGAACACAAGGATAAAAAATTGTTTTAATTCCACTATTTATTAAACTTACAATATGACCATGCGAAAGTTTTGCAGGATAACAAACAGATTCAGATGGCATTGATTCCATTCCTTTTTCGTATGTAGCTCGATTACTTTTTTCTGAAAGAACAACTCTAAATCCGAGCTTTGTAAGAAATGTAAACCAGAAAGGATAATCTTCATACATATTTAAAACTCTTGGAATACCAATTGTTCCTCTTATAGCATCATTTTCGTCTAAAGGTTTATAATTAAATAATCTTTCATACTTATATTTAATTAGATTTGGCAAATTCTGATTATCTGATACAATACCGGCACCTTTTTCACATCTATTTCCAGAAATATGTTTTTTTCCATTACTAAATTTATTTATAGTAAGCAAACAATGATTTTCACATCCATTACATCTTGTGTGAGTAACTTTTATATCTAAATTATCTAATTCTTCAGTTTTTAAAATTGTAGAGTGATATTCCATATCAAAATTTGCTTCGTACTGTTCTTCTGCAAGTAGGGCAACACCATATGCTCCCATAAGTCCAGCAATGTCTGGACGTACAACATTTTTACCAACAATTAATTCAAAACTTCTTAAAACAGCATCATTATAGAACGTACCACCCTGAACTACGATATGTTCTCCAAGAGTAGACACATCTCTAACTTTCATAACTTTTTGAATAGCATTTTTTATAACAGAGTAAGAAAGACCAGCAGAGATATCGCCAACTTCATATCCTTCTTTTTGTGCTTGTTTTATTTTCGAATTCATAAATACTGTACATCTTGAGCCTAAATCAACAGGTCTTCTAGATTTTAAAGCTTCTTCAACAAATTCTGAAATAGTTAAATTTAAACTTTTGGCAAATGTTTCTATAAATGAACCGCAACCTGAAGAACAAGCTTCATTTAGCATGATGTTGTCTATAACGTCGCCTTTCATTTTTATATACTTCATGTCTTGTCCACCAATATCAACAATACTTGTTACATTAGGCATAAATTTTTTTGCAGCTGTATAATGAGCAATGGTTTCAATTTCATTTAAGTCAACATTTAAAGCTGTTTGTATTAATTTTTCACCATATCCTGTTACACCACTGTAACGTATTATAGCTTTTTCGGGCAAAACTAAATATAATTTTTTAAGCATTGATATTACACTGTTTAATGGGTTGCCCTCATTACTTCCATATAAGGAATACAAAAGGTTTCCATCTCTATCAATTAAAACTAATTTTGTTGTGGTAGAACCAGCATCAATTCCTAAAAAGCAATCTCCAACATATGTTTTTAATTCTTTTCTTGAAACTTTATCTTTATCATGTCTTTCTTTAAATTGTTTATATTCTTCATCTGTAGTAAATAGAGGTTTTAAAGGAACGGTTGTTGTGTCTTTTGAAATTCTAAGAACCTGAATTTTACTTTTCAATTTTTCAACAGAAATTGGATTTGAATTTAAAGAATCTAAAACAGCACCTTTAGCAACTAGTAAATGTGCTTCTGTTGGAACTATTATTTCATCATCTTTCAAATTTAAAGTTTCTATAAATCTATTTCTTAATTCGGATAAATAATTTAATGGACCACCTAAAAAAGCAATTTTTCCACGGATAGGTCTTCCACAAGCTAATCCACTTATTGTTTGATTTACAACAGCTTGGAAAATAGAAGCAGCTATATCTTCTTTTGCTGCCCCTTCATTTATTAAAGGTTGAATGTCAGTTTTTGCAAAAACTCCACATCTAGAAGCTATTGGATATATTGTATTATGATTTTTTGCAAGTTCATTTAAACCAGCTGTGTCGGTGTCTAATAAGGATGCCATTTGGTCTAAAAAAGCCCCAGTTCCACCAGCACATGTTCCATTCATACGTTGCTCAATTGATTTATCAAAATATATTATCTTAGCATCTTCGCCACCAAGTTCTATTACTACATCTGTTTGAGGAATGTATTTTTCAACAGCTCTTTTACAAGAAACAACCTCCTGAATAAAAGGCAAATCTAAAAAAGTAGCAGCAGACATAGCTCCAGAACCTGTTAATGCTATTGTAAATTTAAAATCTGAATAATCTTTAGCAAGTTCTTCTAATACATCACAAACTGTATTTTTAGTATCAGAAAAATGTCTTCTATAATTTGTGTATATTGTTTCTAAGTTATCATTCATTATGACGATTTTTACTGTTGTAGATCCTACATCAAGACCTACATGCAATATTTTTTCATTCATTAAAAGTCCTCCCAAAAAGTAACAAATTTCCCCATTTATATAAAAGTAATTTTACAACTAAAATGTAAAAAAGTCAAATGTAAAAGAATGGAAAACCTACGGAGGTACTTATTTTACACTAATATAGCTTTTCATTTGTTCATATTTTAAATCACCTATTCCAGATACGTTTTTTATATCTTCTATTTTTTTAAAATTACCATTATCCTTTCTATAATTAATTATTTTCAAAGCGGTTGAAGGACCAATACCAGGTACCAATTCTAATTCAGCCTGGCTGGCTTTATTTATATTTGTTTTTGTAGTAGTTTTTGAACTTGATGAAATAGAAGATGAAATGTCAGATGGATAATCTTCTTTTTTTTCATTTTTATGAGGAATATATATTTTTTCTCCATCCTCAAGAATGTATGCCAAATTTATATTTGTTAAATCGGCATCATCGGTAAGCCCACCAGCAGCTTCAATTGCGTCCGAAATTCTACTGCCTTGATTTAATGTTACATTTTTATTTTCATTAACACATCCACAAATATATACAATTATACTTTGAGTATTTTGTGTAGTTGTAGACAAAGTATTTTCATTATACAGGTCGTTTTTATAATAATTTGTATTTAGTGAATTTTCCAACAATAAATCTGTATCATCTTCAGATGACAAATTAGTGTAAATATAATAAATAATAAAACAAATCATGATTGACAAAATAATGAAAAATATTATTTTTTGTTTAAAACTTAAATTTTCTAACATAAAATCACTCCTTAGATTATATTAATAATAATAAAATACTTGAAAATTATCAGAATATAGGGTATAGTAAAATAAATTATGCGAAAAGGAAAGAATAATGAAAAACACAAATAAGAAAATATGTATTGTATTAATAATATGCTTAATTTTTAATATTTTTTTGGGTATTGAAGTTTCAGCTGAAGAAGAACAAAATAATGAAACAAATACAGATATATTTGCCGATATTGAGGCACCTAATTTATTGTTGGGGGAAAATAGTAATACAGAAAAAATTTTATATTCAAGAAATATTTATGAAAAAATATATCCCGCAAGTATAACTAAATTAATGACAGCACTTTTGACTGTTGAAAATTGTGAACTTGATGATATAGTAACAATAAGTGAAAATGCAGTACATAGTGTACCATCTGGATATGTAAATGCAAATTTACAAGTTGGAGAACAATTAACGGTAGAAGATTTATTATATGTAATGTTAATTCCGTCTGCAAATGATGCTGCAAATGCATTGGCAGAACATGTTGGCGGAAGCATAGAAAGTTTTGGAACAATGATGAACACCAGAGCTAAAGAGTTGGGATGCACCGGAACAAACTTTACAAACCCAAGTGGTTTACAACAAGAGGAACATTATACAACAACTAGAGATTTATATTTAATTGCAAAAGCAGCATATAGTAAAAGTATTATAAAAAAAATAATTGGTACTGTTAGCTATACTTTACCAAGTACAAATGCGTATAGCGGAGATGCAAGAATTTTTACAACAACAAATTATATGACAAGAAAAAATATGAGCAAATATTATTGCGATTATTGTATTGGAGGCAAAACAGGATATACTGGAGATGCAAAAAATTGTGTTATAGAATATGCTCAAAAAGATGGAATTGAATTAATTGCAATTGTTATGGGGGAAAATGCAAAAGTAAAAGGACAAAAATTCTTAGATGCTAAAGAAATGTTTGAATATGCATTTGAAAAATATGAAAACAAAAAAATTGCTAGTAAGGGAGAAGTTTATGAAAGCATAAAGATAAACAATGCAACTAAGGAAACAAAAGAATTAAAATTGTTATTTAAAGAAGATATAAATATATTGTCATTAAAAGAAGATAAAATAAATATAAATAATTTAGAAAAAAGTATTGAATATATAAACATAAAGGCACCAATACAAAAAGGACAAACTATAGGAAAAATATCAATTGAATATGATGGAACAAAATATGAAACAGATTTAATTGCTGAAAATGAGGTTCAAGAATCAAAAAATTTTAGAACTATATTAAGAATATTATTAGTAATATTAATTATATATATAATATATAATATGAAAAAAAGCAATACAAAAAATAAAAAACGTAAAAAATATGGAAATCATGGAAGAAATATATATTAATAAAGAAAAATATTTAAAATGAGCAAAACCAAAAAAAAGAGCTTATGCTCTTTTTAATTTTCAGATATTTTTCTTTTATAATTTCCAGAGATTAATTTTGGAAAATATACTAATATTTTATATACAGCAAGTCTTATTTTTTTGCTCCATATATATGATTTTCTTAAATGACGTTTTGTTTCTAGTCCTAATTCTTCTTTAATTACTAAAGCCATTTCAGATTTTTCAATAGGAAATACATAATTGTTATTATCATTATTATCCCAATTATTATTTCCATCTCTAAAGCAAAAATTAAAAGTATCATAAGCAGGTAGTTCAATTTCTGCTTGAAAACCTAAGTCTGTTTTTTGCATTTCTATTTCATTTAGTTCTTTCCATTCATTATCAAATCCATAATGAATAAAAACATTTTCTGCGTTTTCTTTAAACAATGTTCCAGTATAAGAAATTTTAACTTTGCTTGATTGAACTAATCTATCTGTATTAAAAAATATATTCTTTGATAATTCCATTTTTAACTCCTTAAAAACTTTCTCTTTTGTATCACAATTATATTATTAAAAAAAATTAAAAGCAATAGTTTTTTATAAAAAAAATCATTATTTTACAAAAACTTTTCCAATCATATAAAAAGTATCATTTTCTGTTACTTTTATGTCTTCTACAGATGAATTATCTGCTTTTAAAGTGATTTTTCCATTTCTAGTATGAAATTTTCTAACTAATATTTTATCGTTGTATGAGAACAAGCCAATATCTTTATTAGATAATGGTGAATTAAATTCTACAAAAACATATGAATTTTTTGCTATTGTTGGAGTCATAGAGTCATCTTTAATTTTTAGTGCTATAGCAGAGCTTGGGACATCAGGTGGGCAATCTATAAAACCACCTATATTATCAACTGCAATTAATTTGTTGTAAGAAATGTGTTTAACTAAATTATAACTTTCTTGTTCTTCATTAACACATTTATCATAAGTAAACATTAGCTGTTGGTATGGAATGTTTAATGCACTACAAATATTTTTTAAGGCTTTATGACTTGGGTTTCTTTCACCTTTTTCAATATGAGTTAAATGTCCTATGTTTATATCTGTAAGTCTTGCTAGTTCTGTTTTTGACATACCTTTTTCTTTTCTTGCTTTTGCAATCATGTCACCGATTATCATAATTAATTACCTCTTTTTCTATAATTTTACACCATTATACATAAAAAAACATAAATTGTCTAGTAGTAAACTTAAAAAATTTTTTTAGTAAAAATATCACAAAAAACTTGACTTGTCAATTTGAAATATGATAACATTTTGACAAAATCAAAAGAGGTGATAATATGTCTAAAAACAATATAAGAGAAAATAGAATCAGAAGACAACTAACAATGAAAGAATTAGCTGATAGATGTGGGATTTCTATAGGATATTTATGCCATTTAGAAAAAGGAACTAGAGATAATCCCTCAAAAGAAGTTATGGAAAATATTGCTATTGTTTTAGGGAAAAGTGTACAAGAAATATTTTTTTCTAATTGAGTTATATAAAGCATTAAAAAAACATAATATTAACTAATTAATAAATCAAATTTTTGTTGTAAAGTTTTATTCTTTATGATAATATTTTGTTGAATAAAAATAAACTGGAGAGATATTATGGAAAAAGATAACGGAACAATAGAAAATAATAATGAAAACGATAACCTTGTTGAAAAAAATGCTAGCGAAGAAATTAAAAACGAAGAAATTGAAAAAGACGAAATAAAAGAAATAGATAACGAAGAAGATATTATAAATGAGGAAAATAAAGAAGAACAACTCAAAGAAGAAGTAGTTGAAGAAAATAAAAAAGATGAAAAGCAAGTAAAGAAAACACAAGAAGAATTAGTAGAAGAAATTTTAAAAAGAAAAAAGAAGACTAAAAAGATAATAATACTTATAACAAGTATAATATGTTTTTTGCTATTAATATCTACAATTTTTGCAATTTTAAATATAGATAATAACAATATTATAAATGGAGTATATATAGAAGATGTTAATTTATCAAATTTAGAAGTAGAAAATGCAACTCAATTGATTAATGATAGATTAAATTTAATCGATGAAATTGAATTCGTGGATGGTGAGTACAGTACAATAATAAAAACAGATGATATTGGAATAACAGTTAATGCTAGAAATGCAATTATAAATGCAATAAATATAGGAAAAACGAAAAATATTTTAATTGATAATTATGTAATATTAAAAACAAACTTATTTAAAACAAAGCTAAAGCTTGAGATTAATATTGACGAAACAAAATTGGAAGAAACAATTAAAAATATACAAGCAGAGCTTCCAGATGCTATAAAAGAATATACTTATGAAATCGATGGAGATAAACTTATAATTACAAATGGAATTAAGGGAAAGGCAATAGATAAAGAAGAGTTTAAGAAAGACATTATAGAGAATATAAAGAAACAATTTAACGGTGAACCTAATAAATTAAGCTTACCACTTGCAACAAAAGAGCCTGCTAAAATTGATTTAGATAAAATATATAAAGAAATATATAAAGAAGCACAAGATGCATACATTGTTGAGGATCCATTTGAATTACATAAAGATGAGGATGGAATTGATTTTGATATAACAATAGAAGAAGCACAAGAACTGCTAAAAGAAAATAAGGCTGAATATGAAATACCACTTAAAATAACAGAAGCGGATACAAAGGTAAAAGACTTAGGAGATAAATTATTTAAACAGACTCTATCTAAATATACAACAATTTATGATGCCGGAAATAAAAATAGAGCAAGCAATATTGCGTTAGCTTCAAAAACAATAAATGATATAGTACTACTACCAGGAGAAGTTTTCTCTTATAATGGGACATTAGGAAATACAACTAAAGAAAAAGGATACAAGCAAGGAGGAGCATATGTTGGAGGAAAAGTAGTTCAAGCATATGGAGGAGGAATTTGCCAAGTTTCAACTACTTTGTATAATGCAGTTTTATATGCAAATTTAGAAATCGTTGAAAGATATAATCACTCTTATCCTGTATCATATGTGCCTGCTGGAAGAGATGCTACAGTAGCATATGGAGGAAAAGATTTTAAATTTAAAAATTCAAGAAAATATCCAATTAAGATTTCTGCAAATGCAAAGAATGGAGTTGTTAGTATTTCTATTTTAGGAATAAAAGAAGGAGAAGAAGATGAGATTGTATTAACAAGCACAGTTCTTGGTACAACACCATTTTCGGTAGTATATGAAAAAACAAGTTCACTTCAAGAAGGTACAGAAAAAATAATTCAAAAAGGATGTAATGGGCAAAAAAGTATAGCATATAAAATTATTAAACGTAATGGTAAAACTATTTCTAAAACGGTATTATCAAAGGATACATATAAACCAATGAATAGAATAATTCAAATTGGAACTAAAAAATAAAAAAATATTGTATATAAAATTTATGTAAGAAATGAAATTAAAAAAGTATGGGCAGGCCTTGTGTCTGCCCAAATTACATATATAACAAGGTTAAGTTACCATAGGCAGTGCATATTTGCAAAGCAAAATGCACATGTGGCGAAGCAACTTTTCTTATTTGTTCTATTATGGTTGACAAAGATATATATAAAGAGTATAATAAAAAAGTATTTAAAATGCGTTATTAGCTCAGCTGGTAGAGCAGCGGACTCTTAATCCGAAGGTCCGGGGTTCGATCCCCCGATGACGCACCAAAAAACACATCTGTAACTTGTCGGTTTGATGTGTTTTTTTATACATATTCGTGGCAACCACATTTGTGGTTTTTCATTTCCTATATTTATTATACATAGATAAATTGATTTTATCAAATAAAACTTATTAAAAGTTATGTATTTATTATATCTTTTTACCAATGATATGTTTCGTTGTTAGATATTTTAAAGGCCCTAAATAGTTGTTCTAATAAAAATACTCTTATTAATTGATGCGGAAATGTCATTTTTGAAAAGCATATTTTTTCGCTTGCAAGGGATAATACTTTTTCATTTAAGCCTAAAGTTCCACCAATTATAAATGTTATAGAACTGTTAAAGTTTAAAGCAATGTTTTCAATTTTTTTAGAAAAATCTTCAGATGAATATTCTTTTCCTTTTAAATCTAAGCATATTACATAAGAATCTTTTTTTATAGCATCAATTATTTTATCACATTCTTTATTTTTTATTTCGTTTATAATACTACCATTTATTTTTGTAGGTAGTTTTTCATCCTGAAGCTCTGTAATTTTTAAATTGCAAAATTTACTAAGTCTTTTTGAGTATTCATTTATAGCATCTTTTAAATAGTTTTCTTTAATTTTACCAATACATATAATTGAAATATTTAGCATATAAACCTCCTAACATATTTCGTAAAATTTACTAGGGGTAAATCTATCAGCTACCTCTAATGTTATGTTTTTCATAATACAATTATTGTTTTTCATTTCTTCTAAAACACTGTTATATGCTAGTTCAGGAAAATTATTTTCTCTACTTAAATGCCCTAACATTATATTTTTTTTTCCATAATTTGAAAGGTATGAAATTGTTTTTCCGGCATCTATATTTGACAAATGCCCCATTGGGCTAGAAATTCTTTCCTTTAATTTGTAAGGATATGAACTACACTTTAAAACATCTGGCTCATAATTTGATTCTAACAAAATAAATTTACTGTTTTTCATATTATTTAAAATAGTGTTTGTAATATGTCCTATATCTGTTGCTATGCTTATTTGTGAGATATTATCTGAAATACTAAAACCACAAGGATCTGCAGCATCATGCGGAATGCCAAAAGGAAGTATATTTAAATCATTTAGTGAAAAGACTTTGTTATTAGTAAAATAACGAATATTTTCATTGGAAATTTTTGCTTTTTTTTCTGGCATTGCTTCCCAAGTTTTCTTATTTGCATATATTGGAATATTATATTTTTTTGAAATAGTTGTTATTGCTTGTGTATGATCTGTATGCTCATGAGTTATTAATATGCCGGAGATATTTTCTATTCCAACATTAAGAGAAGCAAGAGCTTCAACGATCTTTTTTCCGCTGACTCCTGCATCTACTAAAATATTTATATTTTCAGACTGAACTAAAAAGCTATTTCCTGAGCTTCCACTATATAAACTACAAAATTTTAACATTTATTCTTCGACTCTTTCTATTTTGGCACCTAATTTTCTAAATTTTTCTTCTATATTTTCATAACCTCTATCTATATGATGTATATTATATACTTCTGTAGTGCCTTCTGCGCAAATTCCTGCAATTATTAATGCTGCTCCTGCTCTTAAATCTGAAGCATACACAGGAGCTCCTACAAGATTTTCAACACCGTCAAAAACAGCAGTTTTTCCATGAGCAGAAATTTTTGCACCCATTTTATTTAATTCTTCTGTATATTGAAATCTTGACTCCCAAATATTTTCGTTTATTATACTTGTACCATTTGCTGTTGAAAGTGCAACACCCATTTGTGGTTGTAAATCAGTTGGAAAACCAGGGTAAGGTAGAGTCTTTATATTAACTTTTTTAGGCCTAGTATTACACCAAACACGAATATTATCTCCATCTAAATCATCAACTTCTGCGCCCATTTCAATTATTTTTGCAGTTAAAGGCTCTAAGTGTTTTGTTATACAATTTTTTATAGTTATATCTCCTCTAGTTGCAACAGCTGCAAGCATAAAGGTTCCCGCTTCTATTTGGTCTGGAACAATTGAATATGTAGCATCACCGTGTAATTTTTTAACACCATTTACTTTTATAACGTCTGTTCCAGCACCACGTATATCTGCACCCATTGTATTTAAAAAGTTTGCAACATCAACAACATGAGGCTCTTTTGCAACGTTGTCTATAATTGTAGTACCTTCTGCTAAAACAGCAGCAAGCATTACGTTAATAGTTGCTCCAACTGAAACAGTATCTAAATATACTGATGTGCCTATTAAATCTTCTGCAGTAGCAGTTATTTTTCCTTGAGACACATCAACAGTTGCCCCTAAGGCTTCAAAGCCTTTTATATGTTGATCTATAGGTCTAGCACCTAAGTTACATCCTCCAGGCATACCAACTTGTGCATGACCAAATCTTCCAAGTAGAGAACCAATTAGATAATAAGAAGCTCTAAACTTGCTAGTTTTTTCTAATGGTGAATCATAACTATTTATGTTTCTGGTATCTATAGTTATTTCATGTTCATTAACCCATGAAATCTTTGCTCCTAAATCTTGAAGTATATCACAATATATTTTTACATCACTAATATTAGGAAGATTATCTATTGTGCAAACTCCATCTATTAATAATGTTGCTGGAAGTATTGCTACTGCCGCATTTTTTGCTCCACTAATTGTTACATCTCCCTTTAAATGTGTTTTCCCATTTATTACTAACTTATCCAAAGTATAACCCCCAATTAAAGTAAATAGAGTGTAATATTTAAACACTCTATCACAATATAACATAAAAGAAATAAAAAAACAACTATTTTTTCTATAGTAGAAAATTTCTCATTTATGTTGATTTGTTTGCTATAATAATTTTAGCATTTTCTAAAATTTCAACTAATTTAAATTTTATTTTATATTCAGCCTCATCAGAAGATATTAAGTTATAATCTTCATAATCTAAATTTGATTGTAAATTTTCTTTAGATTCTTCTGGTACAATTCCATTAGAAACATCTACAAAACACAAAGATGGAAACATTACACACCACCAATTTTTACCTTGAGCTTCTCCAATTTCAACTTTTAATGCATCATAAAATCCAGCAGGAAGAGAAATATCTCCATATGTTTTAGTTGGAAAATCAAAATTTCCCACTTCAATTTTTACAGGATAATCAAATCCGTTTTCTATTATTACATTAGATGCAATTGCTTGAAATGTATCTAGATTATTATTTACCAAAGTTAAAGCTTCATCTTTTGTAGAAATGTTTGAAGATATAGATTTCATATATTTTATTAGTTCATCACGAACTTTATATTTTAAGTCCTGATCTTCTTCAAAATTACTATTAGCAATAACATGTAACCTAAAAACATTTTTCGATATATTATTTGTTACTGCGTTAGAATAGAAAAACAAGGACGTGAATATATATGATAAAAATAAAATTAAGATAATAAGTATTCTTTTGCAAATTTTCATTAAAACCTCCAAAAAAAGAAGAAATTGTTATTTAATAAAAGTATTTACAAAAAAATTAATAATATACTTTTTATTAAAAAAAATGGTAATAAAATAATTTTACATGTCGAATAAAAGTGCACGAAACCTACGGAAATAGGCTTGACAGAAAACAAAATAAATGGTAAAATTTACCAGTAAACAAAATTTGAATTTGGAGGAATGTTTCTATGGCAAGAAAAATTCAGTTAAGAAAAACTTGTAGTATATATGCAGATGATCTTCATTTTGCAACTATGGTATTTCCATTTATAGAAAAAGAAATAAATAATAATACTACAATAAAAACAATCTTAGAAAAAAATGAAGAAGAAAACATAGAAAAAATAATAAATAATATTGGGCTAAATTCAGAAATAAAAGAAAAAATTAGGCAAATTGATTGGAGCAATACAAACATTAAAAAGATTAGAAATAATTTTGAAGTACTTAAACAAGATATTAGAGAAAAGAATAATATAGATATAATTGTGTTAGGAAGAAATTTATTTGTTCAAAAGGTAAACAAGGCAATTGATTTATGGTTTAAAAACAATATTGAAGAATTAGAAAACATCGAAATACAAATAAATGTTATAAATTGTTTTTCGTTTGAGGAAAATAAAAAAATATATAAAATAAAAGATTCTTATGATTATATTTTAAAAACATCTGGAATAGAAGAAATATTTGAAACAGAGGAGCTATTAAAAGCTAATTAACACATATTGACTTATTTTTGAAAATGATATATTATAATAAAACATTGATATAAATATACTAAGAAAGGAAAAAACTATGGTAAAAGATATAGAATATGAAGAAGCACAAAAGAAACTTCAAAAATATGGACAAGAACAAGTTTTAAATAGATACAAATATTTAAGTGATGAGAAAAAAGAAAGATTAATTAATCAAATTAAAAATATTGATTTTGATCAAATTAGAGAACTTTTTGATATAACTCATAAATCCGTAAAAAAAATTGATGGAGAAATAAGTAGTATCAATTTTGTTGATAAATCTAAATTATCTAAAGAAGAATATGAAAAGTATTATAATATTGGAAGTAAAATTATTAAAGATGGAAAGTATGCGGTAGTAACTATGGCAGGAGGTCAAGGAACTAGATTGGGTTATGTTGCACCAAAAGGTACTTTCAAAATAGGCGGAGGAGTTGATAAATCTTTATTTGAAGCATTATCTGACACAATTAAAGATGCAAAAAATAAGTTCGATACAACAATTCCATGGTATATTATGACAAGTAGAGAAAATAACGATGCAACAGAAAAGTTTTTCGAAAAAAATGATTTCTTTGGATTACCTTATGAAGATATAAAATTCTTTAAACAAGGCGAATTACCAATGCTAAATACAGATGGAAAACTAATGCTTGACGAAACAGGACTTATAAAGCTTGCAGCAGATGGACATGGTGGTGTGTTTGAATCATTAGTAAAAAATGGTTATTTAGAGGATATGAAAAAAAGAGGAATAGAGTGGATTTTTATATCTGGTGTAGATAACGTTTTAGCAGGCTTGGTTGATCCGATTGCAGTAGGACTTGCTGTATCTGAAGGAAATCTTGCAACAGGAAAGTCTGTTGTTAAAAGAAGTCCAGATGAAAATGTTGGAGTTTTTTGCAAAAGAAATGGAAAACCATATGTTATTGAATACACAGAAATAACAGATGAGATGGCTAATGCCAAAAATGAGGATGGAGAACTAATATATGGTGAATCACATATATTAACGAATTTATTTAATATTAAAGCATTAGAAAATATTGCAAAAAATAAATTACCATATCATAAAGCATTTAAAAAAGCAAAATATATGGACGATAATGGGAAAATAGTTGTTCCAGAAAAGCCAAATGCATATAAATATGAAGCATTTATTTTTGACGCATTTGAAAGCTTAGATGATATGTCTGTATTAAGAGTTAAAAGAGAAGATGAATTTGCACCACTAAAGAATGCAGACGGTGAAGATAGTCCAAATACTGCAAGACAATTATATATGGATTATCAAGAAAGAAAAAGAAAAGGATTAGTATGCTAAAAAAGAGGTTAAAAGTTTAGAGATTAGAAAATAATATATTTAATCATCTAATCTTTAACCTCTTTCTAAATTAATAAGTGATTTGGAGGTTTTACATGAATTATTTCGATGAATATACAAGATGGATTGAAAGTAATTTTATTGATGAAGACACAAAAAAAGAATTAATTAAAATTAAAGATAATAAAAAAGAAATTGAAGATAGATTTTATAAAAATCTTGAATTTGGAACTGCTGGACTTAGAGGAATTATTGGTGCAGGAACTAATAGAATGAACAAATATACAGTTTCAAAAGCAACTCAGGGATTAGCAAATTATATAATAAAAAATAATGGACAAAATAAAGGGGTAGCAATAGCATACGATTCAAGACATATGTCTAAAGAGTTTAGTGAGATTACTGCAAACTGTTTGAATGCAAATGGAATAAAAACATATGTGTTTGAAAGTTTAAGGCCTGTTCCAGAGTTATCTTATACTGTTAGAAAATTAGGCTGTATAGCTGGTGTTATGATAACAGCAAGCCATAATCCTTCTAAATATAATGGCTATAAAGTTTATTGGGATGATGGTGCGCAAGTTGTTCCACCTCATGATAAGGGAATAATTAATGAAGTTAATAAAATTGAAAAATATGAAGATGCTAAAATTATAAATAAAGATGAAGCAATAAAAAAAGGATTATATAATATTATTGGAAAAGAAGTAGATGATTGTTACATTGAGGAGCTAAAAAAACTAAGCTTGAATCCAAATATAATTAAAGAACAAAAAGATTTAAAAATTGTTTATACTCCTTTACATGGAACAGGAAGAAAACCTGTACAAAGAATTTTAAAGGAAATTGGATTTAAAAATGTATATACTGTTTCTGAACAAGAAGAGCCAGATGGCGACTTTCCAACTGTAGATTATCCAAATCCGGAAGATAAAAATGCATTTAGACTTGCTTTAGAGTTAGCCCAAAATAAAAATGCTGATATAGTTTTAGCAACAGATCCAGATGCAGATAGATTAGGTGTATATGCAAAAGATTCTAAAACTGGTAAATATATGTCATTTACAGGAAATATGAGTGGCATGCTTATTGCAGAATATATATTATCTCAAAGAAAAGAAAAGGGAATTCTACATAGTAATGGAGCATTAATTACATCAATTGTTTCTACAGATTTATCAAAAGCTATTGGAAAAGAATATAATTTAAAAGTATTCGAGGTATTAACAGGTTTTAAATATATAGGAGAAAAAATAAGACAATTTGAAGAAAGTAAAGATTATACATATGAATTTGGGTTTGAAGAAAGTTATGGTTGCTTAATTGGAACATATGCTAGAGATAAAGATGCAATTGCAGCAGTAATGATGCTTTGTGAAGCGGCAGCATATTATAAAAGTAAAGGGTTAACTTTATGGGATCAAATGCTTAATATATATAAAAAATACGGTTATTATAAAGAAGATATTATGTCATTAACGCTAGAAGGGGCAGACGGAGCAGAAAAAATTAAAGAAATACTAAATAATTTAAGAACTAATCCATTATTAAAAATATGGAAATATAAAGTTTTAGAATTTAGAGACTATAAAGAAGAAAAAATTATTAATATGCTTACAAAGGATGAGAAGAAGCCACAATTACCAAATTCAAATGTGTTATATTATGAACTTGAAAACAATTGTTGGTGTTGTGTAAGACCATCTGGAACTGAGCCTAAAATTAAATTTTACATCGGTGTAAAAGAAAAAACGGAAGAAGAAGCGGATAATGCAATAAAACAAATAAAAGAAGAATTATTAAAATATATAGAAAAATAGCAAAAAATGCAGCCTATGGGTTGCATTTTTTCCATTCTGGTATATTTCTTTTTATTGCTCCATATAAATTTGCTCTAATGTGTGGAATATCAACTCTTAAATCGTTTATTATATTTTTCATATCTTCTCTTTTTGAAATTCCATCCATTAGACATACTTTACTCATTACCGTGATATTATTTCTTTTGATAAAATTTTTAATATATTTTTCAGGAGCATATATTAATGGTCTAATTAATGTCATTTTACTTCTATCCATATAGCTCATAGGTGCAAAAGTATTAATTGAGCCAGTGTATAATAAATTAAGCATAAATGTTTCTAAAACATCATCTTCATTGTGCCCCAAAGCAATTTTATTACATCCCTCTCTAATAGCAACAGTGTTCAATGCTCCACGCCTAAAGTTTGCACATAAAGAACATGGATTTTTTTCTTTTCTTAAATCAAATACTATTTCTTTTATATGGGTATCTTCTATAAATAAAGGTACGTTAATATTATCACAAGTTGTTTGTAGTAGCTTTTTATCAAAAAATTCAAAACCTGGATTTATGCTAATGGCTATTAAATCAAATTTTTTAGGATAAAAACGTTGTAAATTTTTTAATCCCATAAGCATTGATATTGAGTCTTTTCCACCAGATAAAGCAACTGCAATCTTGTCTCCATCTTCAATCATATTATAATCTTCAATTGCTTTTCTCATATAACTTAAAATTTTTTGCATAATGCATGTCCTCCATAAATATATATTATAGTATTATTTTTATTAATTTTCAATACTTGATTTTTAATATGAAATATATTATTATATTGTATAAGATGTGCTTATAGCTCAGCAGGATAGAGCAGTCGCCTCCTAAGCGACCGATGGGGGTTCGAGTCCCTCTAGGCACACCAGTTAATTAAAATTAAATATAATTTGGATAAAAATAATGAATGATGAATATTTTATGAAAGAGGCTTTAAAAGAAGCAGAAAAAGCATATAAAAAGTTGGAAGTTCCTGTTGGGGCAGTAATTGTTAAGGATGATAAAATAATTGCTAGAGCACATAATAAAAAGGAAGAAAAAAATAGTCCAATAATGCATGCTGAAATAATTGCAATTGAGAAAGCTTGTAAAAGAATAAACAATTGGAGACTAACTGGATGTAAGATGTATGTAACATTAGAACCATGCCCTATGTGTGCAGGGGCGTTAGTTAATTCGAGAATAGATAAAATTTATATAGGTGCAAAAGATCCTAAAACAGGAGCGTGTGGATCAAAACTTAATTTGTTACAAGAATGCGAATTTGACACAAGCGTTGAGATTGAAAATGGAATACTTCAAGAAGAATGTCAAGAAATTTTAAAGGCTTTTTTCAAAGAGATTAGAAAAATTAAGAAAAAATAGGAGAAAAATAATGTACGAAAATAAAAAGTTAAAAAGTCTTATTTTAAAAAGCTCTTATATATTTGTAATTGTTTTAATAATTGCGGTAGTAATACTTCTTATTTTAAAATATAATGTTGAGGGCGAAAAAAACATGCCTTTTAAATTGTCAGATTTAATTTTGATAAGTAGTGCTGAGGGATTTCAGGATGAAGAAGATAGTGAATACAAATGGAATGTGGATATATATCAAACAAATGATATTTATTTAAATATTGAAAAAAATAAAAACTTTAAAGAAAATGAAGCAATTAAAAGTATAATAATTGAAAATTTAAAAGTGGAAAAAGAACCACAAAGTGGAAAAATAGAGTTCTATAGGCCAAGCGGAGACGAAAAAAATTTATTTGAATATAAAGATGAGTATAGAATAAACAGTAAAATAGAATTTGTAGGAAGTAAAGAAGCTGATATAAAAAATTTAAAAATATCTAATCAAGGTAATACAATAATGATTAGAGCTGTAAATAAGTTGGATAAAAAATATGCTTCAAATAATGACTCAATTGAACACAGTGGACGCTTACTAAAAGAAACAGGTATAACCTTAGAAGAAATAGAGGCAGAAATTTCATTTGACTTAATAATTAATCTAGAATCTGATGTATCATTTAAAGCAAATATAAAGCAAAATATTCCAATTGGAAACATTGCAAACGAAGGAACAATATCAAAAGAAATTACAAACTTGAAAAATATAGTATTTAAAAGGCAATAGAGTAGTTATTTTTAACTACTCTATTGTCATATATATAGTAGCTAGACGTATTCCATTTGAGATTTTTTTCTTACAGCCAGAAAACTCAAATTAGCTGGAACTAATGCCAACTTAAATTATTTTATTTATCTTTTCTCCATATTCATTTAAAAGAGCATTAAATACATTTGAATTATGAACAGGTGTGGAAAATTCAATTAAATAATTGTTTAATTTTTTATTTCCTTCTAGTTTATCTAGAACAATAAAAAAACTATTCATGTATTTGTATGCAAGTATGTTAGATAGCGAAATATTTTCTTTATGTGATAAAATATAAAATTCTAAAAAATCATTAAAACTTTCAAAGCGATATATGTGAGAGGTTTGATTTGAAAATATTGATTGCTCGTTTTTCTGTTTGGTAATTGTAAGTACAAAGATGTTATTATCTAAACTAATTGTTTCAACAATTGCTTTATTATTATCTATGTAAAAATCATATTTTTCTTCTGCTAAATCTAATATCTCAAAAAAAAGATTTTGTGATTCAATGGAATTTGATAAAAAAGAATCTACGTTGATGTTTTTCTCAGTTAAGTCATTTGAACTTAAAATAACTTTTAGTTTATCACTATTAATTTTTTTAATTTGCATTATTATAAACCCCTCAATCCACATTAATATTGAACCTAATTTAATTATACTACATGTGAAGTAGTAAATAAATGAACAATTTTTGGTAATTAGTATATTATATAAAATATTAATATAAAGTGTGCAAAAAAATTATTTCATAGATTTCAATTTTATAAAGAAATATAAAAATAGAGAGAAGACCTAAAATTGAAAATTTTCAGGTTTGCTCTAATTCATAACATTTAACTTTATACTAAAAATACTTGAAAAAAAGTGAAAATCAATATATAATACAATGGTAAAAAAACAAAAGAATATTTATTTCCGTAAGGAAAAAATGGAGGAAAAACAAATGGCAATGAAAGAAAAAAACATATGGATATTATTAATTTTTATTTTATCTGGACTAGTAGTTGGTGGATTACTTGGAGAAATAGCTAAAAATGTTGATTTTTTATGGTGGCTTGGTTATGGAGAAACATTTGGACTAACATCGCCATTAGAATTGGATTTAAACATAATAAAAATAACATTTGCCCTTGCTTTTAAAATAAATATAGCTAGTATAATTGGACTAGTATTAGCAGTATTTATTTATAAAAAAATTTAAATGTATTTTTAGTGGGGATAATGGGGAGCTTCAAGAAAGGAGCTCAGTTTGAATATAAAAATGAAAGAACTGCCAATTTCTGAAAGACCATATGAAAAGCTAGAATTATATGGTGCGGACAAGCTAACAAATTCAGAATTATTGGCAATAATAATAAAAACAGGAACTAAAGATGAAACGGCTGTGAGTTTAGCGCAAAGAATATTAAAATTAAATGATACTGTGCAAACAGAGGATTTATCATTTTTACAAAATATTTCGATTTCTGAATATATGTCAATAAAAGGTATTGGTAAGGTGAAAGCAATTCAACTTATTGCACTTGGAGAAATAGCTAAAAGAATAAACAAACCCATAAATAAACAAAATATAAAAATAAAAAGTTCAAAAGATGTTGCAAATTTACTTATGAATGAATTAAGAAACGAAAAAAGAGAAAAAGTTAAAATAATTTTACTTAACTCCAAAAATATTGTTATGAAAATAAAAGATATATCATATGGTGGAACAAATTTTGCGATGATTGAAACACGAGAAATACTTGAAGAAGTAATAAAAAATCAAGCACCAAAAATGATTTTAATACATAACCATCCAAGTGGAGATGTTACTCCAAGTAAAGCTGATTTTAGTATGACGGATAGAATATATGACGCAGCAAAATTAGTTGGAGTTGAACTTTTAGATCATATAATTATTGGGGATAATAAATTTGAAAGCATTTTAAGATTTATGGAGGAAAAACAATGAAGTTAAACTTTAATTTTTTAGATTTAACAGCTAGAGATATAGGGATTGATTTAGGAACAGCCAACATTTTAATAACATTGAAGGGAAAAGGAATAGTTTTAAATGAGCCATCTGTTGTGGCAATAGATAAAAAAACAAATACTGTATTAGCAACTGGTCAAGAAGCAAAAGAAATGTTAGGTAGAACACCGGACAATATAAAAGCAGTAAAACCAATGAAAGATGGAGTTATAGCAGATTTTACAGCAACTCAAATTCTTCTTAAAACATTGGTTCAAAAAATATGCAGAAGATATAATATTTCAAGATTGAGAGCAGTTGTAGGGGTACCTTCTGGAATTACAGAAGTTGAAAAAAGAGCAGTAGAAGAATCAATTTTACAATCTGGTGCAAAAGAAGTTTATTTAATTGAAGAACCAGTTGCTGCGGCAATTGGGGCAGGCTTAGAAATAGCTGAGCCGAATGGTAATATAGTAGTAGATATTGGTGGTGGCACCACAGAAGTTGCTGTAATTTCACTTGGTGGCGTTGTTGTTTGTGATTCTTTAAGAATTGCTGGTGATGAATTAGATGAAGCAATAATAAATTATGTGAAAAAAGAGCTTAACTTAGCAATAGGACAAACAACAGCAGAAGAAATAAAAATAAATTTGGGCTGTGCAAAGCCACTTATGTCAATTGAAACTATGCAAATAAGGGGAAGAGACTTAAATACAGGACTTCCTAAAGTGCTTGAAATTTCTTCTGAGCAAGTGATGATTGCAATGGCAGAAACGATATCTCAAATTGTTGAGGTTGTTAAAGTAGCTCTAGAGAAAACACCACCAGAACTATCTTCAGATGTAATGGAAAGAGGAATTATTTTAACAGGTGGAGGAGCATTAATTAGAAATTTAGATAAATTAATAAATGAGAAAACAGGAATACCTGTATATATATCAGATACACCACTAAATGCAGTTGTTAGAGGAACAGGAAAGGCTTTGGAAGATATAGAAAAATTAAAATCTGTTTTAGCAAGTTCTAGAAAAATAAAATAATTGGAGGGTAATGTGAATAAAAAGAAAAGTGGAAAAATTGGAATTATAATAACAATTATATTTTTAATTATTCTTGTATTTATTTCAAACTTGAAATTAAACAAGTTTTCTTATGTTGAAAGTGCATTTAGCAATATAATAATGCCAATTCAAAGTGGAATTACCTATTTGAAAAATAAAATTCAAAAAAATGACCAATATTTTGCTACAATAGATAGTTTAAAAAGTGAAAATCAAAAATTAAAAAATAGAAATACAGAATTAGAAGAAGCATTAAGACAACTTGAGGTAATACAAGCTGAGAATACAACTCTAAAAGAATATTTAAATTTAACAAAAGAATATACTAATTATACTACTGTTCCTGCTTATATAATAAATAAAGACATAAGTAATTATTCTAATGTCTTTGTTATAAATGTTGGTACAGATAATGGAGTTAAAGAAAATATGACAGTTATTGCAGCTGAGGGACTAGTAGGGCATATTATTTCTGTTACAAAAAATACTGCTAAAGTTCAAACTATAATTGATACTTCTAATGTTGTTAGTGCAACATTAGAAAATTCAAAAGATAATGTGATATGTAGAGGAACTTTAAATGAAAATGAATTAAAAGCTACATACATTTCAACAGATACTGTTTTAAATGAGGATGAAAAATTGCACACTTCTGGAATGGGTGGAATTTATCCTAAAGGAATATATATTGGAAAAATAAAAAAAATAAATGATACTAAAAACATGACTGACAGAAGCTTCGTTGTTGAAGCAGCTGTAAATTTTAAAAAGTTAGAAACTGTATTAGTTATTACAAAATAATGAAAGGATATAAATAATGAACAAAATAAAAATTATTATTGGCATAATATTTGCATTTTTAATTGTTTATTTGTTGCAAGCAAATTTCTTTTCATGGTTTAACTTGGCTGGTGTAAAACCTAATTTATTTGTTATTTTAGTATTAACAATAGGATTGTTTTCAGGAAGAAGTATGGGAGCAACATTTGGAATTTTATTTGGATTATGTTTAGATTTTTTTATAGGAAAAAGTGTTGGAATATATGGATGTATGCTAGGAATTGTTGGAATAATAGGAGGATATTTAGATAAAAACTTTTCAAAAGACAGTAGAATTACTATAATAACAATGACAACATTTGTAACAGTAATATTTGAATTAGGAACGTATTTGCTAAATGTTGCTGTTAATTCATACCAAATTAATACAATATATTTTATAAAACTTTTAATAATTGAATTGATGTTTAATATTATTTTAACAATAATTATTTATCCATTAATAATAAAATTTGGATATAAAATTGAAGAAACATTTAAAGAAAATAAAATTCTTACAAGATACTTTTAAGAAAGGAAATAAAATTGAAAAATCCAAGAAAAGTAAACTTTAATTTTAGATATAATTTAACAACAGTACTTGTATATTTAATTGGAATAGTTCTTATTGTTCAGCTTTTTAATTTGCAAGTTGTTCATGGAGAAGAATATAGAGCAAGCTCAAACGCAAGACTAACTAGAGAAAGTGATATTGAAGCAGCTAGAGGAAACATAGAAGATAGAAATGAAAGTATACTTGCCACAACAAAAACAGGATATAGTGTAGAATTATATAAAACTAAAATTAAGGATGAAGAATTAAATAATGTTGCTTTAAAAATTGCTAATTTACTTGAAAGTAATGAAGATACATATATAAATAATTTTCCAATAGATTCAGAATTGAAATTTACTTTAAATTCAGAAGATAGTATTAAAGCTTGGAAGAAAAAATATAAAATATCAGAGAATGCAAGTGAGCTTGACTGTATAAATGCATTTAAAGAAAAATATAAAATAAATGTTGACAATGTAAAAGATGCTCTAAAAATAATTGCAATAAGATATGAAATAACAACTAATGGATATAGTTCTACAAAATCTATAAAACTTGCTGAAAATATAAGTAAAACAAGTGCAATTCAATTTAATGAACAAAATAATTCTTTCCCTGGAATTAATGTTGTAGAAGAACCAATAAGAGTATATACAAGCGGAAGCTTAGCAGCACATATTTTAGGATATATAGGAAAGCTAGACCAAGATACATTAAAAGCAAAAATAAATGATGGATATAGAATAAATGATTATATAGGAAAAGTTGGTATTGAATATGTTCTAGAAAAATATTTAAAAGGTAAAACAGGAAAAAAACAGGTTGATATGTCTGTTGATGGTACTGTTATAGAAGAATATGTGCAAGAAGAAGCAGTTTCCGGAAATACTGTAATACTTACAATAGATTCTGAAATACAAGAAAAAATGGAAGAAGCTATTGAAGATGAAATAGAACAATTAAAAAATGAAGGAAAGCAGACAGATTGTGGAGCAGCTGTTTTAATGAATGTGAAAAATGGTGAAATATTGGCAATGTGTAGTTATCCAACCTTTAAACCTGAATATTTTACTGGAAAACTAGAACCAGCTATTTGGGAAGATATTCAAAAAAATAAAAAATTATTTAATAATGCTGTTCAATCCGCCAATGCTCCTGGTTCAACATATAAGATGGTTGTGGCAACAGCGGCATTAGAAGAAGGTGCTACAACAGAAAATGAATATATAAATGATAGAGGAGTATATCCATATGGACACAATCCAGTATGTTGGTATTATACAAGTTATCATAGAGGACACGGAAATGTAAATATAAAAACAGCATTACAAAAATCATGTAATTATTTCTTTTATGAAATGGGAAGACGACTAGGTGCAGATAAAATAGCTGAATATGCAAGATACTATGGATTAGGTACAAAAACTGGCGTAGAACTTACAGGGGAAGCAACAGGAACTATAGCATGTAGTGAAGAGGCTCAAAAGCAAGGTGAACAATGGTACCCTTCTTATGATCTTTCTGCAGCAATTGGACAAATATATAATAGATATTCTCCAATTCAGATGGCAAGATATGTTAGTATTTTAGCCAATGGTGGAAATTATGTTACACCAACATTAATAAAAGAAGTTAGAGATAGTGATGGAAACAGAATACCAAAAGAAGAAATAAGAAATTATACAAATGAACTTTTAGGTGTTTCAACAGAGCAAAATTCAGATTTAAAAATTTCTGATAAAACGTTAGATACAGTTAAAGCAGGAATGCGACTAGTTACATCATCCGGTGGAACAGCATATGCAGCTTTTAAGAATTTTGACAAATCTGTTGCCGGAAAAACAGGATCTGCACAAGCAAAATCAAAAGAAAAAGGAGAATATGCAAATGGTTGGTTTGTTGGATTTACTCCATACCAAGATTCAGAAGTTGCTGTTGTTGTTTTTCTAGAAGATGGATCTTCAAACTCACATGCAGCAAAAGTGGCAAGAAAAATATTAGAAGCTTATTATAATTCAGATATAGAAAATACAGAAGATTTAAAAGAAGATATGTCTGCTCAGATTTATGCAGAAACTTAAAAAGGAAGAGGAATATATATGAGAAGTTGTGTAAAAGTTAATCTAACAAAAGAAAATTTATTAATGAAAATAAACGAAGAAGCAGAGCAAAAAGAAATTATTGATAGTATAAAAAAGAAATTACCTAGTTTAAAAAAACTATACAAAGATGAAAAAATGCCAATTTTAATATTAGGAAAAAAACTAAAAGAATCAGAAAAACTAGAAATTAAAAATACAATTCAAGAAAAAATAGATGTTAAAATTTCTTTTGAAATGCCACAAGAACTTGGATTACATGGAATAAAGAAAACTTTTTGTCAAGAAATCGAAGCTTCTAAAACAAAATTTCATAAAGGTTCAGTTAGATCTGGACAAAAGATTGAATATGACGGAAGCATTGTAATACTTGGAGATGTAAATGGAGGTGCTGAAATAATTGCAGCAGATCATGTGGTTGTACTAGGAGTTTTAAGAGGACTAGCACATGCAGGAGCTGGAGGAAATAAAAAGGCTATTATTGCAGCTGCTTCAATAGAAAGCAAACAAATAAGAATTGCAGATGTAATAAAGGAAATGGAAGAAGAAAAAGATGAAGAAGGAAATCCTATTGCACAAACAAGAAAAACTTATGCTTATGTTGAAGAAAACCAAATAATATTAGAATAAAACTATGTAATAAAAAGTAAAATTAATATAATAAACAAATCTGAATTACATGATTTTTCACTATATAATGTATATAATAAAAATAATATAATTAAATCATCTAATTTAAGTTTTATTCCGAGAAGCTGAAAAATAAAATCAGCTTCTTTTTTATCAGTATTATTTTTAAATTTCTTATTATTTGAATTATAATGTATATTGTTTGAAGTTGGCGAGTATAAGTCTTTTTTAACCGTATATTTAGTTTTAGAATTACCTGTTCTATAATAATTTATATAAGGAAATCTAAACATTTTTGTTCTCCTTACTATTTTCCTCATTGAATGCTTCTAAAGCTTTAGTAATATTTAAAATTTGCATATATTGATCAAGCTTTTGTTTACGATTATTATTTAGATATGGTTTTAAAGAAATTAATAAATTTGTTTCTGGACTATTTTGAGCTGAATTAATTTTATCCATAATATTTTTAATTTTCATAATTGTATTTATATCAAAATTAAAGTTAGTGTTTGTACTATCATTTGAAGAATTGGAATTATTAAAAAAATCGGAAAAATTCATATTTGAATTATCTGAATTTAAAGATCCATCAGAACTATTAGTGTTTTCTTGATTATTTATATTTGAGTTGTTAATCATACTACTAAGCTTTTGTATAATATCTGACATATCTTCATTATTCACTTAGAATTTTCCTCCTTTTTAAAATTATTAATAAATAACATATGGCGAAGCCACTTTTCTTATTTCATTTAGAAACTAAAATTGACGCGAACAAAGGATGACTTAATTGGTTTTGTTATTATTATTTTGTATTTGCTTAATAATTTCATCTTTATTTTTACTATTTAAAATTTTATTTGCTTGCTCCAGTCCCTTTTCTAAATCTTTTTTATCCATTTTAGATAACATGTTAAGTAACATGTTCATATTCATATTATTATTCATATTTCCTCTCCTTAATAAAAGTTATATTATATATATATTATTAAAAAATATGAAAAATGTTAAAAAATAATAAAAAATAAATGATATCTTGACAAGGAATTTTTATATGTATAAAATATCAATAGGAGATAAACAAATGAGTAGAAAAATTTTTTGGACAATTATTGTCATAATTATTACTATTACTAATGTTGCACTGTTTAATAATTATTATCAAGCAGAACTTAAAAATAATAAAAAAATAATTAAACAAATATAAATAACCTAGTTTTAAATTATTAGGTTATTTTTTCATTATATGCCTTTGTTTTGAATAAAAAGAAGTATTTAGGAAAAGCTAATTTAAAAACAAAAATGGGAAGTGAAAAAGATTGAGATTAACTAAATTTTTAAATATTAAAGGAGCTTTACTAGATCAAGGACAGTTAGAAAATTATTTAGAGAAAATAGCATCAGAGCATATATTGCAAAAAAAATCTAATAAAGATACTTTTCCAATTCCAAGATTAATAGAGAATTTTAACCAAATAACAAAAACTTATGACATTTTAAATTTAGACTTAAAACTGGGTATAGATATTCATCCTGCGGGAGAATGGCTTTTAGATAATTATTATGCAATTGAACAAACATATAAAACAATAAAAAAAGAATTAAGTATAAAAAAATATACTAATTTTATTGGAATTTCAAATGGTGAATATAAGGGATTTGCAAGAATTTATTTATTAGCATCTCAAATTGTTGCATATACAGATGGAAAAATAGATGGAAAAAAGTTAAAAGATTTATTAAAAGCATATCAAAGAAAGAAAACATTAAATATGGACGAAATATGGAATATAAGTATTTTCTTTAATATTGCTTTAATAGAACAAATAAGAAATGTTTGTGAAAAAATATATTTTGCTCAAGTTCAAAAATATAGAGTAGAAAGTTTAATAGAAAGACTTGTTGATAATAAAGATAAAAACAAATTGAAATATATAAAAAATATGGATAATGCAAAATTGCAGTTTTCCAAAGAACCATACATTGAGTATCTTTCATATAGGTTAAATCAATATGGTAAAAAAGGAAATCCGTATATACGAATTTTAGAAGACCAAGTAAGTAAAACAGGAACTACAGTTTCGGAAATAATAAAAAAAGAACATTTTGATATTGCAATAAAAAAGCTTTTAATTGGAAATTGTATTAAAAGTATAAAAGAAATACAAAGAATTGATTTTGATAGTGTTTTCGAAGAAATAAATGGAGTTGAGGAAATATTAAAAAAAGATCCTGCTAATGTTTACGAGAAAATGACTCATAAGACTAAGGAATATTATAGAAATAAAATTAAAGAATTATCAATAAAATTAAAAGTATCTGAAATTTATATATCTCAAAAAGCATTAGAGTTATCTAAAAGAAATACAGATAATTTAAAGAAAAAACATATTGGATACTATATTATAGATAATGGCATATATGAATTAAAAAATGCTATATATAATCAAACAGATGGATATAAAGTTGAAGACATAAAATATACTAATAAACAAACAGCAAACAGTAAAGCTAGAAAATATGTATCGTATATTATTATATTGACGTCATTATTAGATTTATTAATTAGTTTTGTCATGCTAAAAAAGACAAATAATATAATAATAACTTTGTTATTTATTGTATTTTCATTTATTCCAATAAGCGAAATAATAATTAAATTAATTCAGTATTTATTATCTAAAATCATAAAAACAAAATTAATACCTAAAATTGATTTTTCGAATGGTATAACAAAACAAAATACTACTATGGTTATTATACCAACAATATTGAAAAGCAAAGAAGACGTTGACGAAATGTTAGAAAAGATAGAGGTATATTATTTAGCAAATAAGTCAGATAATTTATATTTCACATTACTAGGCGATTGCTCTACATCAAGTAAAGAAATTGAAAAATATGATGAAGAGATAATAAAAGAAGGAAAAAGTAAAATAGATGAATTAAATAAAAAATACAATTTAAATATTTTTAATTTTATTTATAGAAAAAGAATATGGAATAGTAAAGAAAATAATTTTCTTGGTTGGGAAAGAAAAAGAGGGCTTATTTCAGAATTTAATAATTATTTATTAGGAAAAAAAGAAAATACTTTTAAGTACAATTCCTTTAATGATAGTAAAATACCATATATTAAATATATTATAACCTTAGACTCTGATACGAATTTAGTTTTAGATAGTGCAAAAGAGCTTGTTGGAGCTATGGCACATATATTAAATAAACCAATTATTGATAATGAAAAAAATATCGTAACATCTGGATATGGAATAATACAGCCTAGAATAGGCATAGATATAGATTCAAGTAGAAAAACATTATTTACGAAAATATATGCAGGTATGGGTGGAGTTGATGTATATTCAAGCGCATCATTTGATCTATATCAAGATAATTTTGGTCAAGGAAATTTTACAGGTAAAGGAATATATGAATTAGAAACATTTACAAAAGTTCTAAATAATGCAATTCCTAATGATACTGTTTTAAGCCATGATTTATTAGAAGGAATTTATGCAAGATGCGGATTTGCATCAGACATTATTTTATTAGATTCTTATCCACAAAAGTATAATAGCTATATAACAAGAACAAAAAGATGGATACGTGGCGACTGGCAGATTATAAAATGGTTATTTAATAAAGTAGAAGATAAAAACAAAAAAATAATAAATAATCCAATTGACGAGCTTTCAAAATTTAAAATATTAGACAATTTAAGAAGAAGTCTTGTTGAAATTTCGCAAGCTATTTGTTTAATTATAATATTATTTATGAACAAAACATATAGTATTTTTTTCTATTTAATAATATTTTTAAGTATTTTTATTGATTTATTTATAGATTTTTTAAATACAGCAATATTTAAAAAAGAAGGAATAAAAAAACAATCCTCTTTTGAAAATAAATTACCAGGGCTAAAACTTAGTTTAGTAAGAAGTATAATTAATTTTTCAACTATTATATATAAAGCATATGTTTCAATAAGTGCGATTGCTGTAACAATAAATAGAGTTTTTAAGACTAAAGAACATTTATTAGAATGGACTACTGCAGAGGAAGCAGAAAAAAATAGTAGTACAGATGTTAAAAGTTTTTTTAAAGAAATGAAAATTGATGTTATTTTTGGAGTTTTGCTTCTTATATTAGCAATTAAAGAGATAAGCATTTTAAAAATTTTAATAGCATTTTTATGGATTGCTTCTCCATTCATTTGTTGGTATATAAGCAGAGAACTTAAAGAAAAAGCTGAGATTGATGAATTAAATCAAGAAGAAATATCAGAAATAAAAGATATAGCCAAAAGAACTTGGGATTACTTTGAAAACTATATTAATTTCGAAAATAATTATTTGCCACCAGATAATTATCAAGAATCAAGAAAACAAAAAATTGTTGATAGAACATCATCTACTAATATAGGACTTGGACTAATGTCAGTAATGTCTGCATATGATTTAAAATTTATTGAGTTAGATAAATCATTACAGCTGATTCAAAAAATGCTAAAGACTATTTATGAGTTACCAAAATGGAATGGACATCTATATAATTGGTATAGTACTAAAACTTTATTACCATTGAAACCAGAATATATTTCTACTGTTGATAGCGGAAATTTTGTTGGATATTTAATAGTATTAAAAACTTTTCTAGAAGAAATTAAAGACAAAGAGCTAAGAGACAAATATGAAATTGATACTAATTTATATAAAATTAGTGAACTAATAAAGAATACGAATTTTTTAAAATTGTATAATCCAGAAATAAGTTTATTATCAATTGGATTTAATGTAGAACAAAATAAATTAACTGATTCATATTATGATTTATTAGCTTCAGAAGCAAGGCAAGCAAGTTTAATTGCAATTGCAAAAAAAGATATACCATCTAAACATTGGAATAGTCTTAGCAGAACTTTAACTTCGATAGATGGAAAAAAGGGACTAGTTTCATGGTCAGGGACTTCTTTTGAATATTTGATGCCTAATATTAATATAAGAGAGTACAAAGGTAGTATATTAGAAGAATCATGTAAATTTATGATAATGTCTCAAAAAAAATATTGCAATAAATTACAAGTCCCATGGGGAATATCTGAAGCAGCATATAACCTAAAAGACTTAAATTCAAATTATCAGTACAAAGCATTTGGTATACCATGGCTTGGACTAAAAAGAGGGTTAGCAGATGATATAGTAGTTTCTAGTTATGGAAGCATATTAGCTATAAATAAAGATGCTAGAGATGTTTTTAGAAATATAAAAGAATTAAAAAAACATAATGCATATGGAAAATATGGCTTATATGAATCAATAGATTTTACACCTGAAAGAATGTCTGGAAATAGAAAATATGAAGTGGTTAAAACTTTTATGGCACATCATCAAGCATTAATATTATTGTCAATTAATAATTTAATTAATAAGAATATATTGCAAGAAAGATTTCATAAAAATCCAGAAATTAAAGCTATAGATATTTTACTTCAAGAAAAATTGCCTGAAGATGTAATTATAACTAAAGAAAGAAAAGAAAAAATAGAAAAAATTAAATATACAGGGTATGACACAAGATATATAAGACAAGTGGATAATTTAAAAACAGATTTACCAGATTCAAATGTAATATCTAATGAAAATTATACTGTTTGTATGAATAAAGATGGGACAGGCTTTAGTAAATATAAAGAAATTTTGATAAATAGATATAAATATACAGATAATTATAAAGAAGGAATATTTTTTTATTTTAAAAATATAAAAACTAAAAAGGTATGGGAAAGTTTTTATAAAGATGATGACGAAAACTATAAAGCATTTTTTACTCCAGATATGAATGAAATAGTAGTAAAAGAAGACAAAGTTGAATGCAAAATAAAAAACATTGTCACAGCAGATGATAATGTTGAGATAAGAAATATTAAAGTTAAAAATTTAGATGATAAGAGAAGCCAAACTGTTGAAATAAGTTCAGTATTAGAACCAGTATTATCTAGAAAAGAACAAGATTATGCTCATAAAGCATTTAATAATTTATTTTTAAAATATGAAAAAATTGAAAATGGTGTCCTTATAAAGAGAAATGATAAAGACAGAAGTATTTATTTAGCAATTGGTTTTTTTTGCAATAATGGGAATGTAAAGAATATAGAATTTGAAATAGACAAACAAAAATTATATGGTAGATTAAACACAGGAGTACCTAAAAAAATATATAATTCAGAAGAATTTAGCAATAAAATTGGCTTAGTTGTAGATCCAATAATATCTTTCAGACGAACAATAAAATTAGAAAAAGATTTAATAGAATTAAATTTGGTTATTAGTATATCTGAAGATAAAAATCAAGCCATAGAAAAATTAGAAAAATATAAAAGCTTTGAAAATACAAGAAGAGCTTTTGAAATATCAAAAACAAGAAATGATGAAATGAATCGATATTTGCAGGTTACAAGTAAAGAAATGATTGTTTATCAAAAAATACTATCATATTTAATTATGGGAAATCCATTAAAAAAACTTTATATTGATAAATTAAAGCAAATTGAAATAAAAAATGAGGATTTTTGGAAGTATGGAATTTCAGGTGATTTACCAATTATCTTATTAAAAATTAATGAGGTGAATAATTCTTATGTTTTACATGAAGTATTAAAGGCATATAAGTTTTTTACAAACAAAAATATTGCAATAGATTTAGTAATATTAAATGGAGAAGCAAATGTATATGAAAGATATGTTAAAGCAGCAATAGAAAAAAAGATTGCAGATCAAAATTTATCATATTTAATTAATAATAATATATTTATAATAAATTTAAATGAAATAGAATCTAAAGAAAAATTTGAGTTAAAGGCAAGTTTTATTGTAGACGCTCAAAAAGGAAATTTAGAAACTGTTGTATTAGAACAAGAAGATGAATATTTGCACAAATACAAGGAAAATAAAAACGACGCGGATGCTTTTACTGAAGAAACAGAATTTGAAAAATATAATATAGAAAACATGGACTTAATATTTAAAAATTCATATGGCGGATTTTCAAAGGATGGACGTGAGTATGTAATTTGTGTAGATAGCAATGTACCAAGTGTTTGGTGTAATGTTTTAGCAAATGAAAACTTTGGAACAATTGTATCGCAGAACTTAGGTGGGTACTCTTGGTATAAAAATAGCAGATTAAGTAGGATAAGTAAATGGTCAAACGATGCAGTATTTGATACTTCATCAGAATGCATTTTTATTAAAGATGTAAAAGAAAAAAAGTTTTGGAAAATTGGAAATGGTAATTTACTTGCAACTTATGGATTTGGGTATTCAATATATGAACAAAATAAATTAGATATAAAACAAAAATTAAGTGTATTTGTAAGCATGAATGACAACGTAAAAATTAACCTATTAAGATTAAAAAATAATACAAACAATACTAAAGATATAGAAATAATATACAAAATAGACACAGTATTAGGAGAAGATGAAATAAAAACAGATGGAGAACTAACAACAGAATTTGATAATGATGTTTTGTATAGTAAAAGCCAACATTCTACAGAAATAAAAAACATTAGCTATATATATAGTAGTGAAAAAATTGACAGTTATACAGGAAATTATAAAAGCATTAACTTAAAAAAAAGTTGGGATTTAAATAAAGAAAATTCATTTGGAAATAAACCATGTATGGCAATAAAGATTTCAGTAAGCTTAAAAGCATTTGAAGAAAAGAAAATTTCACTTGTTCTTGGGGCAGAAAGTGATAATAACAACTTTAAACTAAAATATAAAAAAATAGAAGAATGCAAGAATGAATGCAATAATACTATAAACTATTGGAAAAATATTCTTGAAAAAATCAGAATAAAAACTCCATCAGAGCAAATGAATATAATCTTAAATGGATGGGCAATGTACCAAACTATTTCTTCTAGGCTGTATGCAAGAACACGGTTTTTATCAATCAGGAGGTGCATATGGATTTAGAGATCAACTCCAAGACACTTTAGGACTTAAATATTTAGATATTAAAAAAATGAAAAAACAAATTATAAAACATGCTTCACATCAATTTATTGAAGGGGATGTTGAACATTGGTGGCATGAGGAAACTAAAAGAGGAATTAGAACTAGATTTTCAGATGATAGATTGTGGCTTGTTTATTTATGCCTTGAATATATAAAAACAAGTGGAGATTATAGTATACTTGAGGAAAAAATACCATATTTAGATGGAGCTAAGTTAGAATATGGACAAGATGAAGAATATGATATTCATGAATTTTCAAAATATGAAGAGACATTATATGAACATTGTATAAGAGCAATAGATATAAGTTTAAAATTCGGAGTAAATAATTTACCACTAATAGGTTCGGGAGACTGGAATGATGGTTTCAGTACAGTTGGAAATAAGGGAAAAGGTGAAAGTATTTGGTTAGGCTTCTTTTTATATGACGTTATAAATAGGTTTTTAAATATATTAAAAAAGAAAGAAGATTACAAAAAAATTCAAGAATATGAAGCTATATTAGAAAAACTAAAAAAAGCTTTAAATGAAAATGGATGGGATGAAAAATGGTATAAAAGAGCATATACAGATGATGGAAAAATTTTAGGAAGTATAAAAAATAGTGAATGCTGTATAGATAGCATTGCTCAGAGTTGGTCTGTAATATCTGGTGCTGGTGATGAGGAAAAGACTCATATAGCAATGAATAGCTTAGAAGAAAAGTTAATTAATAACAAAGAAGGAATAATAAAGTTACTAGATCCGCCTTTTGAAAAATCTGATTTAGAACCAGGATATATAAAAAACTATTTACCTGGAGTAAGAGAAAACGGTGGACAATACACACATGAGTGTTGTTGTTAGCACCAGTTTTTAAAAATATTGATAC
>OIZL01000256.1_pt1 | contig 45052 bp, 62 predicted proteins | sample 1588541 | NCBI WGS metagenome assembly OIZL01 (sample SAMN03283285) | human gut metagenome | biome: human-associated habitat; material: feces | host: Homo sapiens | place: Peru | collected 2012 | reverse complement strand
CTTTCACACTTTTCCTCCCTCCGAAACCTTTCGTTGGGCAGTTCTTTGACAGTCTGGGGACTGCCCGCGCGGGCAGTCCCTTTTCTTTATTCCGCTTCGTCGGTGTAGTTGTCGAAGTAGCCCTGCACGAGGACGATGGGCGTTCCCTTGTCGCCGGAGCCGCTGGTGAGGTCGCAGAGGGAGCCAATCAGGTCGGTCAGCCGGCGCGGGGTCGTACCCTGGGCGGCCATGTTGCCGACCAGACTGCCGTGCTTGGCGCGGATGCGCTCAGAGATGGCATCGCGCAGCGCTTCACCGGACAGGTCCTTGAACGCCTCGTCGGCCAGATACTTGAGCTTCAGCTCATTCGGCGTGCCGACCAGACCGTCGGTGTAGTTCGGAGAAACGACCGGGTCGGCCAGCTCCCAGATTTGCCCCTTGGGATCCTTGAACGCACCGTCGCCGTAAACCATGACCTCCACGTGCTTGCCTGTGGCCTTGAGCAGGCGGCTCTGCACGTCCTCGACGAATGCCTGAGCGTCGCGCGGGAAGAGCTTGACGGTGCTTTCCGTCGCCTTGTTCGAGCCGAGCAGACCGTAGCGCTCATTGTAGCCGCTGCCGTTGACCGGGGCGGTCATGATCTCGTCGAGGCCGTAGACACAGGTCGCGCCCGCCTCGCGGAGCAGACGGTCCGTGCGCTTGCGGCTGTGAATGTCACAATGCAGGACGTGATCGGTGTAGGAAAGAATGGTCGTCGCGCGGTTGGAGAAGATAATCTCGACCTCTGCGCCGCTTTCGCGGATGAGATCGCCGTAATACTGCACGTAGTCCACGCCCGTGAACTCATGCTTCGGCGCACCGAACAGCTCGCGGTAGCGCTCCAGCGTCAGAACGTCCTGATAGGGGTTGATACCTGCCTTGTCGATCATTTCCTCGCTGACCAGCTCGTTGCCGACCTCGTCGGACGGGTACTTGAGCATCAGAACGATCTTTTTTGCTGCGCTTGCGATGCCGCGCAGGCAGATGGCGAAGCGGTTGCGGGAGAGAATGGGGAAGATCACGCCGATCGTGTCGCTGCCGAGCTTCGCACGGACGTCGGCGGTGATGTCGTCAACGGAGGCGTAGTTGCCCTGTGCGCGGGCGACGACGGATTCCGTCACGGCCACGACGTCGCGGTCGCGCAGCGAAAAGCCGTCGGATTCACAAGCGGCCAGCACACTGCTGACGACGTTTTCTGCCAGCGGGTCGCCCTGACGGATGATGGGGCAGCGAATGCCGCGGGATACGGTACCGGTATTTCTCATAGTAGATCTTCCTTCCTTAACAATAACATTCGTTTTTCAAAATTCCAATGTAGGGGAGATTGCGATAGTTCTCTGCGTAGTCTAGACCGTAGCCGACCAAAAATTCATCCGGCGCGGAAAAGCCGCACAGATCGACCGGCTGGGATGCACCGGGCTTTTGCAGAAAGGCGACGCTCGTGAGCGAGGCGGGGGAACGCGCTGCGAACAGCTCCTTCAGATATTTGACCGTCAGGCCGGAGTCGATGATGTCCTCAACGATGACGACGTGGCGGCCTGCAATGTCGTGCTCCAGATCGTGCAGCAGCCGGACGGCCCCGCTGGAGCTGGAGCCGTTGCCGTAGCTGGAAACGGAAATAAACTCCATATCCAGCGGACAGGTCATGCGGCGGCAAAGATCGACAAGAAAGAAGGAAGCTCCCTTCAGCACGCCGACCATCACGGGGCGTTCCCCGCGAAAGCGTTCGGACAATTCCTCACCGAGCGCCCGAACTCGTGCCGCAATGGCTTCTTCCGAAAAAAGTACGCGTTCAATATCCTGCGCAGCAGAACGAATCAGCATGAATTACCTCCGATGATCGCCGAACCGTCGAAGCGGCGGCGTTTTGTGCTTTACAAACAAGCGCCACGACAGTATAATACATTTATCGGCATAAGTAAAATAGATAAATTTAATACATGATATTAGAACAACTTATCACAAGGAGTGTCAATATGGCCGCAAAATTGGAGCTATACCGAACCTTTTTGGAGGTTGCAAAGACCGAAAACATTTCGCAGGCCGCGCAGCGACTGTATATTTCGCAGTCTGCCGTCAGTCAGTCAATCCGTCAATTGGAGGAAGCGCTGCAAGTGCGGCTGTTTTCCCGCAGCACGAAGGGTGTGAAGCTGACGGGTGAGGGGAGAATGCTGACGGAATATGTTTCGCACGCGCTCGGCCTGCTGCAAAGCGGCGAGGAAAAGCTCGCGCAGGCGCGGAATCTGCAAACCGGTGAGCTGGTCATCGGCGCGAGCGACACGGTGACGAAAACGTACCTGCTCTCGCGCCTTGAAGCCTTTCATAAGGCGCATCCCGGCATCCGCATCCGCATCCGTAACGGAACGAGCCGTCAGGTGTTGGACTATTTGAACACCGGCGCGGTCGATATCGCCTTTGCGACCGAGCCGAAGAATGCAGCGGCCTATCTGCTCCGCCGCTGCATCGTGACGCATATGATTTTCGTCGTCGCACCCGACTATCCTGTGGACAGAACGCATATTTATTCGATGGAGGAAATCGCGGCACTTCCGCTGATCCTTCTGGAACAGCAGGCGAATTCCCGGATGCATCTGGAGGAGTTTTTTCATAGCAAGGGCCTCGCTGTCCGGCCGGAAATCGAGCTGGGGTCGCATAATCTGCTGATCTCTCTCGCACGAATCGGGCTTGGTGTCGCCTGCGTGACGGAGGAATTCTCGCAGTCCGGCCTTGGACGCGGCGTGATCGTCCCCCTGCGGACGGATTTTGAGATTCCGACCCGTGCGGTCAGTATGTGTACCCTCCGCGCCGTTTCCCCGACCCCGGCCGCCGAGCGCTTCATGGACTTCATCACGGAGAGCAACCGAATGTCCTACGACCCCGGCCATTCGTACCATTTTGATGCGGATTTGAGCGAAAAATGAATATTCTCCCAAAGTATTTGAATTTATCACGCAAGCTCTATTGACATTTATTGCGGAATCCTGTATTCTAAAATAAAATACGCGGAGGTGTAGGAGGATGAAACGGCTTTGGACGGGATGTCTTTCGCTGCTGCTGTTGACCGCTCTGCTCGCAGGCTGCGCGGCGAAGCAGCGCGACGTGTATTACGGCGGCGTGAAGCTGGAGTATGTCGAGGAGACGTATGAGCCTGAGAAGATACGGCTGGACAACGAGTGGCTTCAGCGCAAGAGCAGGGAAGCGGCTGAAGGACTTGATTTGTCAAAGTTGAAGGAACTGCTGACATATTTGGAAAAAATCGATGCGCTGCTGAATCGGTATTTTTTTCAATCCAGTTATGAGGTGACAGGTATCGTGCATTTTTCAAATGACGTTTGGGGAATACGGTTTGCACATCGTAACGATCTGCCGCCTGCGATGGATGCTTGCGACGAGTATTATTACTTCCGCGAAGCGGATGGTGAGATATTCAACTCGGACTTCGACTGGTATGGCATCAATCTTTGGAGCGATTTCCTTGACTACTGATAAACAGGAAAAAACCAAATTTCTACAAGAAACCCCTTGACAAGTGCGGCAAAAACGAGTATGATATACAAGCTGATTTCGTGAGGAATCGCGCATGGAGAGGTGGCTGAGCTGGCCGAAGGCGCACGACTGGAAATCGTGTAGGCGTTAAAAGCGTCTCGCGGGTTCGAATCCCGCCCTCTCCGCCAAAAGGAAAAGCCTTGAAACATCAGTGTTTCGAGGCTTTTCCTTTATTTCCAATGGTTTGCGGGCTTTCTGATTGTTCCATTTTTGGAACGGATACTCCATATTTCACGCGTCAATAGCAAAATTCAAAATCAATAATGCTATCGAGAATGCTATCAAGCGTGTTCTGTATCGTTGCTATGCTCACAAAAACGGGCTGCTCGACGAAAAATTCCGCGTTATGCGCAGAAAATTTTTTACTCATTGTAGAACTTCCAAAGCTCATTTTTGTATCGCTCGATATCCGATTGCGCTATGTGGGTGTAAATCTCGTCCATGATTTTATCATTGCTCCATCCGCCGATCTCTCTGGAGATTTCCTTTGGAATTCGCAAATGGGCGGATAGGGAGGCGAAGCTATGGCGAAGCTGATGAATGGTTACTCGTTTCACGGCCGCCTTTTCGCACACTCTGGCGACCGTCCGTCTGAGCGTGCTTTCTGCAACGGTAAGAACATCTCCTTCCGACTTCCACTCGCGCCGAATCGCCGCACGAAGCTCCGGCATCAGCAGCGGGACCGCGCGGTCAGACGAAATATTTTTCTGTTCGCTTTTATATACGTACTTCTCATCCTCATTTCGCACCACGGCACCGTTGGTTCGGATGATCTCCGCATCTCTGTCGATCTTTTCCCACCGAAGGGCTTTTATTTCGGATAAGCGCATTCCCATCAGCGCAAGCAACATTGGTATGCACAGAGAATTATCGGCAGCGGCGGCAACAAACTTCTTGATTTCGTCCGGTTCCAGCCAAACCGCATCACTTTTCTTCCGCTGCGGCGCGACCTTCACGCTATCGTCCGGCGTGATACCGTTTTCCTTGAGCACGGATTTCACAAACGCCCAAGAATTTTTCACAGTCTTTTTCGAGGCGATGCCAAGCTCCTCGTCAATGATTTTTCTCCATTCGTTTTGTTGGATCGTTGAAATTCTGCGCGGCATCGTGGACTGAAAGCGTGTCCTTTGAATGATGCGATAGCCGCGTATCGTGGACGGAGACAGCGAATTTTGGCGCGTATTGATGTATTCGTCGATTGCCTGAGTGAGCGTCAGCTCGCTCTTTTTTATTGGCTTTGCGGCGTTCTGCGCCTCTGCCTTAACGATAGCCGCGCGTCGCTTGCATTCCTTGGCAGAATCGGCGTTTACCATGATGGATTGCTTGTTGATTCTGAGCTGAATGCTCCATGTTCCGTCTTTATTTTTCTTTGGTTCTGGGATATACATAGGGAATGCCTCGCTTTTATTCGCTATTTTCTTTGCTTTCTGGTAATTCTCAGTGTGGCAATGACCACAGATGCCAGCACACCGACGATAACGGCGACACACACCCACGCGCAGGGTGAAAAATTGCCGAACCGTATCAGCCCTGCGTCGCGGATATTCGCGTCAATTACAAGATAGACACCAATCCCGCACACCAGAGCGGCGCACAGGCTCAGCAAAATATAGATCAACGGCCTTCGTGCGACGATGCCATTTTGCAGAATCTGGTTAGTTGCTTCTAACCGATCGTTTTCTCCTCGAAGCTCAGCATTTTTCAGCTCAAGCCAGTGGATTCTCTCCCGCAATTGCTCTGCGTTTTCCTCCGTCGGCGATCTCAGCCCGAAGGTGTCGTCGATGGATATGCCCAGCACCTTGCAAAGGGCGACGGCGTTAAACAACTTCGGTTCAGACTGTGTTCCGTCGCATAGGCGGCTGACTGCCGAATATGCAACGCCGGATTCTTCGGCGAGCGTTGATAGGGAATACCCCTTCTTTGCCTTTGCAGCCTTGATGGTATCGCGGTAGGTGTCGAAGCGTGGTGCCAGCTCTTGATACGCGTTCATTTTTCAGCCCCTTTTCTTTTTCTGGAAGGAGTCCGCAAATTTTGCGCAGAGAATTCGCAACAGCTGCGAAGTTTTCGCAGATTTGTGCGTGGACATCCTTCCTGATTTCTGTTACGATAGATGTACGGCGGACGTTTCCTCTGACGACAGAATTTACTATTAAGCCGTGCTGCCTCTGGTACAGGCGGCACGGCTCGGCTTTTCAGCAGATGTCGTCTATGTAATAATTCTACCATCAATCATAATTGGGCACAACAGAAAAACTACACAAAAAATTCGTTTCTGATTTGGTGAATTTCACAAGAGCTCGCATGACCTGCTTTTTAGAAGCTCGTCACGTATTTGTAGAATCTTGGCTGGGTTATCGATTATACCGCGATTTACCAAACTCAAATATCGACCGGCCTTTTTTCGGATTCTGGCTATTGCGTTTCTGTCTTTCAGAATATATCGGTTTCCCGCGATAGTGTATGCCCGTTCGATATACTCTGAGGTTACGGGAAACATATTCCCGACTAAAACTACACGCTCTACGGAGCCAATATTCGCAAACTCATAAAACAGGCATCGTCCGGCCCCATACTTAGCTTCATATGCAGCGGCTTTCTCCTTGTAGTGCTTCGTTTGTGTGCTCAAAGGAATCATCCAGAAGATGCCGCCCGCGTCCTTGACGGCGTAATAATTAGGTCGTGCCGCCCCTTTATTGTCCGTCAGCCGCCCATTCTGGAATCTCGCAAAGTATTCGTCACGGATAATGTAAAGACCGTTGAGTAAAATTTCTGTTTCTTTCATTTGATTTCTCCATAGAAAAAGCCGGAGCCTGTAAAAACAGAACCCCGGCGTTTCAATCCCGCATCTTATATCCCGCTGGCAGGAACGCGGAAATGTTAGCAAGTCGCACTCTTATCCGTCGCTGACGACACGCGACACATGAGCATAACACTCTATCTGTAGTATACTCATTTTTCTCGGGAATTCTATTCGCAGAATGCACAAAAATATAAAATTTTAATTAAAATGCGAAAAGATTATGCCTCGATGCTGATCTTCCTCGCGGAAAGGAGAGAAAAGATGGACTGTACAGAAGAAGAACTGACCGCGCTGATTCGTAAAGCCCTTGCATCCCCGGAGCGCCGAGCCGCGCTTATTTCCTTGTTAACAGAGTTAGGATTGCCGCCCTTTGTTCCTCATTCGCATTCAAATATGCCTCAACAACCATAGCCACTTCCTCCGCCAACCTGCGCTCACCCGTCTGGGTGAGCGCTTTTTCTTTTGATGGCTGTTTTTTCTTGCTGTCGTCCGATTCCGCCCCTGTAGGCAGCGGAGCCGGGTCGCTTGTTGTCCCCATCAAATATGGAACCGAGGTACCGAGTGCCTCCGCAACATCAGCGAGGACATTAAAGTCCGGAGTCTTTTGCTGGAATTCCCAGTCTTTAATTTCTCCGGCCTTTAATTCAGCTTTTGCCTCAACCACCGCGAGGGGGATATTCTTTACTGCCGCCAACAACCCTGCTCTTTCGACGATTGTTCTGTTGATCTGGTTGGACGTTGGCTCCTTTCCCATGAGATAGTCTACGGTTACATTAAAATGCTCAGCAATCTTTTCGACCGTATAGCCATGAGGAATTCGACCGTTTTTCCATCCTGTCACGCTGCCGGAGGATACCCCAACAACTTTTCCTACATAATTTGGCGTTTCCCCGTTTCGGTCACAAAGAGAAACGAACCGCTCAAAAAATTTAGTTGCCATTTAACGCGCTCCTTTGTTGTTCGGTTTGCTAAAACCAGCATTGCAAAATTTGTACAATCCGCCGAACTTTACATAATTGAGATAAAATTAAAATAATTCCCTTGACGTTCTCATAAAAATAAGATATAATTAAGACACAAAGACGGACGGGCTTAGAAAGTTCTGGTATTAGAATTGGTGGCACAACTATAATACACTTTCTTTTCCCATCTGTCAATAAGCAAAACTTATATTTTTGAATGGGAATGGAGGTGTTCTTTTGTTAATTAAGCAAAAACGAAAGCAAGCTGGTATTTCACAAAAAGAACTAGCGCAACGGCTTGGCGTTAATCAAGCGTCTGTCTGCCTGTGGGAATCTGGTAAAAACTCACCACGTGTAGGGCGCTTGCAAAAAATCGCCGAAATCCTTGGCTGCACAGTCGAAGAGCTTTTCGAGCCTGATGGTAGAAAAAAAGGAAGGGGTGAAACACGATGTACGAAACGATAGCACGACTTTGCGACGACAGGAACATAGCGATTGCTGCCATGTGCCGAGATATCGACCTTCAGCAAAGCGTAATATCCGACCTCAAGCACGGCCGAGCAAAAATGTTGTCTATTGGCACCGCCGCGCGGATTGCCGATTATTTCGGCGTAACCGTAGACGCATTGCTGAACGGCGATCCGCCCGAACGCACAGAAAAGCTTCCCCGCTACCGCGAATTCCGCGAAAAAGCAGGAATGACGCTGGACGATGTTCTGAGAGCCGTTGGAATCAGCCAAAAGCGCTTGGAAGACATCGAACTCGGCGTTGAGGATGCACCTGACGACGATGCGCAGAAGCTTGCCGAACTGTACGGCTGCTCTCCCGATCAACTGCGCGAAATGCACTCTGCTGAACCCGCCACATATGTGAAATCTCGTTACCACACGAAACGCGCCGAAAATATTGACGCCCTTGCCCGCGAAATACTGCGAATATCTCACGAACAAGGGCTTTCGTTGAATGACATTAAAACTGCTTGCGACAAATGTGAGCGCTTCGTCCTGCAAAGCACCGTCCCGGAGGATTCACGGGGTTGGATCAGCCGCAAGTATTTCTTTTAATGTCGTCTGCGATGCTTTCAAATGCAGGGTTTGACCTGATTTCGGCTAGATGTCTTTCCAGTGAAGCCACGGCGTTTTCAGATAGTTCTTCGGACGAAGCCTTCGTTTCTTCCGGCAGCAATGCAACATCCTCTTTTACGCAGATAAGAGCCAGTCGATAGAGCACTTCAAGGGAAAACCCGCTATAATCACGCGCCATTCTCTCACCTCCCTTCTTAAAAAATATTTTATCGTACAGGGCGGTGAAAATCAATCAGTTAGGAGATAAAACAGTGGAAACCATATTTTGGAGAAATTACATAAGGCTTTGTGATGCGCACTGGACGCTTCCGACCGCCGTGGGTAGAAAACTCGGATTTCCTTCCGGTACGGTGACGGGATGGAAAAACGGAAAAGTTCCTACCTCTGAAGAACTTCAAAAAATAGCGGAACACTTTTCGGTTTCTGAGCAGGTCTTGTTGCACGGTGAAGCGATTGACGACATGACGATAGAGCTTATGAAGGCGATGAAGTGTACGACCCCAGAAAAGCGGCGAGCGGTTCTGGTTTTGCTGGATTGCGATTTGGCAGATATAAAGACGTCCGCCCCGAAACCCGAGATGCGGGATCGTATTTACGAAGCGGCTGAGGCTGTAACGGACATCATCCGCCACTATTCCGAATCCAGCGCGTATTTGGCTACGTCAGCCGAAGTCGTGGTACAGGCCGCAACTGCCCTCGCCGAATTGGCGAAGGTCGCAACGAAATAATCAAAAGGAGGTACATATGAACGATATTCAAGTATTTAACAATCCTGAGTTCGGTGAAATCCGAACCGTAGAAATCAACAATGAGCCATGGTTCGTCGGCAAAGACGTTGCTGTCATTCTCGGATATTCTAATCCGCAGAAGGCGATTCGTGATCACATCGACGAGGATGATCGGACGGTGAACGAATCGTTCACCGTCAATGGGACGGCAATAGCTCTTATCAATGAGTCCGGTCTCTATTCTCTCGTCCTCAGTTCCAAACTCCCGACTGCCAAGAAATTCAAGCGGTGGGTGACTTCCGAAGTATTGCCCTCCATTCGCAAGCACGGCGCGTACATGACGCCCGAAACGCTTGAAAAGATGGTGCTGACCCCGGACTTTGGCATCCGGCTTTTGACCGAGCTGAAAGCCGAGCAGGACAAGCGGAAGGCGCTGGAGGCCACCGTCGAGGAGCAAAAGCCGCACGTCCTCTTTTCCAATGCCGTATCGGCCAGCAAAACGACCATCCTCATCGGCGCTCTGGCGAAGCTGCTGAAGCAGAACGGAATCAACATCGGTCAGAACCGCTTGTTTGAATGGCTCCGGCAGAACGGATTCCTTGTCAAGCGCGGTGACAACCGGAATATGCCGACGCAGAGAGCCATGGAAATGGGCTTGTTCGAGGTAAAGGAGAGCTGCCACCTCAATTCCAATGGCTGCAACGTCATCACAAAGACGACGGTCGTCACCGGGAAAGGCCAGTGCTACTTCATCAACCGCTTTCTCGGCAAACAGGACGGGGTAGCGCAATGAGGCGGCACAATCAAACCGAGCCGGACAAGATTGACGAGCTGTCTCGCAAGACGCAGCTGCTGCTCTGGTTAAACATTGCGTCCGTCGGCATCTGTTTCGCAATGCTGTTCGGTGCGCTATTAGGGGTGTTGATGAAATGAGCAGAAGAGTGCATTCTGCCAAATTTGATGCGGATGCGCTGGCGAAAGCGTTCGGACGCGGTGTCAGAATTGTCCGCAAGCAAAAGGGCATTCGTCAGACAGATATTCTGATTGACACTGGCATAGCGCAGCAGACGATTTCCAATATTGAGAGCGGCCGAGCAAGCCCGTCGCTTGTAAGTGCCGTCGCCATCGCGTGTTCCCTTGGTGTCTCGGTAGATCGGATCGTCCGTATCGGCTTGGAGGCGAAGGAGTAATGCCAAAAACGAATTGGTGCCAGACGGTAGAGGGCCGGCGCGATACTGCGGCAACAAATTTCTTCAAGATTGTCGAGACTGCCCGCGTTTTTGCCGGAATCAAGGCCGCCGAGCTTTGCGAAAGCCTCAAATGGTCAACGCAGACCTATTATCGTCGCCGAAGCGCACCGCGCTCACTGACCGTTTCAGAAATCCAGCAGCTCAGCGACGCGCTCAACCTCAAGCAATTCCCCGGCGCAAACGAAGCAATGTCACAGATGCTTAACTAACCGCTACAAACTACATAAGGAGATTTGATAATGAAAGGAAAAATTGTATTCACCTTTAAGCCAAACAGCGACGGCACCTCAAGCGTCAAGCAGGACGTTCATATCAAGGATACAAGCGTCAAGGTTTTGGTTAAGGCCCTTGCGAACTTCGCAAAGACCGTCACGCCGACGCAGAAGGATGCCGAAAAGTTTGTGGTCGCAGTCTACTGCGCGGTCGCCGGAAAATTTCCACCTTTTGACGAGCAGGAGGAAAGCGCCGATGAATAAATGTCTTTCTATCGTTCCGGTCATTGACGAGACCGCAGAATTCTGTAAGTTTGAGCGCCGCACCGATGAGCGCCGTGCTCGTGAAGCCCGCCAGCGTCACGAGGTCGAAGCACGCATCAGTGAAGCCGAGCGTCGCCGCCGCAAAGAAATCCGCCGCCTGCTTCGCCGCGTCCGCTCCTGCATCATGGGAATCGTCGCGACCTTCTGCGGCTTCTGTTCCGTGCTTCTGTGGAACGCCGAGAACCCGCTTCCGGCTGTTTTCCCTGCACTTTTTGCCGTTATCGCTGTCTGGGTGGGGGTGAAGAAATGAGCGCAGTAGGGCAAGAAACAATCGTTCTCAGGGCAGCCCGTGCAGAAGAGAATACGCGCCGCTATTCTGAAATTCAAGATTTCATCCGGCGAAACGCGCTTACCTATCAATCCCTCGGCGAGGCAATCGGATATTCCGTTCCGGCGCTCCGGCAGTATATGAGCAAACTCAAAAACGGGAAGAACGCCAGCCGTTATATCTGGGCTAGCATCAAAAAATATGCCGAGGACATCGCTTATGAGCGCTACAAAAGTCAGCAGAACGAGTTATCCTGATCGGGACACATGGCTAGAGGCACGCTACGGCATCGGCGCAAGCGATTTAGCGTCCGCTATCGGTATGAGCGGCTTTAAGACACCGTTGCAGCTCTGGAAAGAGAAATGCGGACTTGTTCAGCCAAAGGACCTGTCCGGCAACGAGCGCGTCGATTTCGGGAACCGCGCAGAAGAGCCGTTGCGGGAAATGTTCCGGCTGATGCACCCGGAATTTGAACTGAGCTTTACACCCTACACCATCCTGCGGCGCGAGGGAACCTACGATTTCCTGTTTTGCACGCCGGACGGAGAGCTGGTTGAGTGCGCAACCGGGAGAAAGGGCATCTACGAAAGCAAAACCGCAACATGCCTCAGCCGTGCCGATTGGGAGAAATGGAATTGTCAAATTCCGAAGTATTACTACACGCAAATCTGCCAGCAAATGTACTGTGGCGACTTCGAGTTTGCTGTCCTGTGGGCGCTGCTGCTGGACAAGGAGGGCGACGGTTCCCTCAGAGCCTACCATTTTGAGTGCGCCGATTGTCAGCCGGACATCGAATGGATGCTCCCCAAGGCCGCGCAGTTTTGGAAAAACGTACAGATCGGCACCATGCCGAGTCTCAGCTTAACGCTATGAAAGGAGAAACACAATGTTTGTAGCCATTAAGTATTACAAGGGCGGTTTCTATGCTGGCCGCGAATACACCTATGAGACCAAGCTCCCCTTGAACGTCGGGGATAAAGTCATCACGCCGACCGTTTCCGACCCGGAGCAGCGCGGCATTGTCACCGCAATCAACATAAAAGAGCCGAGCTTCCCGTGCCGCACCATCGACACGTACTACACGGAGGGCGAATGATGGGAGTGAGGGAGCAGATCGCAAGCCAGACCGAAATGATTCTCCTGTACCTTCAGACACACGGCGCCATTACGCCGCTTGATGCGCTTCGGGAGTTCGGATGTATGCGTCTCGGCGCTCGGATTTGGGACCTGAGAAAGCGCGGCGTTCCCATTGTCACCACCATAAAGGAAAGCAAAAATTCCTTCGGCGCTACCGTGCGTTACGCCGTTTACACACTTTTGAAACCGGAAAGGAGCACCACAGATTATGAGCAATGATGTCCACCTCGGCGAATTGGAGCTTCGCGTCGATCAAGAAGCCCTCGCCGCCGTTCAGCAACTTCGCATCCCTGCCAACTTCGAGGAGGTCGGCGCAGTCCTGAAGGAAAAGCTTGTCCCTTATTCCACGCTCATCGTCACGCCCGATACCATCCCCGATGCAAAGTCCGCAAGGGCGAATGTTAACCGCCTGCGCTCCAACATCGACGAATACCGAAAGACCGTCAAGAGACTGCTCTCGGCGCCCGCTGCCGAGTTTGAGGCCAACTGCAAGCCCCTGATTGCCATGTGTGATGAGGCCGCCGGGAACATCGACAGTCAGGTCAAGGCATTTGAACGCCGGGAGAAAGACCAGAAGATTGCCTCTCTCCGCATCTTCTTCAATGAAAAAATCGGCGAGGATATCCGATTCCTCTCCTTTGAGGACATCCAGAATCCTAAGTGGGAAAACAAAACCTACAGCGAAGAAGCGGCGCAGAAGGACATTATTTCCGCGATAACAACCGTCCGCTCGTCTCTTGGCGCGATTCACTCGTTACATAGCCCATTTGAAGCTGTGTTAATCGACCAGTACCTCAAGACGCGTGACCTTGCCGCCTGTATGCAGCAAAATGAGAAACTGATTGCCGATCAGGAACGCTTGGAAAAGATTCGCGAGCAAAAGGAAGCCGCCGCTAAGGCTGCCGCTGAAGCAATGGCTGCCGCAACGGAAAAAGCCGCGCAAACGACCGCCTCTGTCGCAGAGGTCGTCGGCGCTGAGCGGGAGGCAAAACTGCAAGGAGTTGGAGCGCAGGAGCAGCAGCCTTCCTCAGAGCTCCCGGAAATCAATGTGATTGACTTCCGTGTCTGGGCAACGCAAGAACAGCTCATGGCGCTGCGAGAGTTCCTGCTTGACCACGGCATCAAATACGGGAGGGTTCCCCGTGAGCATTGATATTTCGCAGCTCCCGGAAAAGGCGCAGCGGCAAATTCTCCAAAAACTCAACCAGCAAGAAACCCAGCGAAAAGGTAGGCAAATCGCGCAGAAAATCAAGGCCGAGATGGACGAGCCTAGGAAAAACAAGTACGGAAACCAAAAAGCCGACGTTTGCGGCATCCGCTTTGATTCCAAGCGCGAAGCAAACCGTTTCCTTGTCCTCAAGGCTATGCTTGATCGTGGCGAGATCACCGACCTCCGGTTGCAGCAGAACATTACGCTTGTTGAGGGCTTCACGCTGCCCGACGGTACGCGCATCCGGCCGGTCATTTATAAGGCTGATTTTTATTACAAAGACAGCAACGGACAGCCGATCTACGAGGACGCAAAGGGCAAGCGAACCCAAGTTTATATCAACAAAGCAAAAGAAATTGCCGATAAAAAAGGCATTATCATTCGGGAGGTGTAAGGAAGTGAATTTCTTTGGTGTTTCCGGCCGCTATCCTTGGAATGCCGCGCCTGCCGCTGAAGCGCATGTCGGAAGAAGCGTCAATCCCGACACACCGGAGCAAATCGAACGCTGCCTGCATTGCCCCTATCCCGAATGTGTGAATTGTCTCAGCACCAGAGGCGCATCCTGTGGAGCTGAGTTCGACAAGCCCGGCAGACCGCATCGATTCTCCGACCAGACCTTGGTATCACTCCTTGACGAGGGGAAATCCCTGCGTGAGATCAGCGCAATGCTCTCTGTCACCGTTCAAGCCGTTCGGTATCGTAAGCGCAAATTAGAGTGTAAATCTAAAACGAAATAAGAGGTGTTTTATAAGAATGAAAGCAAATAACCAGATTTCCGCCGCAAGACCGGCCGCTCCGGTCACCAGTTTTACCAGCTACGTCAACCAAAACGCGATCGTTGCCGGTCTGACCAAGCAGGTCGGCGGCAGCGCCGAAAAGGCCGCGCGGCTCATTGCCACCATGAAGCGCATCGTCTCCAAGTCTCCCAAACTGCAAAACTGTGACCCTGCCTCCATCGTTTCCTCTGTCCTTTACGGTGAAATTGGCCTTGACCTGTCCGAGGAATTCGGCGAATACAGTGTCGTTCCCTACGGAACAAAGGCGGCCTTCCAGATCGGCGCAAAGGGCTTGCAGCAGCTTTCTATCCGCTCCGGAAAGTATTCTGCCATCGACTGCTTCGATGTACGTCAGGGCGAATACAAGGGCAGAGACCCACGCACCCGCGCCCCGATCTTTGCATGGATTGAGGACGACGACGTGCGCGACCAGCTCCCCATCGTCGGCTACTACGCGTTTTTCATGCTCAACGACGACTACAACAACTATTTCCAAGCGATTTATTGGACACACGAAAAAATTCTTCGCCACGCAGACAAGTACAGTAAAGCGTTTAACCGAAAGACCTATGACATGATTCTGAATCACGAGCTGTCCGACGAAGAAATTGCAAAGAAGCAGTCCGGCTCTTCGTGGTATGCGCTGCCCAATGAGGAACCGCACATCAAAATGTGCAAGAAAACCATGTACAAGCAGCTGCTGTCCGACGGTCGCGCACCGAAATCCATCCGCGAGGCAATCGCCATTGACAGTGCGCCGGAAAAGGACGGAGAAGCGCCGATTCTGGACGCTCCGAACCCTATTTCCGGTGCTCTAATCGATGCTGCACCCGTTGATTCGCTTCCGGATGCCTCTGAGAGCGCGAATTTTGACGCTGGTGAAGCGATTGATGTTCCGGTGTCTAATTTCACCCCGGAAGCCGAAAAGCCGTCTGCGGCTAAAAAAACGGCATCTCCGGCGCAGGAGAGCTTTTTCAATGACTGACCATGCCGATAACCGCCGCCGTGTCCGCGCCGATGCGGCGGCAAAGGAGGGAAGAACATGAAATACGGCGGATTATTCCGAACGCCGCTGATTACCGACGATAGTGGGGTACAGCACTGGTCGTGCATTGCTTGGGGCGAGATCACCCGCAATTCCGTCGAGAAGTGCCGAAGCAAAAGCCCCTACTGCGAATTTGCTCTCCGGCTGAAGAAAGGTATTTTCCTCAACTGTATCATCCGTAAGCGGTCGTCGGTGTACGACATCGCCAAGGGCCTTGAGGCCGGTGATTACATCGTTGCGTTCGGCACCTACACCGAACGTCCCTACATCACCAAGAAAGACACCAAGTACAGCGTGGCCGGAACGGAAAAGGTTTCCCGCAGCTTTGAGATCAGCTTTTTTGTCCCCGGCCAATTGCTCAATACGCTGTTCAACAACCTCTATGGCGTTTTCGACGCGCCGCCCGACCCGATGCTCTCGGCAAAGGACGCAAAGAAAAAGCCGCGCAAGCCCAAAAAACGCGACAGCACCTACGACAAACTCCCCGACTTCGGCGCCCCGCCCGATTGGGGCAACCCGGAGCTCGACCCGAGCGATCATGAGCAAACCGAACCCGCTGACGGAAACCCCTTCAGCGAAGACGAAGATGAAAGGAATTGGTATTAACATGCTCAACAAATGCATTTTTGGCGGTCGTCTCACCAAGGAACCGGAGATGCGCCGTACCCCGTCCGGTATTGCAGTCACCACGTTCACCATTGCCGTCGATGAGGACCGGCGCTCCGAATCCGGCGAAAAGGACGCCCAGTTTATCGAATGCGTCGCTTGGCGCGCTACGGCGGAGTTTGTTGCCAACGCCATGCATAAAGGCAGCCTCGTCATGGTCGTCGGACGCTTGCAATTCCGCTCATGGACAGACCGCGACGGCAACAAGCGCAAGACCGCAGAGATCAACGTCGAGAATATCTACTTCGGCGAAAGCCGTGCGAGTACCACCGGCGCTTCCCCTGCGGCTGCCGCCACAGCAGCCCCGACAAGCACGGCCCGCACCGACGACTATGCCCTGATGACCGACGACCCCTCCGAGCTGCCCTTCTAACCGGGAGGTGATTGTTTGGCCAACGATGTCAAGTGGATCAAGATGATGGTCGGCATGTTTGACGGCATGAGCTTCAAGAAAATAAAACGCGCCAAAATCGGTGGCGAAAGTTTTCGTGACAAGCTGACGGCGGTCTGGTTTGAACTCATGGACTTTGCTGGCAAATGCAACCACAACGGGGCCTTTATCAGCCCCACAGAAATCCCATTTACGGAGCTGTCCGACATTGCAGCCATGATTGACCGCGACACGGAAGAGCTTGAGCTTTGCATGGCTTTCTTCGTTCGTGAGGGAATGGTGGCCATAATTGACGACGTTTACTGCCTCTCAAATTGGGCTGAGTACCAAAATGAAGATGGGCTTGAAAAAATCAGGGCGCAAACGCGGGAACGCGTCGCAAGGCACAGAGCTGCTAAAAAATTGTTGTGTAGTGGCGTTACTGTAACGGATTGTAACGCAGATGGTAACGCTACCGGTAACGTTACCGTAACGCATGGTAACGCACTAGAAAAAGATAAAGAAAGAGATATAGAAGGAGAGAAAGAAAAAGAAATATATAAAGAAAAAGAAAAACCAACAACATCAACATCAACCGCGCGCGCGACGGCAAAAAGCGCGGCTGTAGACTTGTTTTTGCGCAAGGTAAACCCCAACGCTTCCGGCGAATGCCTGCGAGAACTGCTTGATTTTGAATCTCAGCTCGGAGGCGAAGTGTGTGAGTACGCCATTAACTACGCCATAGACGAGCAAAAAACAAGTTGGAGCTACATCCGGGCTATCCTTTCCAGTTTTGTCAAGGACGGCGTTTTGTCGATGGATGACGTTCGCCGCCGTGAGCAGATGCGGCAACAGCGCTCCGGAAAGTCCGGAAGCCGTACTGAGCGCAATTTGGGAAACCCATTTTTGAGGGATGATATATGACAAGAGATGAAACGAAACTAATCCTTGCGGTTCTCAGAAGCGCGTTCCCGAACTTTTATCGCGGTATGGGCGGCGAGGAACTGTCTGCGATCGTTAACCTGTGGACAGAGATGTTCCGGGACGAGCCGATGAACTTGGTTGCTGCTGCGGTAAAGGCCATGATTGCGGCGAGAACCAATACGTTCCCACCGAACATCGGGGAAGTCAAGGAGCAGATAGCGAAAATCAAAAGTCCGCACGCACTTTCGCCAAATGACGCATGGGGCATGGTAGTCGCCGCAACGCGTAACAGCCTATACAATTCGGAGAAAGAATTTGAAAGACTCCCGCCGAATGTGCAGCGCGTCGTTGGTTCTCCAATGCAACTGAAAGAATGGGCGATGATGGAATCCGACACGTTCGCCTCAGTCGTCGCGTCCAATTTCCAGCGGGCTTTCCGTGTCAGAGCAGAGCGTGGCAGGGAATTCGATAAAATGCCGTCAGATGTCAAACTGTTTATCGAAGAAATGGCGGGAAAGATGTCACTTGGTGACGGCTCCGAACCGCCGAACCACGCCGCCCAAAAGATGTTGACAGATACCATAAAGGAGGACTACGATGAACGACCTTGAACAAAACGCAATGAACTCGGATTTTGCTGAAGAAGTAGTAAACCCCGTGCTCACCAAAAATTTGAAGGAGGAAATTAACATGGAAAACAAGTATTACATCATCCGAGGTGACCGGAGCGGCGTGTTCTTCGGTCAGATTGCCGGTCGGAACGGGCAGGAGGTCGAGCTGCGGAATGTGCGGAAACTGTGGTATTGGGACGGTGCCTGCGCGGTGGAGCAGCTTGCGGTAGACGGCGTGACGAATCCGAGCCGGTGCAAATTTACCGTGGTTGTGCCGGAAATGGTTGTCACGGACGCAATCCAGATTTTGCCGTGCTCGGACAAGGCGGCGAAGATTCTGGGAGAGGTAAAGGTATGGAAGCGCTGAAAACGGCGGCGGAGCGGTTCGCTGAGACTGTAGACAGCTTCGGCCGCGGCGACGGCTCCGGCTGCGACTTCGGCTACGGCTACGGCTACGGCTACGGCTCCGGCTCCGGCTCCGGCTGCGACTTCGGCTCCGGCTGCGACTTCGGCTACGGCTTCGGCTACGGCTACGGCTCCGGCTCCGACTACGGCTGCGGCTCCGGCTCTGGCTACGACAAGGGGGTTGTGTCCTTTTGCGGTCAAAAGGTGTACCAAATTGACGACGTTCCAACGCTCATTGACCATGTACACGGAAACGCTGCCAAGGGGCGAATTCTTCGCGACGACTTCACGACGGAGGATTGCTACATCGCCAAGCAGGGCAGCCTTTTCGCCCACGGGGAAACGCTCCGCGCGGCGACGGATGCGCTGCGGGACAAGCTGTTCGAGGATATGCCGGAGGAGGAGAGAATTGCCGAGTTCGTCAAGGCGCACGAGTGGGGCAAGCAATATCCCTCTGCGGACTATTACGATTGGCACCACCGTCTGACAGGCTCCTGCGATATGGGGCGGTCGGAATTTGCCAAGCGCCACGGCTACAGCCTCACGGACGACGAGCTGCTGACGGTGGAGGAATTTATCAAGCTCACAGAAAACAGCTACGGCGGCAGCGTGATTCGGAAATTAAGAGAGGCGTATGAGGAGGAAGCGACATGACAAAAGATGAAATTACACGGGCGCTACGGATTTGTGGTAATACAAGAAAATGCACCGAGTGTCCGCTTGGAGGCGTCGAATTCTGTTTGCACATCATGACGACCTGCGCTGCCGATCTGATTGAGCAGCAGGCGGCACGAATTGCGGAGCTGGAAGCGAAAGTGCCGAGGTGGATTCCGGTGACGGAGCGGCTGCCAGAAGTGCACCAAAATACAAGAAAAAGCGAAGCTATGCTTGTGTATACGAGGCGAAAGCTCTTTATGGTAGCGATTTGGAACGGAATAGACTGGCTTGCACCAATGGACTTTTGGGACGCTTGGGGCGACGAAATTGTTTATTGGATGCTGCTGCCGGAAGCGCCGAAGGAGGTCGTGTGATGAAAGCATATACTGTCAGAAAACGCGACGAATTCTGCGCAACCGTCGTTTTCGCAGAAACTGCCGGGAAGGCAAAGTCATACGCCCTCTACACAGACGCTTGCGAGGGGGCAGCCTTTACCGACATCGAATGCCGCAGGGCGCCGGACGCTGACAAGTATTACAAGCCCGGGAAATCCGAGCTTGATTGGGGAAACCCGGAGGACAGAATCGCGTTGGTGAAAGACTGTAGTTTCACGTGTGACCGAGAAATTCGCTGCTGGGAAGAATGTAGAGAATGCTCCGCAAAAGAGTTTTGCGACGATTATCTTGAACCAGAGGAGATGGAAAGATTTATGTTTGCTCTCGGGGGAACGTCAAAATCCGAAAATTCGCTTTATGATGAGAGCGGCGCTGCATACCGGCAGATGGTGCCGAAGGAATTGAGACATGACGCGGCGCGGCGGTCAGGCAACACCTGCGACGGCTGCAAATGGAACGGCAAGCGCCATCAAAAATGCTCCTGCTGCCGCCGAAATCGGAACATGAAGGACAATTACAAGGAGGAAGAACGATGAAAGCAATGATTTCTCAGCCGATGAATGGGCTGACGGATGCGCAGATCACCGCAACAAGAAACAAGGCAATTCAGTATCTGGAGAGCAAGGGTTACAAGGTCGTCAACAGCTATTTTAAGGATGAATTTGTGGAGCCGACCGAAAACGTGAACAAAGGAATCTATTTCCTTGCGAAATCGCTGGAAAAGATGTCCGAGTGTACGGCGGTATACTTCTGCCGTGGCGCTCAGGATGCAAGAGGGTGTCGCATTGAGCGCGCGGTTGCCGAGGCCTACGGGCTGACGTGCATCGACGAGCTGGAGGAGTCAAAGGAGGAAACCGAATGACACTTGATCGCGCGATTGAAATCCTTGACCCGGAGCATCGGGAGCGCTACGAAAGCATCGACCCCATCAACGAGGCCTGCCGAATCGGAATGAACGCCTTAAAGCAAATCCGTGACGGAAAGCTCGTCGAGGTCGTCCGCTGTTATGAATGCTCGTTTGCCAGCCCCGCAACAGATGAATACGGCGATGTGGTCAGCTGGTTCTGCGCTTTGTCTGGGGACGAAAACGACGGAGATGACTACTGCCACAGGGGAGAATGGGATGGCAAAACAGGACTGTAACGTATACGAAATGAGAAAATCCGGTGAGGCCGGTGTCCGTTCCTCCATTCCATACTGTGGCTATACGCCCGCCCAGCTCAAAAGCCTTGCCAAGGCCGGGTACAAGCCCTACCTGAACGGGAAACGCATCGAAATCCCACCCGAAAAAAAGGAGACGAAAAAATGACACCAAAGTGCAATGTCGTTCTGAGAAAATACACTTTCACCGCCGAGCTGCACGGGGAAAAGACCGAATTCTGTGTGCTGGCCGAATCCCTTGCAGCTGCAAAGCTCCGGCTTCCACGCAACGTGAAGAAAGTAAAACTGATGAAGGAGGAAAATCCAAATGCCGAACGAGAATGAAGAAATGCTCAAGCTCGCCAACAATCTCGGCGAGTACATCTGGGCGAAGTGCATCAAGCCCCGCATGGAGAACGCCGTGACCTTCTACCGCGCCAAAGTGACCTCCGCAGCCCGCAGCGGGAAAATGGGAGTCACGCAGCCGTTTTCCGACGAAATCCAGCTTCCCTATGTAGGCAGCGCAGCCAATCTTACCGTCGGTCAGCAGTGCGTAGTCGTCCAGTTCGGCTCTGCGTCCAATGCTGTGGTCCTCGGCGACGCAACGCTCTCCAATCTGTAAAAAGGGTGTGTCACAAACGGCAGCCCAGCCAACCAAATCAAAAAAATATTAGGAGGTAAAAATGAGCAAAGAAATCCAGATCTTTAAGAACGACGAGTTCGGCCAAGTCCGAACCACCACAATCAACGGCGAACCGTGGTTTGTCGGAAAGGATGTAGCGGACATTCTGGGCTACAGCAACCCCAGAGATGCCATCGCTAAGCACGTAGATGACGATGACCGGAATACCGTCGCGATTCGCGACGGAAAAGGCAATCCGAATCAAACCATCATCAACGAATCCGGCCTCTACGCCCTCATTATCGGCTCCAAACTGCCCACTGCGAAGAAATTCAAGCGCTGGGTCACGTCCGAAGTCCTTCCGTCTATTCGGAAAACCGGCTCCTACACGGCCGACCCCTTGCAGAAGCAGCGGCTTGAGATCGACCTGAACAACAGCCGCGCCAATGTCGCCGCCCTGTGGCTTGAGATCGGCAACCTCGCAACACCGGAATATAAGCAGGTGTGCAGCAGCTACGCCAGCTCCGTTCTCGCCGGAGGTAAGGAGGTCATCCCGCTGCCGGAATGCAAGATCGACCGCTACTATTCCGCCGCCGAAATCGCCGCCGCACTCGGCATCACCGCAAACCGCGTCGGAAAAATCGCCAATCAGAACGGGCTCAAAACCGCTGAATATGGCAAGTGGTTCTTTGATAAAAGCCCCTACAGCAACAAGGAGGTCCAGACCTTCCGCTACACCCGAAAGGCTGTTGATGCTATCCGAAAGCTCGTCTGAAAAATATTTCAAAAATTTCTAAAAAACCTCTTGACATTGTTGCTAGCAACTGATATAATGCAACTGTAGACACGAGGAAACAAAGCGTGCTACAACAAAAAAGCAGGGAGGAAGAAGCTATGACAGCGCTAGAGAAGTTTGACGCGGCGACGTCAGCCTACCTTCAGAACTTGAGAATGAAGAACACATCGGAAAAGACGTTGCGCAACTATGCAACGCGGCTTACGCTGTTCCGGAGCTACTGGATTTCCAACTGCGAGAGCGCAGAGCCGGAAACCGACCCGGATTATTCCGTGATTCTTTCTTGGCGTGATGCCATGCTTAACGGCGGCAAAAAGGCCACGACCGTTAAGCAGTACCTCAACGAGCTGTCATACTTCTTCTCTGCTTTTCGTAAGCCTCTGTTCGGTCGGGAGCTTCAATACCCCGTCAACCCGGTCGAGCCGGAGTTCTATCCGAAAACGGAGAGCCGCCCGTATGACATTATTTTGCCCGATACGAAGCTTTCCCGTCTGGTCGTCAACGAATGCCCCACGTCGCAAATGAAAGCGATGTGGCCGCGAAATTACGCCATCACGGCGATTCTGCTGACGAGCCAGATCAGAAATTCGGAATTGCTCGACCTTCGTCTCTGCGATCTCGACTTTGAAAACGGTGAGATCAACGTCGAGCACGGCAAGGGCAACAAGTACCGCTGCGTGCAGTTCACGCCCTTTGCCCAGAGTGCCGTCCGGCTTTATCTGGCCTCCGGCATTCGCCCCGCCGATGCGCCCGATACCGCGCCTCTGTTCGGCACGACCGCCGCGCATGAATTCGGCACCTTCACCAGCGGAGAAGCGCAGTGGCACCGGGGAAGCAGTCAGTGGCTGTCCTCCGTTGTCGAGCGCCACGTCAATTCCGTCACCGGTGTTCCCGGCGTCCGGACGCACGACCTGCGTCATGTCGGCAGCCGACTTCTCCTGAATGCCGGTGCCAGCATGGAATTTGTTCAGTCCGAGCTTGGTCACGTCTCCATCACCACGACGCAGCGCTATTGCGGTCGTCTGATGCAGCGCCGGGGTCAAAACTCCGCAAAGGAAGTCCTCGCCGCAATGGCAAAAGAAGCGCTCAGAAACGAAAAGCGCATGAGCCTTTCCGCCGCCGTCTGATGCACTTATGTGAAACTGGTCGAAATCGACCATGTTAAGAAAAACCGGATGCTCGACCTGAAGAATCGGGCATCCGGTAGGAAAAGCATCAGCTATTTACTTTGTCAGGCACCTCCTGTGGGAGAAGTCCTAGGGAATCCAATAAGCGCATAAGCTCCGCGCGACGCTCCGGCGATTTCAAAGCCGCCCGAATCATCTCGACGATCTGTTTTTCGGTGTAGCCCTCAAACATGCCGAACACCCCCTCAAACGCTGGGATAGAGAGAGCGAAAGAACTCGCGCCCCTTCGGAGTAACAAGCGTCTGCACACCGTTCCAGTCGGACGAATTGTTGAACGCTTCCTTAATCTCAAGGTAGCCGTTGTTCCGCTTTTGATAGGGAAGCAAACGGCCGCGCTTATCCCGATAAAGGTAACTGTCCCGCAGGAGGTTGTCAATAAATTCCTTCTGCCGCATACCGAGCAGCTTTGCCGTGTCGCGGAAGTTCATCAGCCCGCCGCGTGCCATGCAGTCATCAAAATAGTCTGCCTTCGGCTGCGCAATCGCCAAATCGACGGCAAGCGCAGAGTTTTGGATTTCGAGGGCCTTCCGCTTGTCGGATTCCTCCTTCAGCGCAGAAACGATCTGGAACAGCGCATCAGGATTGCACAGCACCTCTTGTAGCTTCTCCTGCGTCATGTACGCCCCATGCTTCCGGATGGAGGGCAAAACCTCCGACGTGACCCATTTACGGAAAGGCTTTGCCTCCGGCTTGTCCGAGCGAAGAATCACGTTGTACAATCCGGATTCATTGATGCAGACCATTTCAATCGTTTTTTCGGAACTTCTGGGATGGGGTAGATTAAATCTACCCATTTCATCCGCGTCAAGTCGCTTCGGTAAATCCTTGTGATTTTCGATGCCGAGGATGGCACAAACATCCTTCAGCACAAACCACGACTCGCCGTTCTGCTGGACGGTTCTGACTTCACGGTCGTTGTAATTAAAAATCTGAATCTCGTTATTCATAATAGCTCCTCATTAAAATTTCAAACGCAAAGGTTGACCTTTTGACAGGAGCATGTTAAAATATTCATGCATCCTTTTCAAAAGGCTGTGGGATTCCTCATGCTACGGTGTCGGCAAAACATAGGTAGCATGGGGAATTTTCACTTCTTGATGTCTGACTCCAACTTTGCAATCCCGCGACGTATGGCTTCGGCCTTGCTCACATTTTCTTGATTCGTGTACTGCGCAAGAATTCTATCACTCTTTTCATCAAGGCGAATGTGAACAGGCTTCCCTTTAGGATTCTCTGTCGGGCGTCCTTTGGGATGGGACATTTTATCACCTCACTTTTGTAGCCCATAAATATAATAGACTATTGGGCTACAAAAGTCAAGCCCTTTTCTAAAAAATTTTTCGTCAATTTGCACAGTTTCCAGCAAGCCGATTTGTTCCGTGTTACAAGAATTCAGAATTTTGTTAATTCACCTTGAATTTTCGTGTAAAAGGGCGTATAGTGAAAGTACCTTAAAAAATAAGGGGGTATTCCACATGGAACAGGTCGAGCCGCAAGAAAGGCAGAGCCAAGAGGGGAAGCCTGTCGTAATCCCGGAATTCCGCTTTGAACCCTACCGGGTGCCGAAGCGAAAAAAGGCGCTGTACATTGCCGCCGCTGTCGTGATAGGGATTGGATTGCTTGCTTGCCTCGCGTACTTCTGCATTATCCTATCCGTCATCATAAGGACAAACCGCGAACAGACAAACTCAGCCAAATCCATGGCCCGCCCGGCTTATAGCGTAATAGGGATGGAGGAGCAAAATCATGAACGATACGCGTAAATCTAAGATCAAGCCGATTGCGGAATCTTTACGAAAGCTCCAAAAAGAGCTGGAAGTATTGCGTGATGCCGAGCAAAAATACGTTGATGCGGTTCCGCTCGATTGGCAGGATTCCGCAAAATATGAAGAAGCCGAGGAGGCCTTGGACTATCTGAACGAGGCCGTTGACGGTGTAGAAGACGCCGCATGGAATCTTGAAATGATTCTGATTTAGTGAGTGGTGGCGATACAAGGGGGGCGTATCATGAATTCATTTGAATGTCCGCGCTGTAAAAGGGCCGTGAAAGTAAGCGCTTTGACTTGCCCGTATTGTTTCTCTGGATCTGAAGAATTTCACCGCCGTAAACAAAGTTCCACTACGGAGGCGGACCGGAAAGAAATGGCGCTGCGGAGAAATCTCAAAAGAGCGTTACCTCCGTTTATTGCACTTGCCATTATTGTTGCTGTTGGGATTATTGTGTTCATAAAGGAAAGGTAAAAAGATGATAGAAGCATTGATTTATGCGATTCCGGTGACGTTAATAATCGCTGTGATCGTCGCTGTTTGTGTTGCGGTCAACAACTCCTCCGAAGAAAAAGTCAGAGCTGCGGCCCGGAAGGCATATATCGAAAATAATAGCATCCCAGTAAGCAAGCGGTATGCTTGTACGAGTTCAAACCCTGTCTATGAGGTTATTGTAAATGACGAGGGAAAAGAACTCCTCGTTTCATCGATAAAGAATGTTTTTGACAGGATTCCCTACGAGAAAATAATCGGGTGCGACACCGTGGTCAACGGTCAAACTACCGGTCATATCGGTCGTGCTTTGGTTGGAGGCGTATTGGCGGGGGGCGCTGGGGCGGTCGTAGGCGCTGTATCGGCAAAAGAATGTATCACGCAATTCCGCTTCTATATTTATTTGGACGATCCGCAGAACCCACAGATTTCAATGTATCTGATTTCCCACGAAACCAAAAGGGAAGGATTGGGCGCAATTACAATTGATATGGTTACAGGTTTTGCGCAAAACCTCACTGCAACGGTCAAATCTATCGTCGCATATAACGACAAGAGTGAGACGCAGACCGCACAAGAAGCGCCGAAGACTACCGAAAAACATACGCTTGATAGGCTCTCCGAGCTAAAACAGCTTTTAGAAAACGGGTTAATCACAGAGGAAGAGTACGACGAGAAACGGCGTGCAATCATAGAATCGTTGTAACCAGTAAAACAAAACGAGCAGAACCCCGTAATTGGGATTTCGCTCGTTTTCCTTATAACATCAAATTTGAGCAAAAATTATCATCTGCATAATTTTATGATAAGATATTGACTTTTTCTTATCACAAGCGTATACTATAGCCAGAAAGAGAAGCCGAGGTGATTCCTATCCGTACCGAACTTTCGCCAGACGATTACAAAAAAGCGCAAGAATTCATTAAGAGGATGAAGCCGCTGCTGGCCACCGGCGACATTAAAGTCATTCCAAGATGGAAAAATAAAGAACTGCAAGAGAAGTATCGTCTTTCGCACAAAGAACAGTGCGATATTTTGAAAATGCTTTCGGCAGAGGATTGCGTCGAGATTTCTCCAAATGATAACCCGCGATATGATATATCTGCCGAGGTATATAAGTTTTTCAAGGATGCTGAGCTTTTATACTTTGGCGAACCTGAATTAGTAAAACTGTACTTGAAACTATATATCGAGACGCGTACTGCGTATGATATAGTTATGGTAATTTCATTTCACGAAAAAGGGAAATATGACCAATAATTGCCAAGTGAAGTGAAGGGAGCAACTTCTATGAACGATATGAATACTTTTTGTGTCAACTGCGGGGCTGAAACAGAATATGAAGTAAAGTCGCGGAAAATCGAACAGACCGTTCGCGGAATTACATTTAGCTATGTCGAACGAACTGCTTACTGCACTGTTTGCGGCGAGGAAACATATGTTGCTGAAGTAAACGACGAAAACGCTATTGCGGCACATGAAGCATACCGCAAAGCCGCCAACCTGATCACTGTCGCGCAAATTGAACAGATTCTCCAAAAATACAACATCGGCGCTGGCCCGCTTGCGAAACTGCTGGGTTTTGGCGATGTGACCATCAACCGCTACGTCGGCGGTCAGCTTCCGTCAAAGGCGCATTCTGACCTCTTGAAGGAGGTGCTGTCCTCGCATGACGTGATGGGGAAGTACCTTGAGGAAAACAAGGACCGTATCACGTCCGTTGCCTACGCAAAATGCAGGGCGGCGGTAAACAAGATTTCCGTGCTGTACGGTCGCGACAAGATTGCGCTGGTTGCAAGGTATATGCTGCACAGAGCCGAGGAAGTTACCCCTATGGTGCTCCAAAAACTGCTGTATTTTGCGCAGGCGTTCTTCCGCGCCTTGTACCGTACCGACCTTTTCACTGACGACTGCCAAGCGTGGGCGTACGGACCTGTTTATCCCGACATATACCGGATGTACAGCGACTGCGGATGGAACCCGATTTCTATGCCGACGATGGGAGAAGCCGAAGATTTTTCGGAGTTTACTACGCGTGAAATCGTCCTTATGAACGCGGTTGCAGATATATTCGGGATGTATTCTGGCGGCGTTCTGAGCCGAATTACGCATAACGAACGCCCGTGGATTGAAACGCGAGGCAATTTGCTTCCAAACGACCGCAGCGCGGCCACGATTGATAAGAAACTGATTGACGACTACTTCAAGAAGGTCGTCGAGAAATATCAGATCATCAACCCGTGCGACATTTCCCGCTACTGCGACGACATGGTAGCAAAACTGCGATAGGCAATCCGAGAAAACGTTCACACATGGAACCTTGAGATAATAAAAATCGCACGGGAACACACGCCCGTGCGATTTTTGTGCGTTTTTCGTGCGTTTTTCTTAAACTCATTTCAAAAACCATCCGGATATACCGTGATTCCGAAAACGAGTTCAAGTTTTCAGTCCTAAAAAGTTAAACTCATTCGTCCGATTCTTTGCGGGCAGGTTTTTCCGCCTTGAGCTCCTTGATTTCCTGAATTTCCCGGTTGGATTTTCGGAAGTTCGCTCCCTCACAGAGCCAGTACCGGCCATTTTCCCCAACAATGGGGAATTCCTCGCCGGTTTTCAGTACAAGAACGCGCTGCCTCTTTGCCATATTCTCACCTCCGTCAGCTCAGAGAATATATCTGAACGCCGTCCGCGCTGCCGATTTCCACCCAAGGGATGGTCGCCGTCTGCGTCTGCTGCGGTGTATTGTCGCCCGTCTGCATGGTAATCGCACCGGAGATTGCCACCATCAGCACGTCGCCCTTCCGGTTCTTGAGGAATAGCGTGTTCTGCGTCGTAGAAAGCGCCCAGATCGCGTCTCTTGCCGCAATGGTGTCCGTATACTCCCCGTCGGCAATTACGCCGATGAGCGACGTCAGGGAGCCGCTCTGATAGTTCTGTGGCGCCCGCTGTATCGTCGGGTAGCGCGTGAAGTTGCTCCAAAGCGACGGCGCATTGTTGTTGGAGATCGCGCCGGTCGAAAGATTATTGCCGAAATGGAATTCCTGCTCCACGCGGTACCGGTTGTCGGCCTCCTCCACACACGAAAGCAGCGTCCAGTCCCACCAGCACGGATTGACCGGACCGGTTGTGATTGGAGCATACCAAGTTTCATCTGCGCTGTCTGGGAAGCCATAGTAGGTAAACGGCCCTTGTCGGCTGCCTGCGGCATAATCATAAACTTCCCCTGCGTTGATGATCGGCGCAGCAACACGCGAAAGAACGCCGTCCATTGCGCGGTAGACCGTCAAAGTGCCTTGACTCGGATAAACGTCGATTGTGCCTGCGTTGAGGGTATCGCGCCCCAAATGCCATTGCGTCATGGCCACCGTCGCCGAATCTCTCGCCGCGACATAGCTTTCGATAGTGCCGCCTGTTGAAAGCCACTGGTCCACTGCTGTTTTTTTCGACGCATCGAAGGTCTGAACAAAATTGCAAGTCTGCTGTCCGGAAAGCTGGAAGCGCGACAAACTCGCCTGTTGCAGCGGAACATACGCCGCCAATTCCGAAAAACTGCCGCTCGAACTACCAATGGAAACCGTGCAGAGGACATAACTTGCCGCCGGGTAGACTGGATTATCCGAGGGCCGGACGTACATCGCCACTTTTGATGCGTTGTCATAGGATTTTGAGCCGACTTCGACCGGCTCGTCCGTTCCGCTGCTGACATAGGCAACAGAAAGTTTTCCGGTGAACACCATGAGGAGCAAACTGGTGCCGTTCTCAAATCCGCTGATACTGATGGCTTCATTGTACCGTGCGCCGCCAACTTTCAGCGCTTCTGCGTTGTAGACGGCAGACCATGGTGCAGAACCCATTGCACCGATCCAATCGGCCAAACTGGAAACCCCGGAGAGAAGCAGTTGATCGTTTGCCACCTGATACCCGCTCCCATCTGCGGGGAAATATTCCAGTCCGGACCACTTCAGGCAAACCGCGCTTCTGCCCTTTTCGCAAGAGGCGCTGAGCGTTGCCGAAGTGGGATTCATCGTGTAGGAAACGGAAAAAACGCTCCAACCCGTGCTGGCAGAAATGCCGTTGACTGTTTCACCATCGCAGCGAATCGCGTAACTATTTCCGGTAAAAAATCCGTCATAGCTCGCTTCGAGGCTTCCGGCACCGTAGATTCTCCCGCTATCATAAAGCGGTGCATCAAGATCATCTGCAAGCGCAATCTGCCACCGTACCCATGTCAGCGCGTCGCCCTGCGCTTGTGTATAGCTTGCTGTAAAGGTTTTTAGTCGCGTCGTTAACGGATTGCTGAAAGCCGTTAGTGCAAGGACAGGCTTCGCCCGAGTAATAAATACAGACGGGCTTTTATGCGTCACAGAGCCATCCGCCCAGAACTGCGTGATGACCATTTTGTATTCCTTGCCGTTTGCGAAAGGCTTGCCGAGCATCACGGAAATCAAATCGCCCTGCGCCGGAGTTCCGGAATAGCTAATGCCGTACTGCGACAGACTGTTTCCTTCCGCGGAGCCTAAGTACCACCAAGAGCCGGCCGAATAATTGAACACATACGGAAGCAGCCGTTCAGAAAACTTCGATGCGAACACCGAAAAATCAACAGCGACATTGCTCAGTGTCTTGCTCGAATAGCTGAAATACTGACCGTTCAGCACGTTATTTTTCGGGATGTGAAATTCGTACCGGATAGGATTCCCAAGTGCGTCTGCCCCGCTAAACGGCGTGGCGAGCTGCTTCACAGGTGTACTGTAGACCGGCGTGTTGTCGGCGTTGTTTTCGGTGATTTCGATGCTGTAGCCAGTCATCGGTGTCATGGCATTCCCGTTGACCTGCCACGCAACGGTAAGGCCGTCGTTTACATCAATGGTACCGTTCCCGATGGAGTATTTCTGGTCCGGGGTAATGTTGGTCGGTTCGTATAGTGCCATTTTCTACCTCCTTACTATTTTTTATCGATGAGTGTCGCTGCCGGAAGGTCGTTGACGGAGGTCGCCGTGATCTGCATCGAGCCGTTCCACGCCAGCGGTCGGGAAAATGCCGTCACAAGATGCAGCTCTCGCGGAGTTCCGGTTTTATCCGTCCTTGCGATAGAAACGAGCTTGTTTTCCTCAAGGTGCATAATCTGGGAGCATTCGATAGATACCGAGTTTTGCAGGACCGCCGCCCGCTTGAGCTTCCAGACGGCGTAATCCTGACACTGCATGTCGGTCACGTAGCCGCTCTTGCTCTCTCTAAAAGTCTTTCGCCCGATGAGGTTGACGTTTGTAGGGCTTGTCGGGTCGAGATTTTGCGCCCGTGCCGCAGGTTGGGAATAGTCCTCCAACTGTTCGCCGGTCACGATATAATCGTTGTATACTGCGGTGTTCAGCGCGGAGTAAGTCATGCCTAACAGCGTCGTTTCCTCTGTAGAAAACTCCCAAATCAGCGCCTTTTCGGCATCTAGGATATCGTCCTGCGACGGGTCAACGCGCAGCCGACCCATTGCGTCATAGCCGACCCATGCGTTCAGCGTTTCGGTCAGTGCAAGAATGATATCTGCCTCCGTGCCGCTCTCGGAATCGACGGTGATGGTGTATGGTGTGTTGGTCAGCGCCACGCGGCCGCCATTCGGAAGCGTCTGCGTTTTTCCGTCGTAGTAGGACGTATAGACCGGATTCTGGTTGTCCACAGGGACTCCGTTGCCTCGATCGGCGGCGAGAATCGTCGTGATGGGCGCGAATACATTCGTTCCGACTGGGACCTGATGCGTCGCTTCAAGACCGCCGCGAAGAGTGCCGTCCAGATTCGCCCATTTATCCACAAGATTCAGGGAGATCGTGGTGCTGCCGGGATTTATTGGCGTTTCCGGGTCTTTGATGACGAAAACGCCCTGTTGGATATAGAATTCCTCGCCGTCAGAGAGGATAAGCCCCTCGTCGAGCGCCACCTCCTGCCCGTACCAGAGTTTCCCGACCGAGTAGTCGTAAAGTCCGTCTGCGTTGGCAATCGTCACGGAGGCCGTGCGGCGCACCCCGTTTTGCAGATTCACCGAGAGCGTACCCTCTGCAAGAAATGCCCGGTTTCTCCGGTTGCGAGGAGAATTGTCCAGCGCAAAGGCCGTCGAGCCATCCGGAAGCAAAAACCGCAATCGGCACAGCTTTGTAAATGGCCTACGCAGCATCCGGAGATAATCCGTATATTTTTCAAATGCCGTCAGCTCCCGCGTTGCCAGAACAGTAAAAACCTTATCCGAACAGGTAAATTCCCCGTCATTGCAGTAAAACGGTACGCTGATATATTTTTCAGCCATAATGTATCACTTCCTTTACGAACGAAACGATTGACGCTCCCCGTGCCTAAAGGCAGGGGATTCTCGGTTCACTGACCGTAGCCCACATAGTTTCACCTCATATCTTATGTTGGAGCGTTTTAATTCTCAGTATAATCGTAAATGATGGTGGCATTGCTCGCGCCCCAAGGAGCATTTGCTACTTGCCCCTGCGACCATGGAACATAAATGGTAGACAGTTTTGTGCATCCGGAAAATACTCCATTTGGGATTGAGGATACCGTGCTCGTAAATCTAACCGTTTCTAATCCAGTACAATTGGAAAACGCGTAATTCCCAATTGTAGTGAGTGCGGGGGGAAGGGTTATTGATGCGAGACTTGTACAATTCCTAAATACATAATCTCCAATTGAGGTCATTCCAGAAGGGAAGGTCGTCAATGCTAGCTTTGGGCAGTACTGAAATGCGGCTGTTGGTAATGAAGTAATCCCAGAAGGGAGACTTGTTAATGCTAGCTTTGAACAATCAGCGAATGCATAATCTCCGAGTGAGGTAATCCCAGAAGGGAGACTTGTCAATGATAGCTTTGGGCAGCGATAAAAACCATTATCACCAATTGCAATTACATTGTCTGGCATATCTACTGATATCAATTCCGCCAAATTAGCGAATGCATACTCTGGAACAAGTGTTCCTCGAAATTTAGCAGTAAACACTCTACCAAAACTGTCGAGGGACGTATACTCTATATAAGGGCCTGAAGGACCACCACTCGCCACATCAACTGTCACATCTACCTTCTTCAGTGCGTCATACGGCGCGTCCGGCGTAATTTCAGTCGTACCGTTCGAGGTAACGGTCACATCCTTCGATGGCTGGGCGGCGAGGTTTGCGGGTTGCTTTACGCCGTTGGCTGTGAGCCATGTGAGTAGGTCGCCAGTGGGCGCTTCGTCGAAAACTAACTTGCGGTAGGCATCATTTTCCCATGTAGTAACATTCGCTACAGTTCCAGAACCAACTATGGTATTTCCTTGAGAATTACTATAAAGCAGGGTAACCTGAACTTTACGCATCGAAGTAAATTTCGTTCCATTAGACGTAAAGTTTACTTGGAAAATATTCTGTGGAGTCATATTTAACGTTGAATTTAGAACCCACGTTTCGCTGGTGGAGCCGCCGCCGCTCTCTGTGTTCTCTACGACGATATCTCCCTCGCAGTACTTCCCGGCAGTGTTCAGCGTCTTTGTTCCGGTCGCCGCCAGCTTGGCAATTTCGTTGCCCTTATACTTGATCGATACGCTCATGATACACCTCCGTCGTAGGTCGGCAGCTCTGTCAGCGCGTAGTTGCCGTCTGTTCCTACCGTTACGATTTTCCCCGCGTCTGCGGCCGTGGCTGTTGGGATAGGCAAGCTTCCCCAGTGAGGCCGGGTGTCTCTCCCGCTTGCCATAAGCACCTGCCCTGCGACCACGGACCGGTAATCTGGTACCTGCCAGTCCCACCGCTGATTCGGAATGGTGAGGTCGCCACGGTCTGCTTCATAACGAAGCAACATTTCCGGCGTGGCACCGGGCGCTGTGCATTGCCAAATTTCAAAGGTCGGTTCAATGTTAACCCTGCCGTGTTTCCAGATTTGCACGACGCGTTGCGTCATGGATGCACGGCCAAGAATGCGAACATAGTACCGCGTATCTGTTGTTGCGATGATATAATAACCTTCGCCGATATTATAATAGTCACCAGACCCGGCGACCGCCCATTCGGCGACTGAAGCTGCTCCGCTGGCCGAGAAGTTGGCAGTAACATTAAGCGGTTCACCAACCGTCAGCGCGTTAAGCGCTTCAGCTACATTGACCACTGTGTTGGGTATGCCGCCAGCGTCGCCGACACTTCCGAAATATGACACGCTTTCTGCCGAAAGCGGAACCTGTGTCAGCGACCATGCGTTTACCGGCGGCGTGCTTGCCGCGCTGTAGCTCAGCGTCGCGACGGCAAGCCTCGAATTGCTTATCCAAGCAGCAAACGACGCGTTCGTGCCGTCCAAGAACTGCACCAGCGGCAGCAGCCAGTAAATCCCGCCGGAGGCAAGCACCTTCAGAAGCACCTGCTTTCCGGCGCTGTACGCCGCCGAAATTTGCGGGAACGTCGCCGCGCTGTTCAGCGTTTCGCCGGAGAGCGTGGCAGAAAACACCGCCACGTCCTTCCTCGCATTCAGTGCGTCCAGCGCCGCGTCCACTTTCTGCACCGCCGTCCCATCGATTGTCGCAGTATAGTTTACATCGTTTGCATCCAGTGTCGTCTGTATCGCCGTAACGCTTCCATTGGATCGGATTGCAATGCTCCAACCAATGTTGGGCCGTATCAGTCCGAAGAACCTTGCGACTCCTCCTGCACAGCTTATCAGCGGGATCACGTTACTTCCGGAACCCTCTGATGTCCCGCACAGGCAGCAGCATTCCTTCCCTGCGCTGTAGGCATCAGCGATCTCTGCGTACGTCTTATCTGCTGCCGCGCTCGAGCCGCTTCCGGTGACCGTCACAACAAAGGTCGGTTTTCTTTCGTTCAGGATTCTAATAGCCCCTGCGACTGTGGTAAAGTCCTCTCCGTCGATTTGCCCTTTGAGAGTCACACGCTCGCCCTTGATCGGCATATCGGTAAGCGTCCACGAATCCGCAGCCGCGCCCGCAGTGCCTTCCAGCACAAACGTTTCAACGCCTGTCCACAAAGCAAAGTAGACGGTTCCGCTGTCCGCGGCCATCAGCAGATAGTCACCGCTTTCATATACACCCGTAACCGGCTTCCCGCTGCTGTGTGCTGCGAGAATCGCGGCAATGGTCTTGTCTGCTGTGATTGTGCCGCTGCTCTGCTTTGTGAACCGCACGACCAGCGCCTGCTCGACCGTCGCCAGCGTCTCATTGATCGCCGCAACGAGCGAGGTCTTGTCCTTGGTGCTGAGCGCCGCCGCGTTGCCGATGGAAAGGATCAACTGCGCAACAGTCGCCGCCGGAAGATTGATATCTGCCATAAAACAAATTCCTCCTATTACAAATCAAATTCCGCGAGAATAGATGGTCAGGTTGTTGCTCATCTGGGCAAGGTCGTACAGGGTTATCCCGCGCGCCTGCTCCTCAGTAAAGCTCATTCCGGCGATCTGATAAATATTGCCGTTCATTTGCTGTCCGATGGAGTTGGTTGTCGTTGCGTTTGTCATGGCATTCCCTGCGCCCGCCGCTCGGACGACCCCCTCGGCGCTGAACGCGGAGCCCACTGTCTGCGCGTTCGGGTCATAGGTAAGGAGCTTCGAGATAACGTCCTCGTAGCCGCTCTTGTCCCCGTCGTATTCGGAAAGTTTCTCCTGCGCGTCTTTGAGCGAATCCTTCGCCTTAGAGACATCGGAAGCATTCGCGACCCATTCCCATTGCCCGGTTTTCGAGTTAAAAACGCGGATGTTCCGCTCTTTCTGCGCGTTGGCAAGCGCCGCCTGCGCCTCCTGCACGGCGAGAATCCGCTCTTCTAGCTTGAGCTGCTCCTCCTTGGAGTCATTCACGCCGTCCTGCGAGGTTTCCAGCAGCTTATTGATGGCGTTCTGAATGCTCCACCACTCGGTGGATAGCTTCAGAATGTCGGTCTGATCGCTGCCGATGGAGCGCATATAGTCGGCCTGTGCGGCCAGCGCCTCTTGGATTTCCCGCTGCTTGGCGATTTGCTCGTCTACCGGGTCGCCGCGCTCCTGCATCAGCGCCAGCTCCTGCTTTCTCAGGGAAACCCGGTCTTGCAGCGCCTTGAGCGTCGGGTCGGTAGACGAACCGCCACCGCCACCGCCGCCGCCACCGCCGCCACCGCCGCCGCCGTAAGCGTTGCTGTCGAGCCTTTCCAAGATTTTCATAGCTTCCTGCATCTTGCCGTAATTGCTAAGAAGCTCCGCCTGCTCTTTGGAGAATCCCGCGCCGGAGGTTGCGCCCTGAGGTCTGCCGCCGCCAGAGAATGCGGTATATGCCGCATACATGGCAAGTGTAGCCTGAACGGCAGCGCTGGTCACGCCGCCGAGCTGGGCGACAAGGTTATTGAAATTCGCCTGAGCCGCTACAGCCTGCGCTTGCACGGTGGCTCGTGCATACTCAATGGTAGCGCTGTCTGCGTTTTGAAGCGCCGTGCTGAGGGCCGCTGCCGCACCCGCTTCCCCGCGCAGCGCCGCCTCCGCCTTTGCAATAAGCGCATTACCCGCTGCGGTGGTCGCCGCTGTGGCCTTGGTGATGATATTGTAGCGCTCTTGCTTGGCGTTCGCGTCGTCAAGTGCAGCGCCAAGCAGCTGCATCGCGTCTCCGACATCCTTGCCGGCATCTCCCATTTTGGCGAGCTCTGCTTCAGCCGCCTCGCTGCCCAAACTGATAAGCTCAAGGGCCTTAACGACGAGGGCACTGTCCTCGCCGCCGAGGCTTTCAACAAGACTGTTAAAGTGCTCGGTCGCGGCATCCCAATCCTCCTTGGCTTGGGTGGTGGCCATCTGCTGCAAGGCACCGTTGGCCTCCAACATTGCCGCCGCCGAATCCTTCAATGCGCCCTTTTCGTCAAACAGGGTGTCGATAAACCTCTTGCCGCTCGCATTGGAAGCGTCTGCGGCGCTGGTTACTTCGTCAATTGCGTCCGCCTGTGCGCTATATTCCGGATAAAGCGCCTGAAGGGTGGAGATGTAGTTCTCTCTGTACTCCGAAGAAAGCGCCTCGTTATTGGAAACGGTTTCGATTTTTCTGTTATATTCTTCAGCGCTACGGATTGCGGTTTGATATGCGGCCTGCATTCCGTAAAAAGAAGCTTCCGTTGCCGTAGATTCTCGATAAGTCGTGACAGCGGGTTCGAGGGATGAAATTGCGTCCATTAAACCCTTGACCGCATATTTGTTCCATATTGCAGGGTCAGCCTCAGCAAGATTTGCGACCTCTTCGCTCATGCCGACAAGCCAATCATAATACTGTAGAATTAGCTGTTCGTTTTCCTTGGCGTTACGAAGGTTCGCAAATGCGGTCGAACCAGAAAAGAATCTTTCGTCGTAGTTCTTGTCGCCTTGAATGCCGAGGGCGCGTAACATATCAAACGCAACCGAGCTTTCCCCCGATCTGCCAGTCGAAGCTTCATGATACAGGGCCGCTGTAGCTTTAGATTTTGCGTTTCTGGCTTCTTTCAGCCCAGATTCTATATTGCTGCGGATTGCCTCATCAGCGTAGCCGGAAAGAGATTCTTTCGCCCCGTCTGCGGAAATTCCAACCTCTTTCAGGGCCTCGGCAAGGTTTTTCGCAGCCTCTGTTGCAACGTCGCCTTTCGTTTTAGACTGCTCATAAGCACCACGGAGTTCAATGAGTTTTTCTACAGCGTTGGCACTTTCCTCTGCATCTTCGCGAGCTGCATTAGCGGAAGCTTGAAGTTTCTCGGCGGTTTCTGCCGCTTCCTGCTTTAGTTTAGTATGTAGCATGATGGCGCCCGTGATGACGACAAGAACCCCGCTAATCGCTACACTGAGTGCAGTTTGCGCACCAGCAGCACTAAGTCCAACCGCTTCGAGTTCTTTTTCGGAAGCACCAAGAAGCTGAAGATAGCGAGGCAGATTCTTTACAGCGCCGAGAGTATTCTTGAAGCCGACAATCAGTTTCGCAATGCCGGACGACAGCGGCTTGATGACAGAAGTGAGAAGAACGACCTTTGCAATTAGCGCGACAAAGCCGTTATCCAGTAGCTTGACCAGCTTTTCGAGAAACTTGATACCGTTCACAAGGGTATCGCTGCTGACCACATGCGAAACAAACTGTGTCCATGTGTTTCTGAGCCGCTTGAGGCTTGCCTCCCAGCTCTTGCTCATGGTTGCAACCTCTTGGTCGGCGCTGCCGGTTGCGGTCTTGACCTGCGCAAGCATCTCCTCGTACATGTCGTAGTTGGAAATGAGGGCGTTTAACTGGTTCGTGCGCAGCTTGCCGCCGAGCGCCATAACGATTTGCATCAGGTCTGCTTCTTCCAGCAGATTGTCCTTCTGCGCCTCGGAAAGCGCCTTAATCGCTTCCATCGGGTCGATAAGCTCCCCGGCGTTGTGCGCCGCAATCAGCGATTCGTCGGCATATTTCGAGATAACGCCCCAAAGGGTGTTCACGCTGTCCGCTGTGACCTTCGTGGTTTCGTCAATTTCCGCGCCGACGTCGCCGAGGATATTCAAAAACAGAGAGCGCAGCGCGTAGGAAGCCTTTTCGCCGCTCTCCTGCGTGACCGCCGTGACCGTGCCGAGCGCCGCCATCAGTTCATCAATGGAAACCTTCGCCATCGAGGCCGTGGAGGCGACGTTCGGGAAGCCTGCCGCCATCTTTTCAATCGAGGTGGCGTAATTGTTTTCAATCACGTTGGCCTTGTCAAGAACGGTCGCCAGCTCATCCGCGTTTCCGCCGAATTTGTATGCCGCGTCCGCAGAGAGCAGGAATTTCGACGCAACATCAGCCGTCACGTCACCGACGAGCTGCGTTTTCGTCGCCAGCTCGGCCAGCTCCTCATAGTTGGAGTAACCGGCCTTTGCAAAGGCTGCCGCAGCGGCAAGGTATTCATTTGCCGCCACGCCGTACTTCGACGCGGTGGAATATGCGCGTTCGGAAAGCGTGTCCATCGCCGCATCCGTCGCGTCCGTGACCTTCTGAATGTTGATAATCTGCGTGTCAACATCCTTCATGGTCTCAAATGCGTCCGAAATCCCGCTTCTTACCGCAGAAACCGCCGCAAATTGGAGATAGGTCGACAGAAGCGTGCTGAAGCCGAGGCTTGCCCGGTTTGCCGAAGCCTCGCCCTTCGCAACCGCCGTATTCGTCTTTTCCTGCTGAATTTCAAGGTTTTTCGCCGCAGTGGCCGTCTTTTCCTGCTGCGTGGCCAGCCGCGCTTGCTCTGTCGCAGTCGCCGCGTGCTGCTTTGCGAGGTTTGCCTCCGCCGTCCTTGCCCGGTTTGCCGAAGCCTCGGTCGAAAGCCGCTGCTTTTCCAGCGCGTTTTCCGCCTTCGTGACCTGAACCTGCGCCTCAACGAGCTTTGCGCAGGCTTTGATAAGCGCGGTCGTATCCTTGGTCGCCTTGTCCAGTCCGGTGGCGTTGATTTTCAGCGAGATTGGCGTGTTTTTGAGCGCATTGACCCGGTTTTCCAGCTGCGTCAGCTGCGCATCAACGACTTGGACTGTTAATTTTACACTTTCCATAGACATACCTACCTATCATTTGACGTAGGAAACAAAAAAGACCCGAAAAACGGTTTTTCTCCGTTTTCCGAGCCTCTTTGCTCCTTGCAGTCACCAGCCTGTGACCGCGCTGCAATATTCTTTTTGTGTGTTCCTTTATTCTTCGTGCTTTGTGCCGATTTCCTCGTCGATTTTCTCGGTCAGCCACATTGTTTTGGTCTTCCCCTCGGCCTTCAGCTTCTTCGTGAGCGCCTCCAGCTTATCTCGCGGCATCGGAACGCTGAATTGCCCGATTGCCTCCCGTCGTTTCCGATAGTAATCTGCGCGACTTTTCCGCTCCATACTGCTACCTCCTAGCTTTCTGGAACCAGTATACAGCATTGCTAGCAACTAAGTCAAGAAAGATATCGAAAAAAGTATCAATTAAAATCCGTTTCGCCGCAGCCCGGCCATGAGCGCTTCCGAAAATTCGCCGCTTGCGGCAAAGCGGTGCTCCGCCTCTGCAACAAACGGTCGCGGACCGGCGCCGCCCATTAAAACGCCCTTTTCCACCGCCTCTGTCAGCGGAATCCCTGCCGTGCTCTCATCGTCCCCGTCGTGCCATGGCGGATTATCGACGATTTCCAGCTCCAAATCAGCAGGATTGTAGCGCGTCTCCATCACGTTCTCCGTCGTGTCCAGCAAACCGCCGTCGTCGTACCAGCGGTCGCGAAACGCCGGTTCATACGCGTCATAGACCAATTCCTGCGCGGTGTCCGCAAGCCGCTGCTTCGCCGCCTCCGCAACGTCCGTCTGCATCGCGTCATCGATTGCGGCGTTGAGGCGAGTGCGAAACAGGAGGATGTCCTCGTGTAAGCCCATATTTTCCCCTCCACGCGGTTTTTATGCGCCAGCCCAAAAGGATAGCCCTTTCAGGTTCGCGTACGCCCACGACCACAAAAACGAGGTCGTGGGCTTTGCTTTGAGGATATCAGGCGGTAACGGTAACGTTCACCGCGAGAGTGAAGGTCGTTCCGCCGTCGGTGTAAGTACCGGTCAGCTCGCCGTCGCCGGTAGCGCTGGCAGTAGCGGTCAGAACGCCGGAATTGTCCACCGTAACGCCCGTGGGCGCGGTCGTCAGCTCGTAGCTCATAAAGGCAGGGTCGGGGGTCATGAGAGAGCCGTCTGCCATCGCCAGCAGGAAGTTGGCCTTCGCCTTGCCGCCCTTGGGAACGGAAACAACGCCGCCGATGAGAACAAGCCCGTCGATGTTAGCAGAAGCGTCGTCCTCGACCCAAACATAGTACGCCACGCTCGAGCCGGTGCCGCCGCAGTCCTCGCAGGAATCGGTAACAACCGCTTCCTCGGGAGTAAGGGCGCGTCCGACAAGGTGGGTGGTGTCGTGTGCGGTCTGGGAGCCGTCAATGCCGCCGTTTGCGCCGCCGAACTTCAGCAGCGGAATGATGACATACAGCCAACCGGCGCGGGTGCCGCTGTTGTTCGCCGCGTTAACGTTGCGATAACCGGCAATCTGCGCGGTGAAATACTCGACGCGCGGGTTGAACTGGCTCGGGATTGCCGCCATCTGGGCGCGCGCCGTGCTGATGTAGTAGAACACCTTGTAGCTCTTGCCGCTGACTGCGGTGAAGCCGGAGATGGTGCCGTCCGTCGGGCTGATCTGGTACGCGGCTCCGGTCGTAGCGACGGGAGCGGCTGCGCCGACCTCCTGAACGTAGCACTCGATGGCGGTACGGGCAATACCGGCGACAGGGGTGCCCTTGGTGATGTCCGCCTTGAGCGTGTTTCCGGTAGCGGTTGCAGTCGTGCAGGTCAGCACCGGAGCGCCGAAGGAAAGCTTCGCGCCGACGTTCGCGGATTTCGCCCACAGGGAGAACGCGTCGGAAGCAAAGTCAACGGAAACGTCGCAGTCGGTCGGGATGATGGTCGCAATGCCGCTGCCGAGGCCGGAGCGGATGATGTTTTCGTTGTTGGAGGTGGTCACGTTGGCGGTGGAGAACTTGTCGGAAAAGTAGTCCACATTGCCGGTCTTGGGGTCGAGGCACATTGCTTTACAAGTGCCCTGAAGATAAATGTTCTGGTCAGTAAAGGAAGGAAGTCCCATATAATTCAACTCCTTAATCTTGTGATGTGGTCGGAAGCAGCGGCGCAAAACCGCCGTTCTGCGTTTGTACAGCCTGTCCCTTGGTGAATTCGCCCATAGCGATCAAGCCAAGGTCATTGCTCTTGCGGTCAAACCAAGGATTCGGTGTCGGGTTTCCGCCCTTCCACTTTGTCCCCTGTAATTCCGCTGTGGTGTAGATCATGTAGTCCATTGCGCGTTTGATTGCAGCCGCGCGGCGCTCAAACTTCAGGATTGGCCAGCGGTAAATCTCCGCCTCCTCCGTGCTTGACAGGGCGGCAACGGAAGAAACGAAAATTTCGATGCGGGCATCCAGAGCCGGAGCGTTGTTCGACTGCATGTCGCGCTTGGACTGCACAAGGTCGGGGTTTGCCTCGTCCGCTTCGAGTTCCAAGCCGTTTTGTGCGGCAATGATTGCGCGAAGTTTCTGAAACTTGGCAGGTGTGATTTCGGCGTAAGACCCATCCGAAAGCGGAATCCGCAGACATTTGAGCGTTTTCCTGCCGTCAGGGGAGAGCGCGATTTGAATCTGCTGCACCCGTTCGTTGATGCCCTTGCCCTGTGCAAGCCTAAAAGCCAGCGCAAGGGACAAAAGCGAACAGAAGAACAAATTGGTCGTCGGCTCTCCGCGTGCTGCAAGTGCGCTGTCCACCTCGTAATACGCTTGCAAAATCGGCATCGACATCAGTCTTACGTCCTTAAATTGCTGCTGCATGAACTCGATTGCCTGCCGCGCCACGGTAAATTCCTCGTATTCTTCCATTGTGATGGGAAAGAGCGTGGCATTTTCAAAGGGAATCGGCTCATACCTAGCGATTGCTCGCTGAATATTCCATGGAAGTTTGTCCAATCTAACTCTCCTTCCGATGAACCAAAAATTGTTTGTAAAACAACGAAAAGAGACCCATCGGCACAGTCTCCTGTGTCAATGAGCCTCCTTGCTCTTCGCAGCCGCCCCTTCGCGGCCGCAGCGCTTGGCGAAATGCTCCGTCACCGGCAAGCCGAGACGGTGCCCTCGCTTTTGCTTTCCATCCAGTCGATGGACAGTTTCACAACGCGGTACAGGTGCGACCCGTCGTCACGATAGGGCTGTGACCCCGCGTCAATGTGCATCCTGCGGTCAAAATTGACCACGCCGATGCCGGTAATGTTCACCCCGTGCAGGGCCGCCAGCAGTGCGCATTCCATTGCGTAGAGTTTGGAATAGGCGGTCGTTTTTGCCACTGCGTCCATCCCATAGAAGGTGCAAAGCTCAAAAATCAGCCCAATCGAAGCCTGAAAAGGGGAGTAGGGAATCACGCGCCCCACATAGCACTTCATCAGCGTCCTTGCCGTCAGCTCTGCTTGCTGCCAGTATTGCTGTGCAAACAGGCGGTAGCCCTTCGGATGCTTGGCCTTTTGCTCGTCGGTGTTCAAAACCGGCTCGTTCGCGTCAAATAAGATCGACCGCTTCTCTGCGCCGGTCGGGAGCGGCTGCGCCAAGGGATTCGCTCCGTCGTGGTAAAGATATTTCATCAGCCGGACGCGCGGTCTTGCGTTGTCGTCCACGGGAACATAGCCGTGGGCATCCTCCATATCCATCAGATAAGAAAGAATCTGATATGGAATCAGCTCCGCGCCGTCAAAGCTGTTATAGCCCTCGCTTACCTTTTCGTAGGGATAGTAGGGACTGGAAAAATCAGTCATTGGCGTTCCGTCCCTTCGATGCCGAGCGTCCGTCGTAGCCCTTCAGGTCGCTTTCGAGCTTTTTCACGCTCTCGGCCAGCTCCTGCACGCGCTCCGGGGTAACTCCGGCCTTAATAGAAGCCATGATTCTGGTGATGGGGTCGTTCATTGCCGCCAGCATCCCGCTGATCTCCGCGCTGAACTGCCGCCCCAAGGACCAGTAGTCGCCCAGCAGATCGTAGCATCGGTTTCTGAGCTCGGAATCGCCCTTCGTCCGCTGAATCTGGCTTTCAATGTGCAGTGCCGCCCATTTGTCATACTCCGCGTCGCTCATCAGCCATGGGTCAGCCTCTGCGCTGGCAGCCTCGACCGGAACGCCGAGATAGAGCCGCAGCAAAGCCGCCAGCAGATACCGCTCCTTCATCGCTACGTTTTCCTTGTAAACGTCCGGAAGCGGCACAATGCCGTCTGCGGTGATTTGCAGCTTGTCAAAGCACCGCCCCGCACACTGCGCGATAAACGCCGCCTTTTCCTTGTGCGGCACATAGTCGCGCGCTCCCTTGAGCGCCTGAATGATATCGAACATTTGCTCCATACGTTTTTCCTCCTTTTAAGCTCTGGTATGGTCACGCTCTATTATATCTGGTCGAACCGGGCAATCTCTCGACATTTCTGTGTTCTCCCAGCGGTTTGTAATGCGGCACAGATATTGATGTGCGCAGTAGGGGAACGGCTTGTTAGCCTCAACTAACAGCTTGCAGTATAGGCTTGCGCTTCCCGGTTTTCTCGTCGCATAGGGACAGGTGTGCTTCATCTTGCGCCGCCTCCTTAAAGCCCAAGCAGAGCAATTTCCGCGCTCGCGCTCCTGCCGTTGCACGTTGCCGTCACAGTCAGCGGAGTAACGCTGCCTGCCCAGCAGCGGAGTATCACCGTGTTTCCTGCGGCCTCGGCGCTATAGGCGGCGTTATTTGCGCCTGTAAACGTCCATTGCACCGCCGCGTCCGTTTCCACTCCGTTCTCAAAATACGCTGCCTTAAGCGCAACAGGAACGCCGTATGCGTCCATAGAGGCGGGCGGCACGGCATCAAATGCCACAAACGGCTCCTGTTCCTCGCTCACGGTAACGCGGAACACGGTCCTGACCTCCGGATTCTGTGCGAGGGAAACCAGAATTTCCGTCGCTCCCGCAGCCGCCGCTTTGAGATTCCCGTCTCGGTCAACCGTCACAATGTCCCGGTCACTGCTTTCAAACCGGTAGTCGATAGGATGCTCCCGGGTGTTCTCTACGGTCTCGCCGTTTCTCCGCGAGGCGACCGCCAGTTTGGCTGCGCCGCCGACGTAGAGCTGCGTCGCGCCGAACACGTCGAGCGCCCAAGAGAAGGTTTTCCCTCCGGCGACGCGCCGCGCCATATCATCGATGTCGTGATTCGGTTCTCCCACGCGTACCGAGAAGCGCAGCAGCCGCACCGACGAATCGTCCTCCGTGAATTCCGTTTCAAAGTCGCTGAAGCCGCTCACGCTGTAGACTCTCGACCCCAGAATCAGCCGCGTGTTGTCGTTGATCTGCGCCGTGTATTCGTTATACTGGCAAACCACATTGAAATAGCCGGACGGCACAACAACCGCCTGCTGCGAATCCGGCGCGTTGGCGTTGGCGTGCGTCGCCTCCACACAAATCGGCTCGCGGTGGAGGTTGCCGTAGTAGTCCAGAAAATTCCAAGTCGCGTTGCACCGGCGAATGATGCCGCTGGCGCTCACGCTGGAAATATTGTCCGGGTTGTACGCCAGCCACCAGCTTCCCTCGACGAAAAACTTCGTCCCTTGCCGGATGTAGTCGTATTCGGGGTTTGCCAGCAGAACCTCCTTGAAATCGTCAAAGGCGCGCTGGATGGCGGCAGACGGACGGATCACATTTGCCATCCGCAGCTGTACGGTGATTTCCCGCAGCGGGTCATTCGGGTCAAGCCCTACCGTCTTTGCCGTGAAAAAATCCGAGGCATACTGCGCCCGCTCCTCCACAAAGGCGCGTGTCGCGTCCGAAAAATACGGATGTGCGCGGTCCTTGTACTCTGCGGGCTGGTTTCTCGAAGAAAAGCCGAGAATGCCGCCACCAGTCAGCAGCCCGTTTTTGATATTGTCCTGCAAACTCATAGCGACATCCCGTCCTTCTTGTTGTTTTTTACTTGCCCTTGCAGCAGCTCGTCTGGTCGGTGTAGCGCTTATTGATGATCGCCATCCGAATCATGTCCTCGGTCAAATTCAGGTTGCCGTTCTCGTCGCCGCGCAGCACGTTTGCGTCCACCAGCTCCTGAATATCCGGCTGTGCCCATTCGGGCATATCCTCGACGTGTTGGTAACGTACCATATTTTCCTCCTCCATTTTCTCCGCGACATCCGCGCGGAATTTGTCCATTG